>Ga0256831_1000926_pt1 | contig 15503 bp, 8 predicted proteins | sample 132544metaG_FD_189087 | JGI IMG/M metagenome (GOLD analysis project Ga0256831, IMG submission 189087) | Hydrothermal vent microbial communities from Lau Basin, Pacific Ocean - 132-544 | ecosystem: Environmental > Aquatic > Marine > Hydrothermal vents | place: Pacific Ocean: Lau Basin | collected...
TACATGAGCATCATATTGAATTTAACGAGAAATATTTGCTTTAACCTGCCATGGTAACGCCCCGCTTCGGGGGCTTTCCGTATTTTTGTTGTATCCACCGGGCTTCACCCGGTGCTATTCAAATAGCGTCCCTTCGGGACTTTGGTAAATAGTTGTTGAAAAAAACAGGTAAAGTTTTTTAGCTTAACAAAATCACTATCACATCAAAATAGGAATTAGCCCTATTTATTTCGTTACGACCTCTTAGAGCAATTATATCATTATCTTTGAACCCTGTTTAAAACAGCAAAAAAACAAACCTATGGCCGGATTAAAATCTTTTCTTTTTCTTGTTTTGTTTGTCAGTTCTTCATTGCTAAAGGCAGGAGGAATAAACGTTTCACGCGTTGACCCGCCTTTTTGGTGGACGGGCATGAAAAACCACCATCTGCAACTGATGGTGCACGGTAACCGCATTTCAGAAACGGTTCCTGCCATTAATTATCCCGGCGTTACGCTGCAAAGTGTGGTGCATGTGCAAAGTCCCAATTACCTTTTTTTAAATTTGCTTATTGACGAAACTACTCAACCCGGAGCCGTTGCCATCAATTTTATGAAAGGTAAAAAGCAGGTTGTTTCGATGGCTTATCGGTTAAAGAAGCGTGATACATCGTTGGGCAATCATGGCGGCTTTGATGCCTCCGATGTAATTTACCTGTTGATGCCCGACAGGTTTGCCAACGGCGATACCACCAACGACAATGTAAAGGGAATGCTCGAAAAGGCAGACCGTGCCAACCCCAACGGACGGCACGGTGGCGATATAAAAGGAATTGAAAACCATTTGGATTATATAAAAAATCTTGGGGCTACAGCTGTTTGGATTAACCCGTTGCTCGAAAACAACCTGCCCGTTTACTCCTATCACGGGTATGCCATGACCGATTTCTATAATGTGGACCCACGCTTTGGCAGCAACAACGATTACATAAATTTGGTTCGGGAAGCACACGGCAAAGGTTTAAAGGTAATTCAGGATATGGTGTTTAACCATTGTGGAACCAACTACTTTTGGAAAGATGATTTACCCACTGAGGATTGGTACAACCAATGGCCTGAATTTACCCGTTCCAACTACAGGGGAGGCGTGGTTACCGACCCGCATGCATCAAAAAGCGATTATAAAAAGATGGTTGCCGGTTGGTTTGACACCTCCATGGCCGACCTGAATCAGGACAACGAGTTGGTGGCCAACTATCTTATTCAAAACAGCATTTGGTGGATTGAAAACACCGGCCTTGACGGGATCAGACAGGACACCTATCCCTATCCTTATAAAAATTTTATGGCCAAATGGATGCAGCGCCTGTTGGAAGAGTACCCTAATTTTAATGTGGTGGGCGAAGCCTGGCTTTCCTACCCTGTTTCGGTGGCCTACTGGATGGAGAACGACAGAAACTTCGATGGGTATCACTCCCACCTGACCAACGTGTTTGACTTTCCGTTGATGTATGCCATCAGCAAAGCCTTTAACGAGCAGGAGGGGTGGTCAACCGGAACGGCTGAACTGTATGAGGTTCTTTCGCAGGATTTTGTGTACAGCCATCCCGAGAATCTGGTGCTTTTTGCCGATAACCACGATGGCGACAGGCTTTTTTCAAAATTGGGTGAAGACCTGAATAAGTTTAAACTAACCATGGCTTTTTTAATGACCACACGAGGAATTCCGCAAATTTACTACGGAACGGAAATTTTAATGACAGGCCTTGAACACAACGGCCATGGCGATATACGAAAAGATTTTCCCGGCGGCTGGCCCGGTGATGCCAAAAACGCTTTCACCGGAAAAGGGCTTACCAAACAACAAAACCAGGCCTTTGGTTTTTTAAAAACCCTGATGAACTGGCGAAAAACCAAAAAGGTTATTCATTCAGGCAAATTAACCCATTACATTCCGCAAAACGGTGTTTACGTCTATTTTCGGTATAACGACAACGAAAGCATAATGGTGCTTCTTAACAATACCAACACAGCAAAAACAGTTGACTGCAACCGGTTTGCCGAAAATCTGAAGGGGTATTCAACCGGCCTGTCGGTGTTGAATAATACAAAAATTGACAACCTGAATACCATCACCGTTCCTGCCAAATCACCCCTGATTATTGAGTTAAAAAAATAGCAACATTTAAGATTAATATAATGTATCATTGGTTAAAGCATTCCGTTATTTTTTTAATTGCAGCATTGTTACCGGTTTTAACTGTAGCCCAGATTGTTACCATTGAACCTGCCACTGCCGGACTTGACGATACCATTACCATTATTTACAATGCTTCGACCGGAAACAGGGCTTTGGTTGATTGTTCCGGAAGCGTGTATATGCATACGGGAGTAATTACAGACAAAAGCCTGGATGGCCACGACTGGAAACATGTTATAGGAAACTGGGGGCAGGACGATGGCAGGGTGAAAATGAAAAAGGCTGGAAACAACCTGTGGCAGAAAAAGATGGTTATCAGACGGTTTTACGGGTTAAGCACAAACGAAAAAGTACTTCAGCTGAGTTTTGTGTTTCGCAATCAAACCGGTTCAAAAGTTGGAAAAACCGCCACCAACGATGATATATTGGTGCCTGTGGCAGGTTATAAGCCTCCTGTTAAAAAAACGGCAACTTATCACTGGCAAACCCGCAATTACCTTTCGCATCATTTAAGCAACGGTATTTTAAACATCGAAACAACACACGGGTTGGTACAGGCCATTCCCTATTCGGGTAAAATTATTGAGATAAAAAACTTTAGTGAAAACCTGCCTCAAAAAGACAGCTCCGTTGCGGTGATTTTAACCCCTCAAAACCCAAAAATATCACTGAAAGAATTGCCCGCATGGCTGTTGCTGAGAACCGACAGCCTTACGGTGGCTTTTCATAAAAACCCTTTTTATGCTACCTTTATTTACAATGGCGATACCCTGCTGAAAGAAGATAAAGGCTATTTTGAAAGAACCGATAACAATGGGTTACAATTCAAAATTTCTAAAAATGAAAAATTGTACGGGTTGGGTGAACGAGCCATTGATTTTTCGTTAACGGGCCATCGGTATCTGTTGTACAACAGGCCTCATTTTGGGTATGAGTTGGGAGCCGATCAGCTGAATTATTCGGTGCCTCTCGTGGTGTCGTCCAAAAGGTACCTGCTCTTTTTTGATAACCCTCAAAAAGGGTATGCCGACCTGGGTTCAACCCGTAAAAACATAATGGAATGGGGTGCCGGTGGCGGGCTGATGAAATACTTTTTTGTTGCCGGAACCGACTTTAAAGACATTGCAAAGCAGTGGGGTAAACTTACGGGTACACAGCCCCTACCTCCGAGATGGGCGTTGGGAAATTTGCTCTCGAGAATGGCCTATCGCAGTCAGCAGGAAACCGACAGCATTGTTAGTTTAATGCAAAAAAACAATTTTCCCGTTGATGGCGTCATCCTCGATTTTTATTGGTTTGGCGACAGTATTAAAGGATATCTGGGCCGCCTCGACTGGTATAAACCCAATTGGCCCGAACCGGAAAAAATGATAAAAAATTTCAGAGCCAAAGGAATTAAAACAGTGTTGATTACCGAACCTTACGTAATCGACACCCTGAAAAATTTTAAAATTGGCGACAGTCTTGGTATTTTTACCACCGACAGTCTTGGTAAAACATATATTAACAGCGAGTTTTATTTTGGCCCTGCCGGACTGATTGATATTTTTAAACCTGTTGCCCGCAGCTGGTTTTGGAGTAAATACAAAGCACAAATCGAAAAGGGTGTAGCCGGCTGGTGGGGCGATTTGGGAGAACCTGAATATCACCCTTCCAACCAATTTCACGTAAACGGCCCTGCTGATGCGGTTCATAACATTTACGGCCATCAGTGGCATAAAATGCTTTTCGACCATTATAAAAAGGAATATCCCCGCCAACGCCTTTTTAACTTAAACCGTGCCGGTTATGCCGGTTCGCAGCGGTATAGTATTTTTCCGTGGACAGGCGATGTGTCGCGTAGTTGGGGAGGGTACCGTGCACAGCTGCCTACGTTGTTGCATATGAGCTTAAGCGGACTGCCCTATATTCATTCCGATGCAGGTGGTTTTGCTCAGGGTACGCGCGATGAAGAGTTATATACAAGGTGGCTGCAATTTGCCTGTTTTACCCCCATTTTACGTCCCCACGGACAGAGCGAAATATTGCCATCGGAACCCGTTTATTTTAGTGAGCAAACTCAAAATATTGTACGGAAATACATGAACCTGCGATACAGCCTGCTGCCCTATATCTACTCCGTATCGGCACAAGCTACACTAAAAGGGTATCCCATGATGCGCCCCCTCTTTTTTGAATTTCCCGATGATGAAGAGAACTATACCGTTTCGGACGAATATTTGTTTGGCAGCGAGTTGTTGGTGGCTCCTGTTCTTAATCCCGGCGAAAAAACAAGAATCCTGTTTCTGCCCAAATCCGTTCAGTGGTACGACTTTTTTACCAACCGGAAATATCCGGGAGGCAATCAATACGAAATTCCAGTAACCATCAACAACATGCCGCTGTTTGTAAAGGCAGGGTCGTTTATACCCATGGTACAACCTGTAAAAACCACCGATAATTATTCAACCGAAAACCTGACAGTTCGTTACTATACCGATGCGCACAGAGCTACAACAAACTATGTGATGTACACCGATGATGGCAGCGATCCGGATGCCTTGAAAAAGGGAGCTTTTGAAACCCTTATGTTTGTGAAAAAAGAAGACGAAAAGGGCAACCCTGTTTTTTTGTTTTCAAAAATTGGTGGCGATTATCCGGGCAAGCCTGACGAAAGAAACATAACCTTTGAGATTATCGGCATGCAAGCGCTCAATAAACCGTCCTTTTATTTGAATGATGTTAAGCTTAAAAAGAAAAAACCGGGTAAATCCGGAACAGGATATTACTTTGATAAACAGCGTCATATTTGGATTGTTTCGTTTGTGTGGGGCGATAAAGATAATATTCTGATTATAAAGCGTAAAGTATAAAAGTAATCCTTATTTATCTTGTTTAAAGTTAACCTAATGATAATGAGTGTAAAATATAGTGAATCAGAAAATGAATTCCACATTCCCTTCCTTGGAGGGGATAAAGGGGTGGGTCTATGAGAAAACATATTCAAATTTCTGGTTTACAATATTATACCAGTGGTTCAAACAAGAGACTTTAAACAAATTCAATGAATAAATGTAAAAATCCAAGCCTCTTTCTACAGTAAAAGTGTAAAAATCCAAACCTCTTTTTACAATAAATGTGTAAAAAACCAAACCTATTTGCTATATTTGCATTTGACAATAACCAATATTTTATGGTAATGAAGCGGTTTTTTACACAATATTTGTACGATTGGAAACTTCGAAAGAAAAAAAAACCTTTAATTGTAAGGGGCGCAAGGCAAGTGGGAAAAACGTATGTTATTGAGGAGTTTGGAAACAAAAATTTTGCGCAGGTAATAAAAGTAAACTTTGAGGAAACACCCGACTTAAAGAGGTTTTTTACTACAAATAATGTAATTCAAATTATTCAAGATCTGGAATTATATTTTGGAAAAAAAATTACCTTATCCGATACATTACTTTTTCTTGATGAAATTCAAATGTGCCCTGAGGCAATAGTGTCGCTTCGTTATTTTTATGAAAAAATGCCTGATTTACATATTATTGCAGCAGGTTCATTATTAGATCACACGTTAAATGATTTGCAATACTCTATGCCTGTAGGGAGAGTGGAGTTTGCGTATATGTATCCCATGTGCTTTTATGAATTTCTGATTGCAGCAGGCGAAAAACAACTTGTCGATTTTTTGAACAATTTTACTTTACAGCAAAAAATTTCATCACCCATTCATCAAAAATTGATGAAACTGGTTCGCTTATATTTTTTTATAGGGGGAATGCCGGAAGCAGTAGCGGCATATATTGAATCAAAAAGTCTGATTGATGTGGAGCGTATCCACGAGAGCATAATAAAGTCTTTAGAATTTGATTTTGCAAAATATAGCACGCGCTCGCAACAAATAACCATGACAAAATTGTTAAATTTTATTCCAAGAGTATGCGGACAAAAATTTAAATATGTAAATTTTAGTAATTCTATCCGTTCGGAAGCCATAAGGAAATCGTTAGATTTGTTGAGAATGAGTCGGCTGGTTCACCTTGTTAAAAATACAAAAGCAACATCAGTTCCACTTGAACACGAAATTACCGATAGAGTTTTTAAAACCATATTTTTTGATATTGGCCTCTCCAACCATATTCTTAAGTTACGATTATCTGACATTGGGGTTATGGGTTTGAATAATGAAGGGGGTCTTGCCGAGCAATTTGTCGGACAAGAACTTTTATGTCAGCCTCCTTATTTTATTGAAAACAACATTTATTACTGGACACGTGAAAAAAGAAATGCAGCAGCAGAAATTGATTATGTTGTACAAAAAGGAAACCGGATTATTCCCATTGAAGTAAAAGCGGGGAAAACAGGTACATTAAAATCATTGCAAATTTTTGTAGCAGAAAAAAACCTTAACAAAGCTATCCGTATCAATGCCGATTTACCGTCTATTGTGCAGGTTAAAACTTCCATAAAACTGGAAAAGGGAATGAAAGAGGTTAATTTTAAACTTATCTCGCTTCCGTTTTATCTTGTCAATGAATTTGGCAGATTCTTGAATTAATTTTTAAACCATGTTTTTTATATTATTGCAAACAAACACCCGTATCCCATGAAAAAAATATTTGTATCATTGTTGCCATTTTTAATTACAGGAGGAATTCTGTTTGGGCAGCCTGTAATTAAACAAACAGAAAACAACAAACAACAAAGTATGAAACATTTGGATTGGACACGAAATGCTAACATATATGAAGTAAACGTACGGCAATATACGCCGGAAGGAACGCTTGAAGCCTTTAGCAAACACCTGCCCCGTTTGAAAAAAATGGGGATTGATATTTTATGGCTGATGCCTGTTTTTCCGGTGGGTGAAAAAAACCGGAAAGGTTCACTCGGAAGCTATTATGCGGTAAAGGATTACCATGCCATTAATCCTGAATTTGGCAACAAAGACGATTTTCGCAAGATGGTTGAAGAAGCGCACAGGTTGGGCATGAAAGTTATCCTCGACTGGGTTGCAAACCACTCGGCATGGGACAATGTTTGGGTTGAACAGCACCCCGATTATTACGAAAAAGATGATAAGGGAAACCTGATTTCTCCCTTTGACTGGACAGATGTAATTTCGTTTAACTACAACAACCCCGAAATGCGTGAAGCCATGACCGAAGCCCTTAAATATTGGGTGAGAGATTTTAACATTGATGGTTATCGCTGCGACGTGGCAGGGATGGTTCCCACCGATTTTTGGGACAATGCCCGAAAGGAACTGGATGAAATAAAACCCGTTTTTATGCTTGCCGAAGATGAAGACAATGCCGGCCTTTTACGTGAAGCTTTTGATATGAACTACTCGTGGAAACTACACCACCTGATGAATGACATTGCGCAGGGTAAAAAGAAAGCCAACAATATTTGGGACTATTATCAATGGAATGACGCTGTTTTTGCACCTGATATGTACCGGATGACTTTTACCACCAACCACGATGAAAATTCATGGAACGGAACCGTAAAAGAGCGTATGGGCGATGGGGCAGGTGAGGCCTTCGCTGTGTTTACTTTTGTGGCTCCCGGGTTTCCGCTCATTTACAGCGGTCAGGAAGCAGGATTGGATAAGCGGCTGCGGTTTTTTGATAAAGACACCATTGACTGGAGTAATTTGGAAAAGGCTGACTTTTATGCTAAATTAATCGACCTGAAACACAATAACCACGCTTTATGGAACGGGATTGCCGGTGGTAAACTTATTCCTTTGTCAAAAGGGGTTAACGATGATGTTTTTGCCTTTTATCGTCAAACTGATAACAACCGTATTATGGTAGTTATGAATCTAAGTAAAGAGCCTCAATCCTTTAAGCTGGAAAACAGTGACCTGAAAGGAGATTACAGCGAATATAAAACAGGAAAACCTTTTCATTTTAACGGTAAGCACCGCTGGCATCTGAAGCCCTGGGAGTATCTTATTTTTGTGCAACCCTGATTTGTATAACCTGAAAAGACAATAAAAAACCCCGTTCGGATAACAATGGCTGAACAGGGTTTTTTTAATTTTCTTTTATGAGAAAACAAGAATTGTTGGAAACAACTTCAATCCCGGTCGATTTAAATAATCGGGTATTGCTTAAAGATTTCGCTTGATTTCATTAAAATATCAACATATTGCGCTCTGCGATAAGCATAGGGGTCTTTAACATTCTTTTTAGAGAGGTTTCCGCGGAAGCTGTCGATGGTTTCATATTGCTTATTGGCCATCCATATCTCCATATCTTCCAGCATTTTTGAAATTTGCTGTGGGCCGTGTTTGTAAATGGTGCTTACTACCTGAACCACTTTGGCGCCGGCAAGCAGCATTTTAATTACATCATCGCCGTTAAAAATTCCCGAGTTGGCACAAACATCGGCTTTGGTGTTACCAAACAGGATGCCTGCATAGCGTAAGGGCAGTCTGTTGTCCTGTTGCTGGCTTAAATGATACGGAAAATGCATGCTCTCTTTATTGATGTCGATATCGGGCTGGAACAAGCGGTTAAACAAAACAAAACCTTGTGTGCCTCTGTGTTCCATTTCTTTAATGGTGTACAACACATTGGTGTAGTAAGGGCTTAATTTTACACTAACCGGAATATTTACAGCCTCCTTAACGCCTTTGATGATGTCCAGTTCTTCCTGAATAATGGCACGGCCTTCCATATCAAATTCTCTCGGATTGTTATAAAAATTCAACTCCAGAGCATCGGCACCTGCTTCTTCCAGTTTTTTGGCATATTCGTACCAGGTATCATCATAAATGGCGTTTAGGCTTGCAATAAGCGGTATGCTAATGGCTTTTCGGGCTTCCTTAAAATGCAACAAAAACTCTTCGGGGCCTGCCTCGTAAACATCGGAAGGAAAAAAGGATCCCATTTCCGCATGGCGATCATCGTATTGGGTCAGGTCATCCTCAAGCTGAAGGTTCTCAAGGTTTATCTGTTCTTCAAAAAGCGATTTGTAAACAATAGCGGCAGCACCTGCTTCTTCCAGTTTTTTTAACATTTTAACATCGGTAACCAAATTACTGGCACCAACAATGATGGGGTTTTTGAGCGTCAGACCCAAATATTTTGTTTCTAAGTTCATAGCTATTTGTATTAAGGTTTCAATTTGCCCGTAAAAATAGTAAAAAATAGCTTTCTGACATTGTGTTTTTTACATATTAAGATACTATCTTATGCACTATTTTACCTTACAACATCGTCCCAATGGGAGGGTGTCGGCTTTTATGATGTTCCAAAAGTTGGCTGAACCGGGGCCTTTATCTTTGTTGGTAAGTACTACCAATGTTTTTTGATGTCGCATATCGCGCAGGTAAAAGGTTCTGAAACCCTTCCACCATCCAAAATGGTAAACAACGCTATCCATCGAAGTTTTAATACGCCATCCAAATCCGTAGTTATCCTTTCGCCTCCAATATTTTGGGCTGCCTTTTTTAAATGCTTCACGTAAAACGCTATCGGGTACCAGCGTAAAATTATCCAGTGCACAGTCGTATTTGTATAAGTCTTCAACCGAAGTATAAACGTTTTTGTCGCCCATTACCCCGTTTAGGTAATCGTTTTCCATGCGTCGCCACCGCCAACCGCGATGGTAATATCCCGGAACACCTTTTTCAACATACAGAGGCACAGTGGAGTCGTTTCGCATGTTGTAAACAAACGAGTCGTTCATCCCTAAAGGTTTAAAAATCTTTTCATCCACAACCTCATCAAAATGCTTTCCGGTTACAGCCTCCACCACATTGGCCAAAAGCGCATAGTTGGTGTTGCAATAATGAAATCCGTGATTGGGTTTAAAATAAACATCCGGTTTATATTCGGCAAAAAGATTCATAACATCATCGTTATCCATGGGAATACGTTTGTTTTTCCAATGGTCCAGTGCGAGGCTCATGTAGCGGGGCAATCCCGAACGGTGTGTCATCAATAAACGGCAGGTAACCCCTTCGTAAGGAAATTTGGGAAGATAGGTTCTGATGTCGGTATCATAGTCAATTTTACCCTCGGTTTTTAAAATCATAATAACCATAGCGCTGAACATTTTTGACACCGAAGCCAGCTGAAAAGCACTGTGGGTGGTTAACGAATCGCGATGACGGCGAACATTGGCAAAACCATACGCTTTTTTAAAAATAAGATGTCCCTTTTCGGAATACATTACTGCACCGTTAAAACCTGTAAGACGTTGTAACCGTTTAAATTTTTTATCCAGTTCAGCAGCCTTTTCTGCTATTATAGCACTGTCGGCATTTGAATAAAGAGAAATATTTATTTCAGGAATATTGGTGACTGCTTTTTTTTGCGATGAAGGTTCTTCTCCGCACCCAACCATCAGTAGCATTACTGCCAGCCCTGCTATCAATCCCGCTCTGCGTATCCTTTTTTTCATGGAGCGCAAATGTACAAAAAATGAGAAACGCAATGGAAACAGTTTGTTTAAGAATTGTAATTTCAGAACTTCAAACCTATTGTAAATAATAGTGTAGTAAAATCTTTTTCTTAGTGTAACTTTGAGCCTTAGAGTCTTAGTGGTTATGGTTTATTAATGGGTTTTTGCCACAAAGACACCAAGAATCACAAAGATTCATAACAATGAAGATTATGATGCAAATAATGGAATTACCTGATTATTAATTTACGGGGCAGAAGTTCTGAAATTACAATTCATCCAAAAACAAACCTGCCAGTTTCATCAGCTCCAGCTCGGCAACTTTTGCGTTGTACAACGCTTCGTTGTAATTGTCGGTTGCCAACTGAAGGTTTACCTGTGCTTTACGAAAATCGATGGAAGTCAGTTGTCCCAATTTATACTGTTCGGTGGAACGTTTAAAGTTTAGTTCGTTAATCTGTTTGTTGGTCTCTTCAGTTTTTAAAATAAACAACATGTTGGTGTAGTTGCTGTAGGCATCGGCCACCTGACGTTCCAGTTCGGTTTTGGTTTTGTCAACCCTTATCTGAGCGTTTTCAACATTTATTTTTGCGGTAAGCTCACGCGTCCGGGTACGTCCACCGTCAAAAATATTCCAGTTTAATGAAGCTCCCAGATTATACCCGTTGCTTTGCTGATGGGTAAAGGTGCTTACGTCGCTGTTTATCTGGTTGTAAGAGTATTTTCCCGAAAGGTCCAACGTGGGTATGTAGCCCGAATGGCTCTGCTTTAGCTGCAAACCCGAAATGCCCATGTTTTGCTGTGCGATTAAATAATCCACATTTTTGTTGCGGGCATTGTCCCACATCTCGGTACGGTTGAATTTTGGACCGAACACTACCAGCGTGTCAATGGTAAATGACCTGTTCATATCAACGCCCATGGCAACTTTCAGGTTGTTTTGGGCAATTTCAAACTGCCGTACCGTGTTAATGTAGTTTACGCTGTCGTTGTTTAGGTCCACTTTGGCGTTTAGTAAATCCAGCTCGGTAGCCTGACCGTAGTTGTACTTGTCGCGCATATATTTCAATCTTGTATTCGAAATATTGATGGTTCGTTTCAGGTTATCAATTTTAGCTTTTAAACGGGCTACTTCGTAATAGGAGCGGATTAATTGCATCAACGCGTTTTCGATTACCGAGCGGGCTTGCAGCTGCGACAGGGAGTAAGTTTCTTTAAGCACTTTAAAATTGTAGTGGCGGTTCATGCCGTCGAACAACCGGTAATTAAGCCCCAGCGATGCATTGTAGCTGGTGGATGCTGCTCCGTTTTTTGAAATCTCTTCGCCCGAAATAAAGGTTACATCGGTATTGTTGTTCGAGTAGCTTGCTCCGGCGGCTCCGTTAAGCGATGGCAAAAAACCCGAATTGAGTATTCCTTTGTTGACTTCGGCAATGCGCACATTGTTTCGTGCCACCAGAATATCGTGGTTTTTGTTCATGGCCACCGCCACGGCATCCGAAAGTTTTAAAACCGTATCGGCAGGCTGCTGTGCAATGGTTGTTTCTGAAAACCAGACAATAAATACAAAACTTATTATTTTAATCTTCCAATTCATCATTTTCAAATTTTAGTTCTTTAACGGCGTGTTCAACCTCTTCGGGAGTAGCTTTCCGGCCTGTCCACAGGTAAATTAAATTCCGGTTAAATTTGTTAACCGATATGAGCAAAACAGGCAGCAATATCAAGGTGAGAATGGTGGCGATGGTGATACCGTAGGCAATTGAAATTCCCATGGGGATTAAAAACTGAGCCTGAAAACTCTTTTCAAGAATGATGGGTGCCAAGCCGGCTACGGTGGTTGCCGAGGTTAAAAAGATGGCTCTGAACCTTGAAACTCCCGCCTGATAAATGGCATCCATCACCGGAACGCCCTTTTTAAGCAACCGGTTATAGGTACTAATCAGCACCAGCCCGTCGTTGACCAGGATACCTATCAGGGCGATGATTCCCAAAACCGAAAGCACGTTTATGGGCTGTCCGTGAATCCAGTGCCCCCAAGCAACCCCCACAAAACTGAAAGGAATTAACACAAACAGCAGTATGGACTGGCTAAAGGATCTGAAGGTAAACACTATGGGTGCAATAATTAAAAATAGTATTACCGGAACTACTTTGCCGGCAGAAGTTTGTGTTTTTTGTGCTTCACGTTTTTGCCCTTCGTACGACACACTAACGGTGGGGTACTTGGCCAAAATGGAGGGTAAAATTTTTGTTTTTACAAAGTCCAGCACATCGGTGGCCGAGGCGTTTTCGTTTTTAAGGTCGGCTTCTACTTTTATCTGTCGTTTTCCGTCGAGGTGGCTGATGGAAACAATACCTCGTTTAATGGAGTAAGTGGCAATTTCATTGAACGGCACCTTTTTTCGCGAGGGGGTTGTGATGTACATTTCGGAAAGGTTGTTGATGGAAGTCCGCTCCTTTTCGTTGTAGCGAACCCACACTTTTACCTCGTCTCTTCCACGTTGTAACCGCTGCACCTCTTTACCAAAAAATCCCGACCTTATTTGTCCCAGCACATCCTGTAAAGTAAGCCCCAGCATATAGGCCTTGTCTTTCAGCTGGATGTTAATCTCCTTAATGCCCTGCCGGTCGTCGTCGTTAATATCCTTAAGACCCGACAATTTCGACAGCTCATATTTCAGTTCGTTTTTAGCCATGGTAAGCTCTTCGAGGTTGTTACCGAGAAAAGCTACGGAGACCGGTTTTCCGAACGACCCGCCTGCTCCGTACGAAAGCAACTCGGCACCAATAACAGGGCCGGTTTCTTTGGCAATGGCATTGGCAATTTCAAAGCTGATAACATTGCGCGTTTCGCCGTTTAGCAAAATAATATTCAGGCTTCCGTCAGCTGTAGTAGGGCCTATTTTTTTCTCAATGTGGGTAATAATGTCGAGGCTGTCGGCTCGTTTAGCCTTGTACTCGGCATTTACTTTCCAGGCAGCCCGCTGAATTTTATCAATCCAGTCGTTGGTAATTTTTTCGTTGGTTCCTGCCGGCATTTTAAGGGTAACGTTGATGTTGTCGCGTTCGATAAACGGAAAGAAGGTGCTTTTGATAATTCCGCCTTTCATGGCGCCCACGGTTAGCAACAGCATTACCACGGCAATGGAGATAATGAGAAATCTGTTGCGGACAGAAAAATAGAGTACCGGAGCGTAGGTTTTGTCGCGCATCCAGTACATTATTTTATCCATAAATTTAACCACTCTGTTTTGGCTTTTTTCGCCGTGCAGTGCTTTTGAGTGGGCAAGATGCGCCGGAAGAATAATAACCGCTTCGATTAACGAAACAAAAAGGGTGGCAATAACCACAAAGGCCAGCTCGCTGAAAAAGTCGCCCATCCTTCCGTCGAGAAAAAAGAAGGTGGAAAAAGCAATCATGGTGGTAAGTACAGCTGTAATAATGGAGGGCAGCACCTCCATGGTTCCGTCGATGGCCGCCCGAATGGCATTTTTACCCTGTTCGTAATGGCTGTAAATGTTTTCGGCAATTACAATACCATCGTCAACTAAAATCCCCACTACCACAATCATTCCGAATAGCGAAATAACATTGATGGTAATTCCGAATATCTGAGCCAGAATAAACATACCCCAAAAGGCAATGGGTAACCCTGCTGCAACCCACAGCGCCATGCGCGGATTTAAAAACATAGAAAGGAACAGCAACACCAGCAGCATCCCCATAATTCCGTTGCGAAACAGCAGGTCTTTTCGTTCGTTTAGGTTAACCGACCTGTCCTGAACAATTACCACATCGAGGTTGGGATTTTTAATTTTAAAATCTTCGATGTATTTTTTCAGCTTGTCGGATGCAGCCAGAAAATCCTCGCTGTTGGTGGTTTGAACCGACACTTCCACCGAAGGTTCGCTGTCAATTTCAATACGGTTGGGGTTTTCCGACCAACGGTCGTAAACATCGGCAATATCGCCCAGCCGGATGGTTTTTCCTTCCATGTCCGACTTAACAATAATATTGTCGAGCAGGTGTCCGTGATACTTTTTATAGCGCCCCCGAATAAGGTATTCCTCTTTATTGGTTTTAATTTTACCGCCGGTAATATCAATATTGGCGCGTCGTACAGCGTTGGCAACTTCGTCAAAAGTAAGGTTGTATGCCCGCAGTGTGTTTTCGTTTACGGCAATTTCAATCTCCTCCTCTGGAAAACCCATGAGCGTTACTTTCGATATGCCATCCATCGCTCTGATGTCGTCTTCAATTTTATAGGAGATATCCTTGAGTGCTTTTAGCGAGATGTTTTTCGCGCTGATGGAAAAGGTCATTACCTGATTGATGTTTTCGCGCTTGAAAATAACGGGCGGCTCCATGTCAACCGGAAAGGAGCTAATTCGGTTAACAGCATTTTTCACATCTTCGAGAACCACGTCGGTTTTGTACTTTTTATCCACTTCAACCGTAATAATACCGCTGTTTTCCGATGACACAGACGTTATCCGTTCAATGCCGGAAACGCCCTTCAGGTTGTCTTCAATTTTTAAAACAATACCCTCTTCAACCTCTTCGGGCGATGCCCCCGGATAGATAAGCTGAATGCTGATGATACGGCTCTCTACCAACGGGAAAAACGATGATTTTAAGTTGAACATGGCCACCGTGCCAAAAATGGCGAATGTTATGATAAAAACATTGGCAGCAATGGGGTACTTTATAAAATAGGCTATAATTTTTTTCATTGATGGTGCTTTATCCTATTAATTACCTACCGGGCGAACTTTTATACCGGGGAAAATTCCGGGAATGGTACGCGAAACTATTTTTGTCCCGTCGGGGATGTCTTTAACAATCACCGATTTATCCAAAAACCGAACCGGATGAATGGCCATCAGTTTCAGTGTGCTGTCGGGCAGAATGGTATAAATGC
>Ga0256831_1000927_pt1 | contig 15498 bp, 15 predicted proteins | sample 132544metaG_FD_189087 | JGI IMG/M metagenome (GOLD analysis project Ga0256831, IMG submission 189087) | Hydrothermal vent microbial communities from Lau Basin, Pacific Ocean - 132-544 | ecosystem: Environmental > Aquatic > Marine > Hydrothermal vents | place: Pacific Ocean: Lau Basin | collected...
AGCGTAGAGAAGCCCTGCAGAGCATTAGTAATGGTGATGCGCAAATGGTGGTTGGTACCCATGCTCTGTTTCAGGATGAGCTTTGCTTTAAGCGGCTGGGGCTGATTATTATTGATGAACAACATCGGTTTGGTGTGCATCAGAGAATGTCCTTACTGGCTAAGGGCAGGCAGCGGGAGGCGGGTGTTTACCCGCATCAGTTAATTATGACCGCAACCCCGATCCCGAGAACTCTGGCCATGACGGCTTATGCGGATCTGGACTGTTCTATTATTGATGAATTGCCGCCGGGGCGAACTCCGGTGGAAACCGTTGTGCTGGGTCAGCAGCGCAGGGATGATGTATTGAATCGTGTCCATCAGGCCTGTTTAAATGGTCGGCAGGCCTACTGGGTATGTACTCTGATTGAAGAATCAGAAATATTACAGTGCCAGGCGGCTGAACAGACCTTTGAACTGCTGCGCGAGCAATTACCTGATCTGGCTGTGGGACTGGTACATGGCCGTATGAAATCTGCCGATAAACAGGCGGTAATGGAACTGTTTAAAAAGGGGCAGTTGTCTCTGCTGGTGGCAACTACAGTGATTGAAGTTGGCGTAGATGTTCCCAATGCCAGCTTAATGATTATTGAAAATGCTGAACGTCTGGGGCTGTCACAATTACACCAGTTGCGTGGTCGGGTGGGACGTGGTGATCAGTCCAGTGCCTGTGTCCTGATGTATGCTCAACCGCTTTCAAAAAATGGCAAGGCACGGTTAATGACCTTGCGTGAAACCAGTGATGGTTTTGAAGTGGCGCGCAAGGATCTGGAGCTTAGAGGTCCGGGGGAAGTCCTGGGAACCCGCCAGACCGGTCTGGCAGAAATGAAAATTGCGGATGTGATCCGGGATCAATATTTGATCCCGCAGGTCAATGAGATTGCTCTAAGACTGATCAGAGACTATCCTGAAGCAGTAGAACCTATAATAAATCGATGGATTGGAGCCAGTGTGGAATATCAGAATGTCTAAAAGAGGCTGTCATTTAACTTATAATAGTATCCGGTTTAGTGTCCGAATCAGCTTATGGATGATGGTATTAATACTGATGCTGATTTTTATCAGTCCGGCCCGGGCCGTGGTTTATAAATGTGAAGATAATAATGACAATATCATTTTTTCGGATGAACCCTGCAAAAAAGGTCAGTCCAGTACAAAGGTTCGCTGGTTAAAAAATACCCATTCTGCAAAATCTGCAAAAAAAACTAAAATTCTGACCCCGGAACAGAAGACTGCGCGTAAAGCAAAAAAAAATAATCAGGCCTATGTACTGTTATCATTATTAACCTCCACTAAACTGGAGCTGGAAACAAAAAGCCTGCGCTGCACTTTAGGTGGGGACACAACAGCGCAGCCAGAACTGCTGCTTTCTGATGGTCTTAGTATTGATTTACTGGAGGTAGACAAGATGACAATTAGTTATAAACTGGGTCAGGATGAGCTTAAGGTGCATTTTATTATGCAGGATGGTTATGAGGAAACCCGAACCATTAAAAAACCATTTCCAGTGATCAGTGGTGAAGCCAGGCTGGGCCGTTTTAGTAAGTCTCTGGAAGATATTAAACAGATTGAGTTTTTTAACTCAAAAAAATTACGTAAAAAGCAGAACAAACATGATCGGATTGCGCATAAAAAAACTCCTCCGGTTAAAAAAGTATCCAGACCAGCAAAAGCTGATGAAGTGCCTGTTATTGAACTGGATTTATCCGGTGACGTGGCTCCAGGCAGTGCCAATAAGCAGGTACAGGAGTTCACTAATATTTCTAAAAGCAATAATCCCCAAAAGCAGCCTCAGATAAAAGTGGTGGCAAAGAATAATCCTGGCTTGAAACCGGTTATTCCTGATGTACAGGGTAAGCGTCTGCCGGTAATTTTTGCTAATGATAAAAGCACTTTTTTACAACGTGGAACGCTCTCCAGCCGCAAAGGTGAAATGTCTGCACCACAGGGCATTTTTATTCTCAATAACAGGGAGCAAATTCCTTATGCCAGGATTAAAAGCATTCGAGTGAGACCGACTGCTGACCGGTCAAAACTGGTGGTTGCCGTGGCATTGAAAGAGGGTGAAATTAAAATGGAAAATATGTCCAAACCCTTTACCCGAATACAGGGTAAAACATCGTCCGGGAACTTTGACTATTCCTTGCTGGAATTAAAGTCTATTAGTTTTTAGAGTCGCTGTTTTGTGGTAATATTGATATCTTGTTTTGCAGTCATTACTCGGTATAAACTCTATAATTACAGACTATCTGTTTGATATCCAGTCAGATATGTGAGCAGATTATAAATCTTACTGAGTTCGTTCCAATTTGCGTATATTAGCCAATAAAGTGCTTTACCCTGAATTATGCCAGCCATACAGCGACAGTTTAAACGCATTCCTTTGTGGATCACCGTAGATTATGCATCGATTCTGCATATGCCGCATGATATTCGTGACTGGCTGCTGGATAGTGCTTCGCTTACCCTGAGAATTAAATCCTATTGCCGGAATAATCAACTGGGTTGTTTTTCTGTACGTTTACTCAGTCAGGGGATGGGGATACCTTCTAATGATGAGGTGCGGCGCTTAAAATTAAAAAGCCGTCGTTATGCCCTGATCAGGGAAGTTGTTTTATACTGTGGTAATACCCCCCTGATTTATGCCCGAACGGTTATTCCTGTTAAAACTCTGAGTGGCGCACAGCGTCAGCTGGGTCACCTGGGTAATCGGCCTCTGGGAGAGTTTTTATTTGCCCAGCCGGAACTGCAACGGGATGTTATGGAAATTGCCCTGGTTAAAGGAGGCCATCAGTTATTTGATTCCGCTGCAAGCTGCATTAACCATTCACCGGATAATATCTGGGCCAGGCGTTCAGTCTTTCGTCTGGGTAAAAAACCTTTGCTGGTGGCAGAAGTCTTTTTACCTGATGTACTGCAGCAATCTCATCATCATGCTGCAATGGTACCGGTTGTTCCTGTTCTTACGGCGAGTTTCGGAGCAGAACTTCAGGCAGATGATTCCTGATGAGTTCAATGTTGCCGGGTTTCTTAAGTCTGGAAAGACTTTATCAATATTACCTGCTGATGCGTATGGATCGTCCCATAGGCACTTTTTTATTATTATGGCCGACATTATGGGCCATCTGGATTGCTTCGGACGGACAGCCTTCGGCCCGTATTGTAGTGATTTTTCGCTGGGGGTATTTATTATGCGTGCGGCAGGTTGTGTGATCAATGATTTTGCTGATCGTCATATTGACAAGCATATAGAGCGCACTAAAAACCGACCCATTACATCGGGTAAGGTCAGTTCTAAAGAAGCCTTATTATTGTTTGCAGTCTGCATTTTACTGGCTTTTGTACTGGTGCTGTTCCTGAATCCATTGACTATTGCCCTGAGTTTTGTCGCTCTATTGCTTGCTGCAGTATATCCTTTTATGAAGCGTTTTACTCATTATCCACAGATAGTACTGGGGATGGCGTTCAGCTGGGCTATTCCCATGAGTTTTTCAGCACAGTTAAATTCAGTTCCTGTTGTGGCCTGGATTCTGTATTTGGTTACTATTCTGTGGATTGTTGCTTATGACACCATGTATGCCATGGCGGATCGAGAGGATGATCTTAAAATCGGGGTCAAATCGACCGCTATTATTTTTGCGGATAAAGATCGTCTTATAATAGCGTTGATCCAAATGGCTTTTTTATGTGGGATGATACTGGTGGCCTGGCTGGTAAAAGGCGGCATTTATTTCTATCTTGGCATCATGCTGGCTGCTTTTTTTAGTCTGTATCAGCAGTATCTTTTGCGTGAACGCGAAAAAAATGCCTGTTTTCAGGCTTTTTTAAATAATAACTGGCTTGGAATGAGTATTTTTATTGGCATTTTTCTGGATTCTTTGCCATAGTTAAAAGAGTATAAAAATATAATAATTTCCCATCTTTGAAGATCTTAACGTGGATTTTTAAAGTAAAAAGAGACCTTGCCAGAATGCTGACAAACTGCTAATGCAACTGCCTTTTATTTTCAAAAGAAAAAATAAAAAAGGATTTATTGGTGTTGATATTCAACTTCATGGGATAGCTGTCGCACATATTCTGCCTGCGGAGCAGGACAGTAGAAAAGCGGTTTTAAAACAATGCGCCTTTCAGACATTTGATCCGGATGATCCCGAAGATATTCTGCGTACTTTCAAGCAGCTTTTAAGTAGCTTTCCCGTTAAGCAATTTGCCTGTAATGCCTCTATTTCTGAAACTGCCTATGAATTATTGCTGATAGATGCACCTAAAGTGGAATCCAGTGAGTTGAAACAGGCGGTACGCTGGCGCATTAAAGAGCAGCTTCCTTATCATATTGATGATGCGGTTATTGATGTGTTTGAAATTCCCGGTCAGCCAAGTAATCGTCAGCAGTTAATGTATGTGGTTTCATCACAGCAGCTGGATATTGATTCGCGAGTCCTGCTTGTAAAACAGGCAGGTCTGAATCTCCACTCAATTGATATTTTTGAACTGGCACAACGAAATATTGCCACCATCCTTCCTGAAGATAAGGAAGGTATTGTGATGTTACGCATAAATAGAACGGGCGGTTTACTCACTATTACCCGCAATGGCAGCCTGTATTTAACCCGTAAAATTGATTTTAACATTCATCGACTCAGACTTGCCCTGGAGCAGTCCGAAGTGCAATTAAATGATCAGGCATCTATTAGTGCAGATGATATTGAGCTGGATATTGATGAAACAGAGGAGCAAAGGGATAGTGCAGGTGTTAGTGCCGGTGATGGCGTAGGGAATGCTTCAGGAGCAAGCACAGAGGAAAATACGGGTGATAGTCTGGATGAAGAAGAGACAGGCCTCTCTGCTCAAAGCAAACTGATTGTTGATGAACTGGTTCTGGAAATTCAGCGTTCACTGGATTATTACATCAGTCATTTCAATCAGAGAGCAGTGAGTAAAATTGTTTTTGCACCAATGGATCTGGACGTCACAGAACTCATAGCCTATATCAATGATATGTTGGGTGTTAAAGCAGCAGTGCTGGACTTTAACGATTATCTGAACCTTAAGAAGCCACTGGATAATACTACTCAGTCACATTGTTTTAATGCAGTTGGTCTGGCTTTACGTCAGGAAGCAGACTAGGAACTGAACACAACCATGCAGCAGCAAATTAATTTATATCAACCGGATGATGCTTTAGCAAATGAGTCTTTTTCAGCTACTGCGATGTTGACGGTTGTTGTTATTACTCTGCTTTTAATGATGTCTTTTTACGCCTTACTACAGTGGAAAAAAAACGATCTGGAAGCTGAAATTGTGCGTTTAAAAAACCAGAGTGAGCAGGTTCAGCAAGTGCTTGAAAAGCTGGAAAAAACAGTAAAAAAATTAACGGATTCAAAAAAAGAACAACAGCAGCTAAGCTATTTTAAACGGGTCTATGCCAGCAAGCAAACGGCACTTGAGGAGCTTTCCAATAGGGTCAGCGGCAATAGTAATGGCGTTTCCGGATTTTTTTCAGCACTGGCCAGAAATAATCTCAATGACGTCTGGTTTAATACTATAGATGTATATTCAGGAGGTGAGCAATTGCTTTTGCAGGGTCAGACCACAGATGCAAAAAGTCTTCCTGTGCTGGTTAATCTGCTCAAAGATGAAGCCATCTTTAAAGGACTTGATTTTCGACTTTTTAAAGTGCACAGGGATGACAAAAAAGCAGTATTGGAATTTATGCTGCAGACTCAGACTAAAACGCCAGTGATAGAACAGCCGCAATAGCGTCGATTATTATGAAAAATAAACTTAATCTGCTGCAGAAACTGATTGATAAACTATCCACCAGGGAGAGGGTTCTGGTTCTGGCGGGTGTGCTGTCTATTATTTTTATTATCTGGGATACTTTTCTGATTGGGCCAGTACAGCAGCAGAACAAAGCCTTGCTTATGCAATACCAAACCACACAAAATCAGTTGTCTGATCTTAATAAACGACGTCTTCTGGCCGATGGTCTGTTAAAAAAATCAAAAAGAAAACGGCTGTTAGCTGAAATAAGTCAGTTACAAAATGAAATCAAAAATTTTAACCAGCGTATCAGTGAACGTCTGCAGGGCAGAGTCGCCCCTGAAAACATGTCTGAGATGTTAAATGATGTGCTACAAAATAATACCCGTCTGGAATTAATACGTATTAATAATCTTCCCGCAGAACCTTTTTTAAAGGATAAAGATACCAGCCAGCAGCCGGTACCACCAGAGACAGACAGCTTAAATAAAATGGATCCGGGTATGGCAGGTGTCTATAAACATTCTCTGGAAATGGAACTGGAAGGTAATTATCTGGATATATTAGCTTATTTGCAGTCACTGGAAACTATGCAATGGAAAATTTTCTGGGATCAGGTTCGCATGGAAGTCCTGGAACATCCTAGGATCAAGGTAACTATTAAAGTACATACCTTCAGCCTGAAAGACGGGTGGTTAAGAGTATGAGACAGTATTTGCTTATTTTAATGCTGAGCCTGTTTATGGTTATTAATGCCGGTGCAGAAAAATCATTAAGCGATCCAACTCGCCCTCTATCTTTGGGTGCTCCGGTCTATAATAAAAGTACTGGATATAAAAAAATTAACTATAAGGTATCGCAGATTTATACCGGTTCAGGGAAAAGCTTTGCCACTATTAATGATCAGCATGTCACCACAGGTGACTGGATAGGGGATGCAGAGGTGCTTGCTATTCAATCAACCAGTGTTAGATTGCTTATTAATGGTGATGTGCATCGAATTACTATTGTGCCGTCTATAAAAAATTATAAGAAGTAGTTATATGTTAAAAGAATTTAAAACAATTGATTGTTTGTGGGCTGTTCCATTCAGTCTGTTGCTGCTGATGTCAGGATGTTCTCTGGAAAAAGAACTGCCGCCGGCCAGAGATTTATCTGAAGTTAATGAGACTTTTGACTCGGCACTGAAAGAAAATAACCGTATTGCTGATGAGGCTGAAAATTCCGCTAATACTTCTTCATTATCAAAGGCTGCACTGAAAAAAGAAAATGAAACCGTTCTTAATGCCTTGTTGCCACCGGTATTTGCGCCCAAAAAATCCAGAGAAAGACATTTTAATGTAGTCGTCAATGAATTACCCGCCAATGAGTTTTACATGGGACTGGTGGAAGACAGTCAGTATAATATTATTGTTAATCCTGCTGTTAAGGGTAATATTTCCCTTAACTTAAAGGATGTAACTATTGACGATGTGATGATGATTGTTCGTGAAGTTTATGGTTTTGCTTATAAGAAAAAAGGTAAAAATTATTTTGTGTATCCAAATTCTCTGCAGACAAAACTGTTCAGAATAAACTATCTTAATCTCTCAAGACAAGGTTCGTCATCTATCGATGTCAGTTCCGGTCAGATCACCAAATCCATTAGTAATAACGGCTCAGGTAATTCATCTTCTGCAAACAGCGGGAGTCGTTCAAGAGGTTCTAATTCTTCAGGAAATTCCACTGCCAATACTAAATTTGGCACCCAGCTTAAAACTGAATTTAAAGTTGATTTATGGAAAGAACTGGCTGAATCCCTGCATACAATTATAGGTAGTGAAAATGGCCGGAAGATTGTTGTTAATCCTCAGACTGGAGTGATTCTGGTAAAGGCCATGCCAGACGAACTATTAAGAGTAGAAGAATTTCTGGAGGCCACTCAGATGATTGTGGGCCGTCAGGTGCTGCTGGAAGCAAAAATTGTTGAAGTCGAACTGTCTGACGGTTTTCAGGCGGGTATCAGCTGGGCTGCCATTGGCAAACCTGGATCTGGAAAAACCATTACCGGGGGGCAGGTGGGTATTAACTCACTGGTCACCAATGTGGTTTTACCTGCCACCGCACCACGTGCGGTAGATACTGGCAGTGGTTTTAAACCCCTTGGCAGTGAATTAGCCGGACCCTTTGGTGGTGTATTTGCATTGGCTCTGGATCTGAATGACTTTAAGGCAATGATTGAATTACTGGGTACACAGGGTAATGTTCAGGTGCTTTCCAGCCCAAGAATTGCCACTATGAACAATCAGAAAGCGGTTATAAAAGTAGGCACTGACCGTTTTTATGTGACGGATCTGAACTCCAGTAATACTTCTGGTACCGATGGCAGCGCCAGTGAAATTCCCGATGTGGAATTAACCCCCTTCTTTTCCGGGGTGGCTCTGGATGTAACCCCTCAGATTGATGCCAGTGGTGAAATTATTCTGCATGTACATCCGTCAATCAGTAATGTTACAGAAGATAATCGCACTATTAGTTTTTCCGACAGTCTGGCGATTTCCCTGCCTATGGCGAAAAGTACGATTCGTGAGTCAGACAGTATTATTCGTGCTAAAAATGGCCAAATGGTTATTATTGGTGGCTTAATGAGTACCAAGGCAACCGATGATAATTCCAGTGTGCCCTTTTTTGGCGACCTGCCTCTGGTAGGAAATGCCTTTAAGCACCAGCGGGAATTAGCGGTTAAATCTGAACTGGTTATTATGTTAAAAGCCACTTATCTGGAAGATGATACGGCGATCAATCGTTCTCTGGCAGAAACTCAGGAACGTTTTCAGAAACTGGGAGCCTATGATGTCAGTGGCAGACCTTCAACAAAAGAGCCATCAACCTGGTTTAAATTCGGAGATAAAAGCAGTACTGCTAAAACCAGCCCATAAGATTAAAATTTCTGCTTGCCCTGAAAACAATAATTAAAACTATAAGAGTATCTAGATTACAATGACTAATTTGTGCAGACTGTCTGTTAATAATGTACCTTGAATTTTTCAATCTGAATAAGGAGCCGTTTACCCTTACGCCCGATACACGTTTTTTCCTGGATTCAGGCCCCTTTAAGGATGCCCTGGAGACTTTAATTATAGCCATAGAAAATGGTGAAGGCTTTATTAAGGTAACCGGAGAAGTCGGTACTGGAAAAACCCTGTTGTGTCGAAAGCTGCTTAATACGGTAGCAGAAAATATTGTTACCAGTTATATTCCCAATCCCAATATTTCTTCTAAAACACTGACGGTTTCCATTGCCAGAGAACTGGGCATAAAATACCCTGCATCAACCAATGAATATACCTTACAACAGCTGATTACTGCAAAACTGATGCAGTACTATCAGAACAATCAGAAAGTCATTTTGTGTATTGATGAAGCTCAGGCTATGCCTGACAGGACACTGGAAGCCTTAAGATTATTAACTAACCTGGAAACAGAGCAGAGTAAGTTATTACAGGTCATTCTATTTGGTCAACCGGAGCTGGATGAAAAGTTAAAATCCAGACATCTCCGACAATTCAGACAGCGAGTCAGCTTTTCTATTTCATTAAAGCGTCTTAATATGGACGTTATGATTGATTATCTGAGTTGTCGTTTGCTTATTGCCGGATACAAAGGCGGTGAATTATTTCCGCTTAAATCACTTGAATTACTGCATCGATACAGCCGGGGTATTCCCCGGCTGATTAATCTAATTGTTCATAAAGCCATGTTGCTGTGTTATGGCAAAGGTGAGAAACAGATCACCACAGCCATTATGAAACAGGCCATTAAAGATACCGAGGATGCCTATCAAGAACAAGGAGCCAATGGTTTAAGGGCTAAAGTTTTATCAGCTGCTGTGCTTATTATCAGCGTTGTAATCGCTGTCTTCTGGATGGTTCAATGAGCGTTATTAACCAGATGCTGCGTGATCTTGAAGCACGTAAGGAAAAAGAGAGCGTTCAAACTCATTATATTGATGAAATAAATATAATTGCAGATAAAAGGAACAGTAAATATTTATATCTGTGGTTTATTGCTGGATTTGGTCTGTTGCTGGCAGCCGTTCTGCTTTATTTTTTTCAGATGCCCAATCATAGTCAGAAAAATACGAAGCTTGAGAAAATTATTGATTTACCGGTAGAACTGGCAGCTATTGAGTCATACTCCGGTGAATCTAAAATTATAGAAAAATCAGTAATAAAAGCACCTGACAGGGTGCAGACTGATAAACCCGCGATATTAACTGAGATAAAAAAAAGCCAGCAAGATAAAACACCTGGATATAAATCTGAACCAGTTCATAAAAACATCTCTCGACCTGAAAAAAATACTATCAGGAACTCTGCAGGGGTACTGTTATCTAATAAAAAAATCAGCACAGATAAAGCTGTTTCCAGGTCTAAAATTAGTCAGCCAGGGATTCAAAAATCTCTGGCTAGTGTAAAACCAGTGACTGCGTTAAAACCAGAAGTAAAACAGGCACTGGAAAAAGTGCCTGTTAAGTATAAAATTGAGCCGGTTAAAGACAAACAATTACAAAACAAGTCGGAAGGTATAATGCTGCAGGCTCGCAATTTAATGATAACAGATCTGGGGGCGGCAATTTTGCTGTTGGAAAAAGAGCTGCAGACTATACCGCCGAATGTTGATTATTATTCATTACTGGCTAATTTATATCAGCGACAACAGCGCTATGATGATGCCATTGTGTTTTATCAGAAAGCCCTTAAAAAGGCGCCCCAGAAAGGTAATTTATGGGTTGGTATTGCTCTGGCTTATCGAAGCAATGGAGAATATGCGGACGAACAGAATGCCTTTAAAAAGGCAGCCCTGGCCAGAGACATCAGCCCGGCTCTAAGGCAATACGCAATCCAGCAAGTTAAAAAAAAATAATAACTCAGATAAAATCGGATATAGATTTTCGATTAGCTGAGGGGGTTAACAAAGATTACTGCAATACCAGAAATAAGGCAGAATTACCGCGATAAATATTCAGAGCAATGGTCTGATTGCTTTTTTGCCGGCTGAGTTCTTTTAAGTCATTAATATTGTCAATACGATAGCGGTTGATGGCAATAATACGATCATTTTTACGCAATCCGGACTGCCAGGCGGGAGATTGAGGTTTAATTGTTAATACTTCAACACCATGACCGGTGGGAGTATTGCCAAACATAGCACCGGATAAAGACGGGTGGAGTTTATTACCATTAAAACCCCATGAGTTCTCCAGCTTTTTGGTGATGCTGGAAGCTTCATTATTACCGCCAATAATGGTTTTTATTTCCAGGGTTTTGTTGCCGCGCAGAACTTTCAGATTTGCCTTGTCACCCGGGCGTTTCAGACCAATATAATTGCGCAGTCTGGTAGAATTATTCACCGGATGATTATTAACAGCAACAATAATGTCACCTGATTTAACCCCTGCTTTACTGGCGGCTGAGTCAGGGATAACCTGAGCAACAATAGCGCCATGCGTTTCCTTAACACCGAAGGCAGAGGCCAGTTCCGGGGTTAAGTCCTGTATTTGCACGCCCAGTACACCGCGTTGAATACTGCCATGCTGGATAAGCTGTTCCATTATAGAACGGGCCATATTAACCGGGATAGCAAAGCCAATACCGATATTGCCACCGTTTTTGGAAAATATAGCGGTATTAATCCCCATCAGCTCACCATGCAGATTAACTAATGCCCCACCCGAGTTGCCCGGGTTGATGGAGGCATCTGTCTGGATAAAATCTTCATAACCTTCAATGCCCAGACCACTACGACCCAGACCACTGATAATACCGGATGTAACGGTTTGATCCAGCCCGAAAGGATGACCAATAGCGATTGCAAAATCACCGACGCGAAGTGTATCTGAATCGGACAGACGAATGGCGGTTAAATTATCTGCTGTTATTTTTAACAGGGCAATGTCAGTCTGAGGGTCGGTGCCGATTAATTCAGCCACTTTCTTACGACCGTCTTTAAGGGTAACAATAATTTTGTCAGCATTATCAATAACATGATTATTGGTCAGTACATAACCTTTCTGGGCATCAACAATGACACCAGAACCCAATGCATGAACCTGGGGAAGCTGACGATGTTCAGGTACATCAAATTTAAAAAAACGTCGCAGGAACGGGTCATTAAGAAACTCCGGTAACTGGCTGCTACCCTGGTATTGGCCCTGAGTTGATACATTGACGACTGCCGGAGTAATTTTTTCCAGCATAGGGGCCAAGCTTGGGAGTTCTTTACCCTGGCTGTCATAAGTGGGCAATGCCTGAGATGTGCTAAAGGATAATACGGATGCGGCTATAATCAGCGCCAAAGGGAAAAAATGTTTTATTCTCATAATGCTGTCATGTCTCTTAATAGTAACACTTTATTTATTTAAAGTGTCTGACAGATTTATTGTGTTTTAGTTCCATAAAAAAGCACTGCTAATGTCGGAAGCAGATGTCGGAACCAGATAGTTATTAAGTAAAATCCTTACGTGGATTAAATGCACTGAGTTCAGCCATTTCCTGATACAGTTTTCTGAGTTGATCGGTATTGGCTTCGGGTGTCATGATCTGTAATAGGACATATTGATTGCCGGATTCTTTACCAGGCAGTCCTCGTCCTTTTAAACGTAATTTTTTACCACTTTGAGTATTTGGGGGTAATTTAATATCAACAGTGCCACCCAGAGTAGGGATGGAAACTTTTGTTCCTAAAGCGGCTTCCCAGGGGGTTATGGGTAATGTCAGGCTAATATCTTTACCGTTTACAGTAAAATACCTGTGTTTGTTAAATTTAACTTCAAGCAGCAGGTCACCATTTCGGTGATGACCTTTTCCACCCTGTCCTCCCAGACGGATTTTCTGTCCTTGCTTAATGCCTTTGGGAATTTTTATTTTCAGCTTTCTGGCACCGGTTTCGCCAGGGATATGCAGCTTAATCGTTCTGTTTGCCCCATGAAAAGCATCTTCCAGATCAACATGAATAACGACATTATTATCCTGACCCCGGTTTTGTCCCTGAGGTTTCTGTTGAGAAGAATGATTGTCATTAAAACGACCACTACGAGCACCATTGAACATATTATCAAATATATCGCTGAAGCTGCCCTGATTAAAACCGCCAAAATTGCCTTTATTCCAGCCTCCCGCTCCTGGTGGCGGGGTAAAACCACCACCGCCAAAAGGATTGCTGTCAGCGGAGCCAAAACGGTCATAATTAGAGCGTTTTTCCTTATCTTTTAAAATATCATAGGCTTCATTAATTTCCTTAAATCGTGCCTCTGCATTGGCTTCTTTACTGACATCAGGATGGTATTTTCTGGCTAACCTGCGATATTGTTTTTTTATTTCAGCATTGGAGCTGCTACGGTTTACACCGAGAATTTTATAATAGTCTTTTTGTGCCATAACGGGTTTATATAAAAGGTAAAATATCCATTCAGTAAATTAATTCTGTACAAGAAACAGATATAGCCTGTGTCCAGTTTCTGTTCGCTCAGGGTTTAAATTGTTCCCAGAGTACTTTAAGTTTAGAGACGTTAAGTCCAGAGTGATTAAGTTAATTTTGTGAACTTGAAAGTCTTTGCGCTATAATATGGGGGCATTTACTCAAAAAAGAAGTCTCTCTGGAAAAATATATGCTTTCACAAACGCAACAACAATTTGTCTTTAAACGAACCCTGTTTCAGAAAATATCTGCTTATATTGTCTGGAGTATTGCTTTGACCAGTACCCTGGCATGGGGATTGATTTTCTGGTTAAAACCTGAGATGGTCAGCCCGCAGGCAGTGCTGGCATTATTAAAGAAAAAAACAGCCGGCGGTATTGATTTAACACAGATAACAGATGTAGCCGTACTGGCCGTTACCGGAGCAACAGCAGTATCGGCATTTTTTTTGATGATGATACTATTTGCCTTTGCGATGCGTTCCTGGAATAAAAAGGAACAGCAGTATCTTGATATTATTTCTACCCTGCAAAAATCGGAAGACTAATTAGTGTCCATCCGGACAATTGCCAGGAAGGCAATTGTCCGGAACGGAAAAGAAAAAGTGTGATTTTTCTTTTCCTCCATTTTCAACGACTTATGGTCGTCAAAAATGAGCGGCACATCCTTATGCCGCTAGTGTGCATCAATAAATAATTATTAGTGCTGCAGTTACTGGCAGCCCAGTACTCGTTCAAGTTCTGCAAAGGTATGTGCTACTTCTGTGGTTTCAATATAGACACCCAGCATTTTACTTAATTGCGTCGTGGAAAAGATACCTCGTACATAAGGCGTGTTCTCAGCACCCTTGTCTACCACCAGCGCATGTTGTCGATTAAGCTTTTTTAAGGTCATGGCTATATCGCCGACTTTGGCTTTTTCTGTAACTGACCATTCTATTGCATCCAGACTTTCCGTCCGTGTCATAATATCATTTACTGTTATTTCAGAACGAAGTATGCCATTTTGCTGTTGCAACAGAATGGGACGTTCACCCTGCAAATCACTATAAGTGATCAAACCGGTTATACGTTCACTGGAATCAGTAACAAAGAGCAATTTTACTTTCATTTTTAACATTCTGTCAGCGGCATCATCCAGATTGCTGGAAGGTGATATGGTAATTGCGGCCACTGTTTTCAAATCTGTCATTACCCGGACGGCCGGGTCTTCAAGTGATACTTCTCCCCGGGGTAAAAAGCTGGGTTCACAAAGTACACAGTCAGTCTGCATAGGCTTTATTTCTAGTTCTTGATAATTACAGGGCATAATACATCTCCATTTTGCTCCCAAACCCGACTCAGGGGTAATAATACATTCTTAGTCTAAAATGGGATTATTAGTGTTAGGGGCTACTGACCTTTCATCTATTACCTGGTCAGGGCAAAACAATCTTATAATCAGCTTAACATCTGAAAGCTCAAAAGCCCCCTGTTAAAATTAAAATGAGGGCATCCCTCGCCTTCATTTACTGAAGGGGAGAGATAAAATATTTATAAAGCCATCTCCTTAAGTTTTTTCAATGGTCTGACTTTAACAACAGTCGTTGCTTTTTTTGCTTTAAATGTCATTTCTTCACCGGTAAACGGGTTGGTTCCCTTTCTTGCTTTAACGGCGGGTTTTTTGACGGTGGCAATTTTCAGCAGGCCGGGCAGTATAAACTCTCCACAGGCGCGCTTTTTAATGTGGCGTTCAATTAATAGATCCAGTTCATCCATTACTGTGGCTACATCTTTCTTACTGATCTGGGTGTTATCGGCAATCTCAGTTAAAATTTGAGATTTGGTCATTCTGTTTTGCACTGCAGTAGTTTTTGCTTTTGACTTTAATGTTGCGGATTTTTTCATAGCACTTTTTTTTCTGGTGACGACTTTTTTCTTGCTCGCAACTTTCTTTTTTACCACCTTTTTTTTAACCGCAACTTTGTTATTGGCTGCCTTTTTCCTGGCAGCAGTTTTTTTTACACTTTTCTTTTTAACGGCCATAATAAACTCCGGATCAGTATTTGTTGGTTTTATGCCTGTATTTATAGGCTCAAATAGACTGGATGTCATATCAGTCTATGTTGTAAGGATAATAGCAGTTATAAGATATGTATAGTTTTTTTTGTCTAAAAAATGCAAAATAGTATAAAAAAACGTTTTAGATGAAATACTTTTAAAATTTGAGGCAGTTTATGTGGATTCAGAAAGAAATACAG
>Ga0256831_1000928_pt1 | contig 15490 bp, 15 predicted proteins | sample 132544metaG_FD_189087 | JGI IMG/M metagenome (GOLD analysis project Ga0256831, IMG submission 189087) | Hydrothermal vent microbial communities from Lau Basin, Pacific Ocean - 132-544 | ecosystem: Environmental > Aquatic > Marine > Hydrothermal vents | place: Pacific Ocean: Lau Basin | collected...
GGCTATGGAGAAGGAGGGAATTGTCGCCATTCAGGACATGGGGGCAGCCGGTTTAACCTCATCTTCCGTTGAGATGGCCTCCCGTGGAGGAGTGGGAGTTGTTCTTTACTTAGATAAGGTTCCCACACGTGAAGAGGGGATGACTCCTTACGAGATTATGCTCTCTGAGTCTCAGGAGAGGATGCTTGTTGTGTGTGAAAAGGGTAAAGAAGAAGAGATAATGGAGGTTTTCAGGAAGTGGGGGCTTGACGCAACGGTGATCGGAGAGGTTATTGAAGAGCCTGTTCTGAAACTCTACTGGCACGGCGAGGTTGTGGCGGAGCTCCCTATAAAAGCCCTCACAGACGAAGCTCCCGTCTACTACAGACCCTTCAGAGTTCCAAAATACATTTTAGAAAACAGGAAATACAACCAGAACACCCTTCCCGAGCCTGAAGACTACAACGAAGTTGTTAAAAAGCTCCTCTCCTCTCCAACAATTGCCAGCAAGCGGTGGATATGGGAACAGTACGACCACATGGTTCAGATAAACACGGTAGTTTACCCTGGTTCAGACGCAGCCGTCTTAAGGATTAAAGGAACGGGCAGGGGAATTGCCATAAGCAGCGACTGTAACTCAAGGTTCTGCTACCTGAACCCATACGAGGGAGGAAAGATAGCCGTTGCAGAGGCGGCAAGGAACGTTGCCTGTTCCGGAGCCGTTCCAAGGGCAATTACAGACTGCTTAAACTTTGGAAGCCCTGAAGACCCTGAGATAATGTGGCAGTTTGTAAAGGCAACAGACGGAATGGCTGACGCCTGCAAGGTTCTTGAAACACCGGTAGTTAGCGGAAACGTGAGCTTTTACAACGAGACAAAAACCGATGAAGGAAAAAGGGCAGTATTTCCAACTCCAACGGTTGTCTGTGTGGGAGTTCTTGAAGACGTTGAGAAGAGGATGACCTCTTACTTTAAAGATGAGGGAGATGTAATCATTCTTTTAGGTGAAAACACCGGGAACATCTCAGGTTCAGAGTACCAGAAGCTCCAGATAGGTGAGTTTAAGGGAACCGGGCAAACAGTTGACTTAAGGTTTGAGAAGACCCTTCAGGAAGCCGTTGTTGAGGCCATACAGAAAGGTTTAATCAAACACGCCCACGACGTTTCAGAAGGTGGACTTGCCGTAAACCTGTTTGAGTCTGCTTTTGAAAAAGGCCTGGGCTTTGAGGTTGAACTTGACGATAACATAAGGAGCGACTTCCTTCTCTTTGGAGAAGACCAGAGCCGAATTGTTATCTCTGTTTCTCCCGACAAAGTTGAAGAGGTATTAGATTTCTTTGAGAAGAGAACCGTTCCTGCAAAGGTTATAGGAAAGATTAAAGGAGACAGGGGAATCATTAAACACAGAGGCAAAGAGCTCGTTAACATTCCCGTAAAAGAGGCAGGGGAGCTCTACGAAACGGCATTAGAGAAGGAGCTTGGACTACAGGGTTAACTCTCCGTTTGAGAAACTTCAGCTAATATACAAGGTGGGCCGGCTTTCATTCTCTGCCGGCCTCTTAGTCCTTCTCCTCTCTATATACTCAATCAACAGAAGTATTATTGATAAATACTCTCTCATTGTCCTTGCAGTATACTCAGTTGTGAGTATGGTTCTCTTCATAACCGGAAAGAGAGCTCTCCTGTTTGAGTTCCTGTTAGACGAGCTCTTCCTTTTTCTGTTGGTAATAAAAGGTGCTTTTTCCTACGGTTTCTTTTCCCTGTTTCTTCTCTTCCCCATCCTCTTTTCGTCCCTCTTTCTCAACAGGAAACAGAGCCTGGCAGCACTCATAGTAGCCCTGTTTCTCCAGCTCATCTACTTTACCTTCAACGCAGGCGGCTTCAGCCTTGAAAACCTGATCCAGTTTTTCCTCAACGGAATGGGACTGATTCTCATATCTATCTTGGGACAGAAGATAAAGGAAAAACTTGAAAATCAGGAAAACTACCTCTCTGAACTGGAGAAACTTCAGGAAGAGACGGCATTCTACAAAAGGCTTTACGAGATAAGCGCAAACCTTGCACACGAACTTAAAAATCCTTTAGCATCAATAAAGGGGGCTGTGGAGCTCCTCTCAAACGGCCATAGAAACGAAAGGCTGTTAAAAATAGTTTTGGACGAAACGGAAAGGCTTGATTCAATAATCAAAGACTTCCTCAACATAGCAAGGCCTATTCCATCGGAAAAAATCAGAGTAAACGTAAAAGAGATTGTTGATGAAATCTGCAGAAAGTTTAACGAAGAGAAAGAGTGCACAATAGAGGGAGATGAAATAAGTGCTGTTGTTGAACCTAAAAGCTTCTACTCAGCCCTTGATAACCTGATAAGAAATGCCGTTTACTGGGCAAAAAGAAGGGTGAAAATATCCTTACGGGAAAGTAAAGGGTGGATTGAGATAACCGTTGAAGACGACGGCCCGGGAATACCTGAGGACGAGTGGGAAAGGGTTTTTGAGCCGTTCTACTCAAGGAGGAAAGAAGGTTCCGGCCTGGGACTTTCAGTTGTTAAGAAGTTTGCCGTTGAACACGGTGGCTTTGTATTCATAAAGAGAAGCCCATTAGGTGGAGCATCCTTTACTCTGAGAATTCCAGAGGAGCCGGAAAATGATGAAAGCTCTAATTCTTGAAGATGAGAAACCACTACGGGAGATACTCTCAATCATCCTATCTGAGTTTAACTACGAGATAGATGAGGCGGAAACCTTAAAAGAGGGGTTGCAGAAAGTTTCAGAGAGAGACTACGATCTGATACTTGCAGACCTGAGACTTCCAGACGGTTCCGGATTGGAACTGGTGAGAAAAGTAAAGGGGGAAAACTCTGAGACAGAAGTGATAATTATCACCGCTTTTGCTTCAACAGAAACTGTTAAAGAGGCCTTTGACTTAGGAGTTTACGATTACGTAGAGAAGCCTTTTAAACTTGAAGACCTTAAACTAATACTGAGAAACGTTACAGATAAGATAAACCTCAAGAAACAGAGAGAAGAAGAAATCCCTGAAATTGTCGGGAGATCAAAAGCCGTTGAGAAACTTAAAGAGACCATAAGGAAAGTTGCTCCGTACGATGTGAACGTTCTAATTTTGGGGGAGAGCGGTAGCGGAAAGGAGCTTGTCGCAAAGGCCATTCACCACTTAAGCCCGAGGAGGAAAAAGCCTTTTGTTGCCATAAACTGCGCTGCCCTTCCGCCGGAGCTCCTTGAGAGCGAACTCTTCGGCTACAAAAAAGGAGCCTTTACAGGAGCCGTTTCGGACAAAAAAGGACTGATAGAGAAGGCAGACGGTGGAACCCTTTTTTTAGATGAAATAGGTGATATGCCCCTTTCCCTCCAGGCAAAACTCTTAAGGTTTCTGGAAACAAAAAGGTTTATACCCCTTGGTTCAACAGAAGAGAGGGAGGTTGACGCCCGGGTTGTGGCTGCAACCAACAAAAACCTGAAGGATGAGATAAAGAAGGGAAATTTCAGGGAAGATCTCTACTACCGGCTGGCTACGATAGTTATTGAAGTTCCACCTTTAAGGGAAAGAAAAGAGGATATTCCACTTTTAGTTGAGTTCTTTGCCAGAGAGTTCAGTAAGAAGTATGGAAAGGAGATAAAGAGAATTTCAAAGGGATTCATAGATTACCTGATGGGACTTCCCTTAGAGGGGAACGTGAGGGAGCTCCGCAACATCGTTGAAAGAGAGGTAATCCTATCAGAGGATGGAGTCCTTGGAAGCGGATACTACCAGAGAGAAAAGCTTAGAGAAGAAGGGGAGATATCCATTCCTGAAGGGGGAATAAATCTAAAGGAAATTCTATCTGAAATAGAGAAAAAGTACCTATTTAAAGCCCTTGAAATGGCAGGGGGAAACAAGACAAGAGCAGCAGAGCTGTTGGGATTAAGTTTAAGGGAACTCCGGTATAGACTTGAAAAGTACTCCCCCAGAGAGGGGGAGCAGGATTAACCTTCCCTGTTCTCTTCTGTTCCTGCAGCCTTTTCGGCCTCTTCCGTTTTCTGAGCTTCTTCAGAGGCCTCTACCTCCTCAACATCTGCAAGCTCAATGAGCCTGTCTAAGGCCTTCTGCCTTAAAATGTCTTCCTTAATCATAGGAAGGAGATTCTTCTCCTCTAAAGACTGTCTTGCCTGAACGTAGTCTCCACCAAAGGCAGCATCTGCAAGCTTTTGAATCTCTTTTTCAACATCTTCATCTGTTACTTCAATACCTTCAAGCTCTGCAACCTTCTCAAGGAGAAGTTTCACTTTAACAGTTTTCTCTGCCGTTGGCCTTACCATCTCAACAATTCCTTCAGGGCTCAGCTGACGGACGTCAACGCCTATCTGGGCAAGCCTGTTGAGCTGGTTTTGAGCCTGAGCCCTTATCTCAAGGTCTAACATAGAAGGTGGAACGGGAATGTTGACTTTTTTGAGGAGCTCCTCAACAATTTGATCTTCAACCTCTTCCTGCTCCCTTATCGTTTCGGCAGTTTCAAGGTCTTCCATTATCTTCTTCTTCATATCCTCAACGTTTTCAAAGCCGAACCTTTTGGCAAACTCATCGTCAACTTCGGGAAGCTTCTTCTCTTTAACGGCCTTCACCTTAAACTTAACCTTTACCTTCTTGCCCTTTGCCTCTCCGTACTTTTCGTCTTCAGGAGCTGTAAACTCAACCTCTCCCTCTTCTCCGGCCTTCTTACCAAGAACCTCCTTCTCCACTTCAGGCCAGAGCTGGTTCTGTCCAAGAACTACAGACACTTCTCCCTTGTGAACGTTCTCGTCTCCCTCAACAACTGTTTCGTACTCAAGGTCAACAAGGTCTCCCTCTTTTGCTTCCCTATCCACCTCTTCCCAGGTGGCAGCCTGATTTCTCAGGCCCTCTATAACCTTTTCAACGTCCTTTTCAGAGAGCTCCCTCTTAACCTTCTTAACCTTTATTCCCTTGTAGTCTTCAGGTTTAAGGTCTATCTCAGGTTTAACCTCTAACAGGAGAACAACCTTCAGCTCGTTGTTTTTAAGGTCTAAATCGTAGGACTCAACGGCAGGGTCGCTCACAAGTTTGAGCCCTTCCTTCTCAACAACTTCTGCAAGCTTAACGGGAATGTAGCTCCTTAAAAGGGCAGACTTTATATCGTCGGCGTAGTACTTCTTGATAACAGAAGCCGGAGCCTTTCCGGGCCTGAAGCCGGGAACCTTAGCCCTCTTTCCAATCTCTCTACAAACAAGGTCAACTTCCTTCTTTACCTCTTCAGGCTCTCCCTCTATTGTGAGCCTGTAGATAACGTCTCCCTGCTTCTCAATCTGGTATTTCATCTTTCCCCTCCTTTCTTCCTGACTCTACCCATAACTTTCAGAGGTAAACTCCACACCTTTGTGAATGCTGCTCCTGCTTTATGGTCAAAGGCGTCTTTCGGGCTGTAGGTTGCAAGGTCTTCAATGTAGAGGGAGTTTGGAGACTTCCTTCCAACAACCTGTGCGTTTCCTTTGTAGAGTTTGAACCTTACAGTTCCCGTAACAAGCTTTGCAATCTGGTTGTTGAAGGCGTCTAAAGCCTCTCTAAGTGGCGTGAACCAGAGGGCCTCGTAAACTGCCTCTGCATAAGGGTGTTTAACGTGGCTCTGCTTGTAGTGGTAGGTGAACCTGTCTAAAACCAGGCTCTCTATTTCATCGTAAGCCCTTATCAGAAGAAGGCCTGCCGGAGATTCGTAAACCTCCCTTGACTTAATTCCAACAAGCCTGTTCTCAACCATATCTATACGGCCGTAGCCGTGCTTTCCGGCAATTTCGTTTAAGTCCCAGATGAGTTTCCAGAGCTCACTGTAGCGCTTTCCGTTTAATGCAACGGGAGTTCCCTCTTCAAACTCTATCTCAACGTACTCTGGAGTATCGGGAGCTTTTTCGGGGGAAACTGTTAAAACGAAAGCGTCTTCAGGGGGTTCTGTGTAAGGGTCTTCAAGGGGACCGGCCTCTATGGCTACGCCCCACAGGTTTCTGTCGTAGGAGTAGGGCTTCTCCTTCGTTGCAACAACGGGGATTCCGTGCTTCTGTGCGTACTCAATCTCCTCTTCACGGGACTTAAACTCCCACTCCCTTACCGGAGCAAGAACTTCAATGTCGGGGTCTAAAGCCCAGACCGAAGCTTCAAACCGAACCTGGTCGTTTCCCTTACCCGTTGAGCCGTGGGCAACGTAGTCTGCACCAACTTTATGGGCAACTTCAACAAGCTTTTTGGCAATTAAAGGCCTTGAGAGGGCACTGATGAGTGTGTACTTACCCTCGTAGAGAGCTCCCGCCCTCATAAGCGGAACGCAGTACTCCCTTGCAAACTCCTCTTTTATATCGTCAACTATCGCCTCAACGGCTCCTGAAGCCTTTGCCTTCTCGGGAATCTCGTCAAGCTCCTCGCCCTGGCCTACATCTGCAGTGTAAGTTATAACTTCAAAGCCTCTGTCTGTCAGCCACCTGACTATTACAGATGTGTCAAGACCTCCCGAATAGGCAAGAACAACTCTTTTTCCCACATTCTCCTCCAATGGGGTTCAGGTTCACGGAATTTTAGACCATTTTATTTTGAAGTTCAAAAAGAAGCTATGGAAGGAAACTCCTGTACTTACTGTCAACTTCTTCTGTGTAAACCCTTGTATGGCAGTTTTTATAGATGATAAGTGGAGGTTCAACAGAAAGCCCTTTTCCTCCGCCCTTTACAGATTCAAGAAGGAAAAGGTTGGCCTCTCTTTCCGGGCAGGGGTAGATAAACCGGAGTCTTTTGGGCTCAAGCTTCTTTTTCCTTAAAAGGTAAATGGCATCTGTAAACCTCTGAACGGGAAGGAGAAGGTAGAACCGCCCTCTGTTCTTTAGAAGATATCGGGCAGCCTCTATAAAGTCTTCAAGGTTTGCCGCAACCTCCTGCCTTGCGTAAGCTCTTAAGGTATTGCCGGCAGCATCTCCTCTTCCCATCTCTATAAAGGGGGGATTGCTGACAGCCACGTCAAAAGAGGAGGGTTTAAAGTACCTCTTCACCTCTTTAACGTTTAACTCAACGGCAGAAAATCTATCTGAAACGCCGTTAATCTCTGCGTTTTTCAGGGCAATTTCTACATTTTCTCTTAAGATATCAACGCCTACAGCGGTAAGACGGGGATACTTAAGAAGCAGAAGTATGGGAATAACACCGCAGCCGGTTCCGAGGTCTATAAGTCTCTCTCTTCCCTTAACCTTTACAAAGTCTGTAAGGAGAAAGGTGTCGGTTCCAAATCTAAAGCCATCTTTAAACTGGTAGAACCGACACCTTTCATTCAAAAATGTTGAAAGGTCTACTTCTCTATCCACAGAGTCGCCTCTTTAAGGACTCAACGTACCTCTTCACCTGTTCAACCCAACGCAGAAAACTGTTTGTATCGTCAAAGTAGTAGTTTGCAACATCTCCAACAACGTGTTCAAAGTCGGCAGGTCTGTTTTTCAGGAAACTCTCAATTTCCTGAAGGAGCTTCTCTGCAGATTCACAGTCTTTAACTTCTTCCCTTACTATGTCCCAGTCAGATTTCCCCTCCTCAACGCCGTAGGAAAAGGCTGCAAGGAGGGAGTAAAAGAAGGGGTAGCTCTCCTCAAAAAGCTTCTCCTTCTCGTAATCCACGTCCTCCTCCGATTAAGTTGGATATGCCGTAAGAACAATAAAACCAAACCTATTATCCTTTTTCAATACTATTCTTGCATCTCTGCAGACTGACTCTACATAGTGGTCTTTTTCTCTCCTAACCTTAATTCCTATCGGCTTATCTCCTCGGTACAAAAGAACTAATTTGTCGGGAGAACCGGGAGATGAAAGCCACCTTTTAATTTTTTCACCATTTTGGGAAATTGCAGACTCAACAACTTTCTCCGCAGTCTCATAGTCGTAGAAGGAGCTTGCGTATCTAAGCCGGGGTTCTCTCTTGAGCCTTTCAATGAGCCATCTGTGGTCTTTTCCAACGTGTTTTCTTATTGTGTGGCCACCAACGGTTTCGTAGAACTTGAGGCCTCTGTAGTGGAGCTCCCTCAAAACAGCCCTATCTACCTTTGGCTCTTCGCTCTTTTTAAAACAGCCTGAAACAGGGATAAAGAAAGCGAGCAGAAGCAATAGAAACGCCAAGGCTCTCTTCATTTTCATCCTCCGTTGAAATTATTTTTTAAAAAACCTACCTTTGTTCTGCAACCTTATTGAGGAGGATAAATGGCTCAGTTCATAGATAGAGCTAAAATATTTGTTCAGGGAGGTCATGGAGGCAACGGCTGTGTGGCCTTTAGACGTGAGAAGTTTGTTCCCAAAGGGGGCCCTGCCGGTGGAAGCGGTGGAAAGGGCGGAGACGTCATCCTTGAAGCAGACAGGAACGTTCACACCCTCTTAGACTTCAAGTATAAGCGCCACTACAAAGCAGAAAGGGGACGCCACGGAGAGGGAAATAAGAGAAGCGGAAAGAGTGGAAAAGATTTAATTATCAAGGTTCCCGTTGGAACTGTTGTAAGAGATGCCGAAACGGGAGAGGTTTTAGGAGATCTTACAGAGCACGGTCAGAGGTTAATTGTTGCAAGGGGTGGAAGGGGCGGAAGGGGGAACGCAGAGTTTGCAACTCCTACCCGCCAGGCTCCAGACTTTGCAGAACCGGGAGAGCCAGGAGAAGAGAGGTGGATTGAGCTTGAGCTGAAGCTCCTTGCAGACGTAGGCCTTGTAGGTTTTCCCAATGCGGGGAAGTCAACGTTCCTGTCAAGAATTTCGGCTGCAAGGCCGGAAATTGCAGACTATCCGTTTACGACCTTAAGGCCCATCTTAGGGGTAACGGAAGTTGACGGCCACTCCTTCGTTGTTGCAGACATTCCCGGTCTCATAGAGGGAGCCCATAGAGGAAAAGGGTTAGGACACGAGTTCCTGAGGCACGTTGAGAGGACAAAGCTTCTGCTACACCTGATTGATTTAACAGACCAGACCAGAACTCCCGAAGAGGCCTTTGAGGCGATAAACAGGGAGCTCTCCCTCTACTCTCCAGAACTTGCGAAGAAGCCTCAGATAGTTGTTGGAACGAAAATTGACGCCCTTTCAGATAGGAGCGTTTTGGAGAGGCTGAAGGAATACTTTGAGGAAAAAGGGTATCCTTTCTTTGCCATTTCTGCTGTAACGGGAGAGGGGATGGAAGAGCTTATGAGGTTTGTCTCCCGAAAGCTGAAGGAGATGGAGAATGCTAAAGAGGGCAAAGAGGATAGTGGTTAAGGTGGGCTCACAGCTCCTTGCAGGAGAAGAGGGGCTGAACAGTGAGTTTATTGGGGAGCTCTCCCGGCAGGTGGGGGAGCTCCGCCAGAGAGGAAGAGAAGTCATCCTTGTCAGCTCAGGGGCCGTTCTTGCAGGTATTAAAGCCCTTGGTCTCAACAGAAAACCCTTCTCCCTTTCAGAAAAGCAGGCCCTCTCAGCCGTAGGGCAGCCCTACCTTATGGAGGAGTACAGGAAGGCATTTAAAAAGTTTGGAACAGAGGTTGCTCAGGTTCTGTTGACTGCAGAGGACTTAAGGTCTAAAGAGCGGTTTTTAAACGCAAAAAACACATTTGAAGCCCTTTTAAAGTTTGGAGTTGTTCCCATCGTAAACGAGAACGATACGGTTTCCGTTGAGGAGATAAAGATTGGAGACAACGACAACCTCTCTGCCCACGTTTCCGTTCTCGTAAATGCAGACCTCTTAATAATTCTCACAACGGCAAACGGAATCTACGATAAAGACCCGACATCAAACCCAAACGCAGAGCTCATTCCCGTTGTTGAAAGCGAAGAGGAGCTCTTTAAAAGGTGCGACTTCTCCTGCAAAACGGCCTTTGGAACGGGGGGTATGGGAACAAAGGTTGAGGCTGCGCTGAAGGCGGCAAGGAAGGGAATTCCCGTAATAGTTGCCGGGGGAAAAGAGGAGAACGTTCTCCTGAGAATAGTAAACGGAGAGAAAGTTGGAACCCTTTTCATTCCGAAGAAGAAGCTGAAAGCCAAAGGCTACAGGATTCTGTACCTTATGAAGCCCAAGGGAAAGCTCTTTATAGATGAAGGGGCCGAAAAGGCCCTCGTTGAAAAGGGGAAAAGCTTACTCTCTAAGGGAGTAAAGGGAGTAGAAGGAAACTTTGAGAGGGGAGACGCCGTTGAAGTTTACTCTTTAAGGGGCGAGCTGATAGGAAAAGGTATAGCGAAGTGTAGCAGCAGCGAGATAGAAAAAGCTAAACTCTGCATCCACAGAGACGACTTCGTTCTGCTTAAGGAGGTGGAAGGTGAAGGTGTCTGAATTCTTAAAGAAGGGAATGGAACACTTTACAGCAGAAGCTCCAGAAGGTTTTAAACCGCTACCGGAAGTAAAAGAAGGATGCCACAAACTCCAGTTCTTCATAAAAGGGGAAAACGGAAAGGTTAAGGAGTGCCGTTTTAAGGCTACAAAGAGGTGTAAGAAGCTCTTAGCCCTCTCTGAGAAGGCCTGTCAGCTGATTGAGGAGAGGGGAAGTTTAGACGTTTCGCCGCAGGAACTCCTCTCCTTCTTCAGCGGGGAAAAAGAGAGGAAGAAGATGGAAGAGAGGGTAAAAATCGTTGAGAGAGCTCTCAAAGGATGATATGCAGGAAGGTCTTAAAAAAAGGCTCTTTCCTCTCATACCTCTCCTTTGCCGTCTGCGACCTTTTTGAGAGCGACTACATGTTCTACGCCGCGTCAATCGCCTACTACACCCTCATGTCAATAATTCCTCTCTTCATCTTCCTCTTCTTCCTTGGGATGGTCGTTTTCCACGTAAACTTCCAAGATTTCATTCCAAAAGAGTTTTTAAATTCCCCCTTAAAGCCTATAATAAGGCAGTTTCAGGAGGTTATAAACAATTCCGGGCTGATAAGCGGAACGGCAGCTCTTATAATGTTCTGGTTTTCAAGGGGAATCTTCACTTCACTTGAACGCTCTTTCTGTGAAATTCTCGGAGTTGATAACCCTGCAGGTTTCCTGTACAGACACATAGCCATTGTTCTGGTAATCTTTATCCTGTGGGCCTTAATGTTTATTTTCTACGTCGCCCACTACCTGATAGCAGCTCTACTTCCCCAGTTCCCGGAGCTCTCTTTCCTCTCCTCTTTAGTTCCGCCGTTTCTCCTCTTCATCGTCCTAACTTCCATCTACTACTTCCTGTTGCCAGTAAGTATTCCGTTTAAAACTGTATTCAAAATTTCAGCTCTTATTTTCTCAGTTCTTGCGGTCTTTGAACGGTTTTTCGTCTGGTTCATCCTCAACGTTTCCAAAGTAAGCATCCTCTACAGCTCCTTTGCCGCAGTTATCATTTTTCTCATCTGGATATACTACTCGGCAACGGTGATACTTTTAGGAGCAGGTATAGTTAAAGGGAAACTGATTGCCGAAGGAGAGCTTAATGAGAGTGGTAAGGTCGGTTAAAGAGATGCAGGCCATATCAAGAAGCTACTTTAGAACGGGAAAAGAGGTGGGGTTCGTTCCAACAATGGGCTACCTCCACGAAGGGCACCTGAGCCTTGTAAGGAAGGCAAGGGAAGAGAACGACGTAGTTGTTGTAAGCATATTTGTGAACCCTACCCAGTTTGGCCCCAACGAAGACTACGAAAGGTACCCGAGGAACGAGGAGAGGGACAAAAGGCTTCTAATAAAGGAAGGTGTTGACTATCTATTTATCCCTTCAGTTTCGGAGATGTACCCCGAGGGCTACTCAACCTACGTTGAAGTAGAAGGCTTAACAGAAGGCCTATGTGGTGCAAAAAGGCCGGGACACTTCAGAGGGGTTGCAACAGTAGTTACGAAGCTCCTAAACATCGTTCAGCCCACAAGGGCATACTTTGGAGAGAAAGACTACCAGCAGCTTCAGGTAATAAAAAGACTTGTTAAAGACCTGAACATTCCCGTTGAAATCGTTGGCTGCCCGATAGTGAGGGAGAGAGACGGCCTTGCAATGAGCTCAAGGAATACTTACCTCTCTACGGAAGAAAGAGAATCGGCACTTTCACTTTACAGAGGAATAAAGCTTGCAGAGGAACTCTTTGAAAAAGGTGAGAGGAATCCGGAAGTCATAAAGGAGAGAGTAAGGGAGTTTATCCTTTCCCATCCCCACGTTAAGAAAATTGACTACGTTGAGATAGTTGACCCTGAGACTTTAAAACCTGTGAAAGAGGTAAAAGAGGGAGACGTAATTGCCCTTGCCGTTTTCGTTGGGAACACAAGGCTGATAGATAACCACCGGTTTGGGAGGGAGCTCCCCTGACACCCTTGAGAAAAGAACCATTAAAAGCTGCTAAAATCTTAATTGAGCCCAAGTTCTAACATTCAGGAGGGGTAATGGTCTACGAGATAACCCTTAAAACAACAGGTAGAAATCAGTTCATTGACATAACAAGGCAGGTAGAGTCAATCGTCCTCCAGTCTGGAGTGAGAAAGGGAATCTGCGTTATCTACGTTCCACACACAACGGCAGGGGTAACCATAAACGAGAATGCCGACCCTACAGTAAGAAAAGACATCATATCAACCCTTGAAAAGTTGGTTCCCTGGAGAGAGCCCTTCTACGAACACGCTGAAGGGAACTCTGCGGCCCACATCAAGTCAAGCCTTATAGGGTGTAACCAGACGGTCATTGTTCAGGAAGGGAAACTCCTCCTTGGAACCTGGCAGGGAATCTACTTCTGCGAGTTTGACGGGCCCAGAACCAGAAAAGTTTACGTGAAAGTAATTGAGGGATAACCGGGAGCAGTCCGTAAGCCGGGTTCTGTTCTAAGGGGGCCATTTATCTCTTGCGGCTTACCCGCTGGCATCGGGCGGGCCACCCTCAAACGCCAGCCTATTTAGCCTTGCTCCGGGAGGGGGTTGCCGTGCCTCCTCCCCTTACGGGTCGGAGCGGTGGTCTCTTACACCACCCTTTCACCCTTACCACCTTATAGGTGGCGGTCTGCTCTCTGTGGCCCTTCCGCAGGGTCGCCCCTGCCCGGCTCAACGCCGGCTCCCTGCCCTGTGGAGCCCGGACTTTCCTCCCAAGGGGGTTAAATCCCTTGAGCGGCCCCTCGTCCTGCTCCCAAACGATAATATAGGCACTTTTCAGTTACTTGCTAACCTCTTTACCAAGTTTGTTTTCAACAGACTTTATCTTCTGAACCAGTCTGTTGCCCTTCCCTTTCCTTATGTCAAACTTAACAACTGAGTAGACCCTGTTACAGTCTGGCTCAAGCTGTTTGTAGGCTTCTCCGATTATTTTCAAAGCCTCATCTATAGTCTCCGTTTCAAAAACCGTTCCCATGGGAGTAAGTTTATACGGAACGCCACTTTCATCAATCATCTTTATTATCCTGGCAACGTACTGACTTACGCTCTCCCCCTTGTCTGTAGGGAACATGGCAAATTCAACAAGAACAGACATCTAACCCTCCCTAAATGAAGTTATCCTTATAATTTAGACCACAGCTATTGTGGAGGAGAAATTTGGAGAGAAGAAATCCGGTTGGAGTATGCGTTGGAGAGCTTACCACATCTGAAGCAGAGTTTATAAGCAACCAGAAAATAGCCCTGGGAGACTATTTAGAGCTTGAATATGAAGGTCACAGAGTACTTGCCCTTGTAAAAGAGATAAAGAGGCTCAACCGTTCCTTAGACGACACAATAGACCCTGAAGATGCAGAAAAGATAAGGCAGTTCTCAAAGGGAAGGTCTTTCTTCTACGGGAAGCTCACCATTTTAGGAGACCCCGACAGGAACATGTTTATCCCCCGAGTTCCACCAGAACCGGGAACCTACCTTTACGAAGCCTCTGCCGAAACTTTAAAAAAGGTTTTTGGACACGACGACGGAACAAAAATACACATAGGGCACCTTTTAACCAGGGAAGACATCCCTGTCTACATAGACATAGACAGCATTGTCAGCCGTCATTTAGCCGTTCTGGCAGTAACAGGAGGTGGAAAGTCAAATACTGTCTCAGTTATCCTTGAAGGGCTACTGGAGAAGGACGGAACGGTTTTAGTCTTTGACATGCACGGCGAGTACGTGAATTTCGGCTATCAGAAAAACGGAAGACCTGCTGTTAAAAGAATTGAGCTTGCGCTGAATCCTGTAAGGCTCAGTTACCACGAGTTCAGGCTCTTTGCAAACGTTGACGATAGCGCCTACATACAGGACAGGTACTTAAGAAGGGCTTTTAAGGAAACTGTAGAAGGAATCGTTAGCGGGGAGCTCCAGGCCGACCAGTTCTGGGGTCACCTTGAGGGGCTTTTACAGAGCTGGGCCGAGGACGAAGCCTACAAGGACGACAGGAAGTCAATAACGGGGGTTCTCAACAAAGTTGAGGATATGAAGGAGACCTACGGGGAGCTCTTTGCTCTGAACCAATCTCCTATTGTTGAGCAGATTGAATTTGGAAGGCTCAACGTGATAGACCTCTCCCACGTTGACGAGAAGATTGCAGACATCATAGTGAGCCACGTTCTCAGAAACGTTTTAGAAGCGAGGAAAAAAAACGTAAGGGAACAGACAGGTGGCCTTGAGTTTCCACTCTTTATGGTTTTAGAAGAGGCCCACATTCTTGCTTCGTCAACTGTAAACACCAGATCAAGGTACTGGATCTCAAGGATTGCAAGGGAAGGAAGGAAATTTGGTTTGGGGCTCTGTCTGGTTACTCAAAGACCAAAAGCTTTAGATTCCAACGCTCTATCTCAGGCCAACAACATGGTAATTCTAAAACTGGTTGAGCCGGGAGACCAGAGACACGTTCAGCAGGCTTCAGAGTCCTTAAGTGCAGACCTTGTTAATCAGCTTCCCTCTCTGAACGTAGGAGAGGCACTTCTAATGGGTAAGATGATCTCCGTTCCGGCCCTCGTTAAGGTTAAACTGGCAAAGGCCAAAAGGAGCGGAAACGACATAAGTGCAGTTGACAGCTGGAAGAAGTACAAAGAGAAACTTCACAAGAGATCAAAAGAGCTTGACGATATTCTTGACCCGGAGTTCTAAATGGAAGTGAAAGTAGCAGCCGAGAAGAGAAAAATTGCCCTTTACTCAATTCTAATCAACCTGTTCCTCTCTGTTTTAAAGCTCGTTGCCGGTTTCCTTTCTGGCTCAAAGGCGTTGATTGCAGACGGTATCCACTCTGTAGCAGATCTGGCAGCGGCGCTATCCGTTTATGCCGGTATTGTAATTGCAAATATGAAAGTTAAAGGATTTCCTTACGGCCTTTACAAGGTTGAAAACATTATCTCCCTTATCAGCGCTTTTGCCATCTTCTTTGCAGGTTACGAGATAGCAAAGGAGACATTTTTTGAAGGGAAGAGCTATCGGATAGAAAATGTAGGAATAGCCGTCGGGGCCGTTCTCATTACTATTGTTGTGACTTACCTCTTTTCCCGGTTTGAGAGGAAGAAGGGAGAGGAGCTCCACTCACCCAGCCTCATAGCAGACTCAGAACACATAAAAACAGACATGTTCTCGGCAATTGTGGTTCTCGTAGGTATAATCGGAAAC
>Ga0256831_1000929_pt1 | contig 15482 bp, 10 predicted proteins | sample 132544metaG_FD_189087 | JGI IMG/M metagenome (GOLD analysis project Ga0256831, IMG submission 189087) | Hydrothermal vent microbial communities from Lau Basin, Pacific Ocean - 132-544 | ecosystem: Environmental > Aquatic > Marine > Hydrothermal vents | place: Pacific Ocean: Lau Basin | collected...
GTATTCAAGAGTACCTTTATTTGCTATTGTTACTAGAAGTTTTTTATTTTTATTTAATGTACTGTATAAAACATTATTTCTCAAATGAGAAATCTTGTCTGTAGATTCAAATTTGTAACTATCGTAAATTTTTGTTATTGTATCAACTTTACAAATACCGCCACCCCATGTCCCCAACATTAAACCATCTTCAGTAAAATTGATATTTCTTCCTTCATTTTCATATCCTGTAAAGCTATTTTTTTGCTTAATTGTAGTTTTATCACAATGGAATAATTTAAATGTGTTATTATTCACATCAAATTTTAATAAACCATCTAAACTACCTATCCAAAAAATATTTTTATTAACCGGATCATTTTTATAACTTATAAATTCATCAATATTTCTTTTATTATTATTAGGAAAGTTTATGGAAGGAAGAAAATGTTCGAATTTATGGCTTCCCTCAATTAATTTGTTCAAACCGGAAGTATGAGATCCTACCCAAATAGCACCATTTTTATCTTCAAAAATAAGTTTAACTCTATTATCTGCTAATGATAAGCTATCATTGAGTCTATGCTTAAATTCAGTAATTTTATTATTATTAAGATTTATGCATATCAAACCCTGAGAGTAAGTTCCTGCCCAAACTCTATTCTCACTATCAACCAAAACAGAACTATAACTCGCATTCCGGAGTAATGGTTTTACACGATTTAATTTAGATAAAGTATTTCCATCATAAGTATATAGTCCCTTGTTAGTAGCCAACCATATATAGCCACTATCATCTTCTGAAATAGCATGTATCTTATTGATTTTCTCTGTTTGAATAGATATAACAGGCAATAAATCATCTTCAATATTTTGCGCTATTCCGGGTATTGAAATGAATAAAGTGTAAAATATGAAAAATATCTTTTTCATCAAAATAGATTTAAGATATCATCTTTTTTATTCCTTGATATTTTTATAATATCTCCATTTATCATTTCTATATATCCTCCATCATTTCTATGGTATTTAGACACAAAATTCAAATTTATTAAATAAGAATTATGAGGTCTATAAAACATTTGAGAAGGCAACACTTTCTCAAAATACTTCAAGCCCTTTGAAACTAATCTGGTAGTGGAATCTGTTAAATAAATATCAGTATAATTATTATCTGATTTACAATAGATAATTTCATTTGCGTTAAGGAACTCTTTACCTGTGGCAAAAGGAATACTAATTTTAGTATTATTAAAATCGTTTTGGGGGTTAAAGTTGCTCAATAGCTTCAATAAGTAATTATGTTCCTTATCTTTTAATTTTTTTATATTCTCAATCGCATTTACTAATTCTTCCTCATCTATCGGCTTCAATAAATAATTTGCAGCATTTATCTTAAAAGCCTCAATTGCAAATTCGTCGTGAGATGTAGTAAAAATAATCTCAAAATCAATACAATCAAACTTTTTCAACATTTGAAATCCAGTCATTTCAGGCATTTGAACATCTAAAAAAAGTATATCAAAAGAAGTACTTTTGATATAATTAATAGCTTCACTTGGATCTTGAAATGATTTTATAACTTCAACATCAGGACAATTTTCATCCAATGACATTTTGAGCATTTTTATAGCATTTAGCTCATCATCAACTATAATAGATTTTAATTTCATTTATTTATAAGTTAAAATCTTTAAAAGTATATTTTTAGAATCATCAAAGATACAAAATATATCTTAAATATTGTTTAATAATAAAGGCAATTTAATACGAATGATTCACCACATTCTAATCTTTTTACCGGAGAATCTAACAAAGTGGAATTTCTGACCACTCTTTATATCCTCAAAAGATAACTGAGGAAACGTTTTGCTATATAATATTATAAACTCTTTAGTAGAAATGTAAGCTTTTTAATTCAGATAATTATTACTCATATTTTGACTTTTTTGCAATGATTTGATATCTTTGTATCAATCACTTGTAAAAAAGGTAAAAGATGACAATAAGAATCAATTTAAAATTTGATATGTTTTCTTACAGACACTATATATGAAGAACCAAACACAGAATACCATTCATGATATTTTTGCATCTTATTTTGAGGATACCTCAATACAAAGATTGGCTTATACCGTTTCAAAAAAACTTGAGGAAGGACATATTTGTCTGGATTTGGATTTAATTGATGCAGAAACCAAAGATGATTTGGATTTTAAATCAATACTGTCTTCACCGTATTTAACAAGGGATGTGGAACAAGATTTAAAACCTTTTGTGCTACACAATAATAAAATCTATTTACAAAGATATTTTTACTACGAAACTCATATTTTAAATAAAATATCAGAATTAATACAACAGGGCAAAAAAAACAGGGATTCAAGAGAAAAAAAACTTTTGGAATTGAAAGAAAAGTTCAAATTATTTTTTCCTCCAAAACACGAAAATAATCTCGATAGAGAATTGAAAATCCCATGGCAAATGATAGCTATATTTAATGTGATACTTAATAATTTTGCCATTATTACAGGAGGTCCGGGTACAGGCAAAACTACTACAATCACAAAATTATTGGCAATATTATTCGCCATTAATCCAAAAACTTCTGTTGCTATAGCTGCTCCGACAGGCAAAGCTGCCGCAAGACTGAATGAATCTATTTCCAATGGAATAAAAAATATAAAAGGCTTAAAAACAGAAGTAATAAGTAACTTTGTCGAATTAAAAGCACAAACGATACATCGACTTCTCGGTGTCAATATAGATTCGACCAAATTCACCTATAATAACGAAAATAAACTGCAATATGATATAATCATAATAGATGAATCCTCAATGATAGACGTGACAATGATGTCAAAATTATTGGAAGCAATTCCCTCAAATTGCCGTTTGGTACTCCTCGGTGATAAGGATCAACTTTCATCTATTGAGGCCGGTTCTATTTTTGGAGATCTTTGTAATTCTCAAAACCCGATAAACAGTTTTTCTGGAAAAGATATTGATTTGTATAACAGTATTATTGAAAATGACAAACTGTCTATTCCCCAAAGCTATATCGCCCAAAATCCCAATATCCTAACCGGCTCTATTATTGAATTAAAGAGGAGTTATAGATTTAAAAATGATGAAGGTATTGGAAAATTCAGCAATTTGGTTATCAGGGGAAAATCAAATTTTGATACATTGATAGAGCCCTTTCAAATTTGTGAGAATGATATGCAATGTGTGAAAGTGACACAAGATTACAACGACCAGATATTCATCGAAATGATAAACAAATACGAAGATTTTATCAATGAGCCTGATATCGAGAAAGCATTGAATAAAATCAATATAGTAAAGGTATTATGCGCTGTTAAAGAAGGAGAGTATGGAGTAAATCAGTATAATTTAATGATTGAAAATCATCTTAAAACCCGTGGATTAATCAAACCCAAAACAGGATTTTACCATAATCAAATCATAATGGTTAGTTCAAATGATTATTCGCTGGGGTTATTCAACGGAGATATTGGTATTGTAAGAGAAGAATCAGATACAGGTAATCTGAAGGCATATTTTCAAAATGAGAATAATATCTTGAGTTATCCTGTATCAAATATCAATCGCTATTCGACTGTGTTTGCAATGACCATTCACAAAAGTCAGGGTTCGGAATTCAACAATATTGTCATTGTTCTTCCAAAAAAAACCGAACACAAACTTATCTCAAGAGAGTTAATTTATACCGCTGTGACTAGAGCAAGAACAAATGCATTAGTAATCAGTGATTATGACATATTATTGGATGCCGTTCAAAACAAGACTCAAAGAGTGTCCGGTATCGTTGATAGAATCAGGGAAAACAATATTTAGTCTGCATTATTTCTCTTATTTTAACAAGTTCAATACATTTTTATTATATTTGAGAAAAAAATGCAATATGTCGAAAATTAAGATAGTTAAGCAGCAAAAATTCGGAACTTTTTTAGGTGTATATCTACCAAGCTTATTAACGATACTCGGTCTTATTATGTATTTGAGATTTGGTTGGGTAGTAGGAAATATGGGTTTGCCAATGACTATTTTGATAGTATTGCTTGCCAGTTCCATTACATTCATAACCGGTCTTAGCGCATCTGCCATTGCGACCAATATCAAAGTTGGAATTGGCGGTGAATATTATCTTGTGTCTAGAAGTCTCGGTATTGAACCGGGAGGAGCTATTGGTATCCCGTTGTATCTTTGTAGAACTCTCAGCATCACTTTTTACAGTTTTGGACTTGCGGAAGCCTTGATTATGTTTTGGCCTTCCAATTGGGGTGAAGTTCCACAAAATGCAGTTCAATTAATTGCTGTTGGTGTGATAGTAATAGTAACCTTGCTATCAGGGAAAAGTGCAAAATTGGTACTAAAAGCTCAAGTTCCAATCTTAATATTGGTTATATTATCATTTATAGCATTAGCGATTGGAGTGTTTTCACACCCGTTAAAAAGCCCTGAATGGACACCTAGTTATAGGACTGCACCGGAGGGATTTTGGTATGTATTTGCTGTTTTTTTTCCTGCGGTTACGGGATTTACTGCCGGAATCGGTATGAGCGGAGATTTAAAAGATCCTGCCAATTCGATTCCTAAAGGAACATTAGGAGCAGTGGTTACAGGTGCGATTTTGTATATGATTATTCCCGTATTATTATCCATCACCGTCATTTTGAACATAGATCAACTTGCTGATCCCAATCTCGGAGTAGGAACATGGACAAAGATAGCATTTTTAGGAGGGCTTTTGATATATCCTGCTGTATTGGGTGCTATATTATCGTCAGCATTTGGAAGTGTACTTGCCGGTCCCAGAGTTTTGCAAGCCTTGGCATTGGATGGACTTGCACCAAAATTTTTGACCAAGCTTTCCAAATCAGGTCAACCGGCTATAGCTACTTGGGTAAGTGGAGCAATCGCGCTGGCAGCGGTTATGCTGGGAAACTTAAATACCATTGCACAATATGTCTCTGTATTATTCCTAACCCTTTATGTCGCTATCAATTTAAGTGCTGCAATCGAACAATTGGTAAAAGAGCCGTCATATAGACCAAGGATAAAAGTGCCTTGGTGGATTTCGATGATAGGTGCTTTGGGTGCTATATGGGTTATGTATTTGGTCAATCCCTATGCTTGTGTATTTGCATTAGTTTTGGAAGCCTCTTTATTTGCATATCTCAAATCAAAATCTCTGGAACAACAATGGGGAGATGCAACTTCCGGAATATGGATTAATCTATCCAGATATGCACTCCTGCAATTAAACAAAAAGAAATTATTATCCAGAAATTGGAGACCTTTTATGCTACTGTTCTCAAGTGATATCACAAGCAGAATACAATTGGTAAAATTAGCTGCAGCTCTCGGTCAAAACAGGGGAATTCTTACAATTTCCAAACTGATATTCGATAAAAATATCTCTGCTTCCGATAGAGAAGAAATGCAAATCGAAATGCTAAATAAACTCGAAAAAAATCGTGTAGAAGCATTCTGTGAAGTTAATCCTGTTGATAATTTGAACGAGGGGATTTTAAGTGTTTCAAGGTCACACGGTGTAGGCGCATTAAAGACTAACACTGTTATTTTTGGTTGGTCGGAAGAATCAAAAAATCAAATAAGTCAACTTAAAATAATAAGAGAACTGGCACTATTGAATAAGAATATAATATTGGTAAGATTCAATGAGAATTTTAATACCAAACAACAATATAAAAAAATCGATTTGTGGTGGGGAGGAAGAGAAAAAAATGGAGACCTAATGTTATTGTTTGCCTATCTGCTAAAATTAAACAAGCAATGGAGTAATGCTGAAATCACAATTCGCTCAGCCGTGAACACCGTTGAAGAACACGATAATCTTAAAAAAGGAATTATCGCATTATTGCCCGAAGCCAAAGTGAATGCAAATGTTGAGATAACGATTAAAAACGGTGATAGTTTTATAGATATACTTCATAGTAAAAGCAAAAATGCAGATTTAGTGTTTGTTGGATTAGCACACCCAAAAGAAGGAATGCAGCAAAAATTTTCCGAGACAATTGAAGAGATGTCTACCGGACTAAAAACAACAGTATTTGTTCAGAATAATGGTATGACCGATTCAGTACCTATTTTGCTTAAGGAGATAAAGTGAGGGTTGTTTCGGGCTGAAGTGTTGTGTGCTGTGGGTTTTGTAACGAGGTCAGGAGATCTTTTGTATAGAGAACTAGAGCTACGATAAATTGTTCTGAGTTTCGAGTTTTAGGTTGGGATTTAGAGATTGTCTTGAATCGCAAAATGTGTTTAGGATTTTGGTAATTCTTTAGGACTTGGTGGGTTATAGTTCTTTGTATCGTGTTTTTTTTAGTAATAATTGTTTGGCGTATCTCAGTGTATTTTTATTATAACAAGCAGATTACCAGAGAAGATTAAGTACTATATCTTTGCTTGTTGCATAAATGTTTTTATCCATATTATAGAAAATAATATATGTTTTTATCGAAAATAGATAATTTTTTCATTTATCTTTAGTATATCTTTGTATTATAATACATATTTAATTCTAAAATGACGCATATATTACATTTTAAAGTTAAATTGGTATTAGTTGTTTGGTGTATCTCATTCTAGATTTCCTGAGAACTATATTCTTAACTAAAATTATTTGGCGTTTTTACAAATTTTTTATAACTTGCACAAGCTTTGATGTTAAATATCAAATTATTAGAGCTGTAGGTTAGTAAAATGACAGTAGAATTTAACACTATAACTATGATGAAAAAATTAATAAACATCCAATCGCTTTTGTGGCTCGTAGTCGTATCGTTTTTTATCGTCTCTTGTTGTAAGCAAGAACCTATAGACACCCCAGAACCAATTAATGAAATAAAACTATCACAAAAGCTCCAAGCGAATGACGGTTTGGCTAGTGATTATTTTGGTTCTTCCGTAGCGATATCAGGGGATTATGCCATTGTTGGGGCGTTTTCTGATACTGTCGGGGGGAATCAGGACAAAGGCTCGGCTTATATTTTTCAATATAGTGGGAGTTCTTGGTCGCAGCAGGCTAAGCTTATCCCGAGCGATGGAATGATTGATGACCATTTTGGCTATTCTGTATCGATATCTGGAGATTATGCCATAGTTGGGACAGGTGAAAGTGATATCAATTGGACAAATAAAGGATCGGCGTATATTTTCCACCGTACGGGAAACATTTGGGTGCAACAGGTAAAGCTCTTAGCTGACGATGGAATGGAAGGGGATCAATTTGGTAATTCTGTATCGATATCGGGGGATTATGCTATCGTTGGAGCTTATCATGATGATGTAGAGCGTAATCTATATCAAGGCTCAGCGTATATTTTCCATCGTGCAGGGGATTCTTGGTCTCTGCAAGCTAAGCTTACAGCGAGTGATGGAAGGCGTGATGACCATTTTGGCTATTCCGTATCGATATCTGGAGATTATGCTATTGTGGGGGCGGTTTTTGATAATGTCGGAGGAAATTACAGGCAAGGCTCGGCGTATATTTTCCACCGTAACGGGAGCTCTTGGGAGCAGCAGGTTCAGCTCACGGCTAGCGATGGGTGGATTGGTGATCAATTTGGCTATTCCGTATCGATATCGGGGGATTATGCCATCGTCGGGGCTTATAATGATGGTGTTGGGTGGAACCACGAGGGATATAAAAGCGGTTCGGCATATGTTTTCCACCATAGCGGGAGCACTTGGACGCAGCAAGCGTGGTTAACAGCAAGCGATGGAGGGTATGAAGATCATTTTGGTAATTCCGTATCGATAACTGGAGACCATGCTATGGTAGGGGCATATTTTGATGATAATGAGGAAGATGACAATCAAGGTTCAGTGTATATTTTTAACCGTACAGGGAGTACTTGGATGCAGCAGACGAAACTCTCGGAGAGCGATGGAGGCACTTCAGACAATTTTGGTTATTCCGTATCAATATCGGATGATTATGCCCTCATAGGAGCTTGGAGTGAATGGTTTTCACCCCGAGTTCATAAAGGATCCGTGTATATTTATGACAAATAGATTTAAGATAAGAAGTAGTACGTTTTACCTTGAAATATAAATAAAATAAATGTAGATTTTTATATATTGAATAATCCACGGAACTCACTGCATTTGATGGAGAAGACAGTGATTTTTTTGGTAGCTCCGTATCGATATCAGGGGATTATGCTATTGTTGGAGCATATTTGGATAGAGTAGGAATAAATGGTAATCAAGGTTCGGCGTATATTTTCCACTTTAACGGAAGTTCTTGGACACAGGAGGCGAAAATCGCTGCAAGTGATGGAGATAGTAGTGACCAATTTGGTAATTCCGTATCTATATCTGGAGATTATGCAATCATTGGAGCGTTTTTAGGTGATACCGAGGAAAATGTCAATCAAGGCTCAGCGTATATTTTCCACCACAGCGGAAGTTCATGGACTGAACAAGTGAAACTCATAGGAGAAGATGGAGCGGCTCAAGACCGTTTTGGTAATTCTGTATCGATATCGGGAGATCACGCTATCATCGGAGCGTTTTTTGATCGTGTTGAGGGAAGTACCAATCAAGGTTCAGCTTATATTTATAACAAATAGATATCCAGAGAAGAATATCTAATGTTTGCACTCCTGATTTATCCCTAAGATGTATTTCTTTGTAACCTGTATTCTTTTTGCGGTTTCAGCGCCTTTGAATCCTTTTATGTATTCGTCTTTCATATTTTCTTTAGCAAACTGAGTGTAAATCTTAGAAATTGGCTTATATGACCAATGCCATTTTTCTTCGTTATATCCATATGGTCTTCCGGCGGTATACGGACGGCAAAAACCGTATTTACCGGCATTTTTAGTCATCCAATCAAATATCTTTTTCCCTTGTCCATCGGTATAATAGCTGTTTTCCAAGACATTCAAATCTACTTCTGTTCCCCAATGATGTCTGGATGTTCCCGGCATAGAACTAAACTTTAGTATATCCATAGCTCTTTTTACAGGATCTTTGATTTTTGCTCTTTTAGCCCAATTTCTTTCCCAAATTCTCTTTTGATAGTCAAAGGGTCTAGTAGCCGAAACAATCATCAATTTATATCCATCTTTGTATGCAGCATTATACATTTTCAGAAAAGCAGAATATGCATCTTTGTCTAAAAAAACATTGTGCTTATTGGTATATTTATCTTCGATTCTTACAAATCGTTTATGTTTTGCCGGATTGAATTTTCCCATTAAAAAATCTATATTCAGATATTCGGGATATGATTTCTTTACTGCTGTATCATTTTCGATATGTTTCTTTTTTTGGGTTTTTGCAACAGGAGTAGTCTTGCTATTTTCTTTACAAGATGATAATACTATTAAACTCAATACAATTAGATAAACTATCTTCATAAAATTCTTTTTTTCTTAATTCATCTCTCTGAAACGAAAATAGATTACATTCAGTATAAAATACCAAATGAAAACCAAAACGCCTTATAAATTCATTGTCTAATAAACTACTATCCGTTTCGTTACTTTGTTTTTATTTGATATTAGTGAAAAAAAGTATATCCCTTTGGCATAATGCGATACGTCAATAATTTTTTCTTCTACATCATATGGCGAAGGTCGGAATGTCTCTTTGTAAACAACTTGTCCAAGATTATTAAAGACTAAAATCTTGTGCTTATGGTAGTTATTTGTTTCGTATTTGACTTTTACTCTCGTATGAGCCGGATTTGGATAAATTTGTGAAATGCTCAGGTCTCTAAAATCAAGTTCACTACAAGTCTCTTCAAGCAAATTCACATAAGACTCCACTATATTCAGTCTGCCACCACTTACCGTTTTGTATTTCAAATCAGAATGCTTATCAGAATACTTCATAATAAACTCTTTGATTGCCAAAGCTAAATCTGCAGGATTCTCTACTGCTTTCTTCATAAAACTTTCGCATGGGATAGTGTACAATAAACCGATTGCCCCCGACACCATTGGAGCTGCAAATGAATTGCCACTACCTCCATCTCCATAATCATCAGCAGGTTTCAGGGATAATATACTTTGACTTGGTGCAGCAATATCTACATTTTTTTTGCCATAAGCTCTTTTTTTATCAAAATTGTCATTTTGGTCTGTACTTGTGACAGTCAATAAATATGGACTTTGGCAAAGAGAGGGCATATCTCCCTCAATATCTACATTCCTTGGAAAGTTTGATGTAGAAACAATGCTAATCACCCCAGTTTCTCCCAATTTATTATACATTTCACACCACATAAGGTTCTCCTTGCTGTCTTCAGGAAATTCAGGCTTTTCCACACCTCCCGAGAAATTAGTACAAACTATAAAAGCACCTTGTTCTCCATTTGTGTCATTGTATTTTTTTCTTAATTTATATGCATAGGCATATCCTTTGATTATTCTTGATTTTGATAGGATATCTGTTATCGGCAGCAATTTGATATTCCAATTGATGCCGGTTATTCCCAAAGAATTATTACCAACCGCACCGATAATTCCCGCTACTTTTGTACCGTGAGGCAATGATTTATGGATTCCGTTTTTTGTGAGAATATTCACACCGCGATAATCATCAATATAACCATTACCATCATTATCGATACTATCACCGGGGACTTCCATTTTATTAATCCAAATATTTTCAAATAAATCCTCATGATAAATATCACAGCCTTTATCCAATACTGCAATCACAATAGTATCTCCTCGATAAGTTGTTCCACCTGTTGTAAAGTCCCAAACTTCGTTTGCCTTAATATAATCTAAAGCATATTGCTCACTGTATTTGGGGTCGTTAGGTGTTTGCCGCAAGACCAATTCTTCATCTTTTTCAATAAAATCAACCAAGGGATTATTATTCAAATCCGGTATATCCTTTTCCGGATTATAGAGTTCTAATGAATAAAGATTCAATTCTTCAAATATGATACTTAGGTTATCGTATTTACGCAAGTTAAGAGCTTTTTTCAGTTTTGTCACAGGCAAAAACCTAGTCGTTCTCAAGATATAAATATTTGAAGATTGAGCAAAACTATCCAATAAGATAAACATAGTCAGAAGAAATGCAATCAGTATTTTCATATAATACTTTTGTGAGAGGGTTTCTAAAAAAACATAAGTCTACGACAATCAAACGTATATTTTTTTAGTTATATTATATTATTACAAAAATACAACTTGCTATTAAAAATCTACAAATAATATTTGATTTTGTCTTAAATTAGCTAACTTGCGAATAATATACATAATATGGATAAGAATTTGGAATTATTGGAGAAACTCGAAAGAGAACTTAGTTTGAAGCAACTTCAAATAAGGAGTTTGCAAACCATCACTCAAGCTATCAATGAGAATATACCTGCGGAGCAATTATTTCAAATGTACAAATCATTTTTAAGTTGGGAGATGGGTATCAAAAAGATGGCATTATATATCAATAATTTGGGAAAATGGGATTGTGTGTCGAGTATTAATCCCGAAGACAAGCTGGATTTGGATCATCTTGAATATTACTTCAACAAATACAAAAGGATGCACACAATCAGTGATGAAGATCCAGAAGAAATTCAATATTTCGATATAATTATTCCTGTTTTTCACAAGAAGCTTCCTCTTGCATACGCATTTTTAGGTGGTCTGACTGAAAAAGAAGATATATTCAACAAGGTACAATTTATAATCTCCATCACAAATATCATAGCGGTTGCCATTGAAAACAAACGATTATTTAAGCAACAATTGGCTCAAGAGAGACTTAACAGAGATATTAAATTGGCAAAAGAGGTTCAGCAAATGCTAATACCTGATGATTTACCTCAAAATGACAAATACGAAATCGGAAGTATCTACAAACCACATCAAAATGTAGGAGGAGACTATATAGATTTTTTCCAGTTTAGCGAGAACAAGTTTGCCTTTTGTATAGCTGACATCTCGGGTAAAGGTGTCGCCGCAGCAATGTTGATGGCAAATTTCCAAGCGATTATACAGAGCCTGATTTTTCAATTTAGGGATTTGGAGACATTTATCTTTGCATTAAATGAGATAGTGCATAAAAGGATAACAAAAAGCGATAAATATATTACATTTTTCATTGGAGAAGTCAACCTGAAAAAGCAGGAATTGAAGTATATTAACGCGGGACATTACCCCCCCATTTTATGTACTGGTGAAGAAGTATTAAGACTCGAAAAGGGCTGTACTGTGATAGGAGCATTTGAGAAAATGCCAGAAATAGAAGAAGAGATTATCAAGCTGGAGAAAGATACTTTGATACTCACCTTTACTGATGGCTTAACAGAATTGAAAAATAAAAACGGAGAGTTTTTGGAGGATAGTCAAATAGAAAAATTTGTTTGTGAGCACAAAAACTACCCAATAAAAGAATTTAATAAAAAATTACTGGAAGAAATTGATAATTTTAAAATATCCGAAAATTATGATGATGATATTGCCATTTTGTCCTGTAAGATCAAGACGGAATGACATAAATTTTATACTTTTGTAGGTTGTTTTTGCATAAACCCCCTGTTTTTTGCTCGGCACGATTATTGACACATTAGGGTTTAGGATTTTGTGCCGATTGAGTAGTTTTGTTTTTATTGGCTAATATACACGATGCACTTGAGTGCTGTGTAGATGAAATCAGGGAATGTATTTTATGAAATAGTGAAAATTTAATTAAATGAAGAATAGAATAATTGCGGGAATGTTAGCATTGTTACTTGGATCGGTTGGTGCTCACAGATTTTATCTCAATGATATAGGTGGAGGGATATTTTATTTGTTTCTTTTGTTTATTACTTCAAAACTTGCTTTCCCTGTCACATTCATTCTCGGAATTATTGAGGCGATTAAGATATTCAATATGTCGGATAAAGAATTTAATGCTAAATATAACAAGGGAAAAGTTGCCGACAGATCTAGGGTTAAGAGAGGAACTCGTGAACATAGAAATGTGAGAGAAGTAAGAAGACCAAAAAGAAAAAAGAGTTTTTTCCCAAAAAGAAATCCATTCAAAAAAAGCGCTTTGGAAAAATATGAAAAGTACGATTTCAAAGGTGCAATATCTGATTTCAGAAAAGCATTGGATATCTCCCCTGACGACCCTGAGCTTCATTTTGATATAGCTAGGGCATATTCTCTTAATGAAAACAAAGATTTGGCTTTTCGCCATTTGGATACAGCAGTACAATACGGATTGAAAGATCCTAAAAAAATTGATAAAGATGAGGATTTGGCATATATCAGAGTACAACCGGAATACGAATCTTTTAAAAAGAATAATTTCAGAATCAAATTAAATTCAATCGGACCTGCACAAGATGATATACTGGAAGATGATGTATTGTTGGCTCAGTTAAAAAAATTATCGGAATTGAGAGAAAAAGGCTTATTGAGTCTTGATGAATTTGAAATAGAGAAGAAGAAATTAATGGAGTTAAAGAGATAAGCTATTATGAGTTTGATTGCAAAAGATTTGATATCAGAAACACTAACAGGGATAGAGCTTGGAGAAAGTGGAGAAAAGGCTCTATCGATGATGAATATTTTTCAGGTAAGTCATCTGCCTGTATTAGAAGGGCAAACTCTTATAAATATCATAAATGAGAACGATGTATTGCTCAATGGGTTTGATAAAAAAATACAAGATTTTGACATTAAAGACAAGAAAGTCTATGTAAATGAAAAATGCCATTTTTTTAATATTATAGATAGACTGGCTAAGAATGATCTCTCATTAATTCCTGTTTTAAGCTCAGAAGAAGAGTATCTCGGAAGCATTACCCAACAAGACATATTCCAGTATTTTGGAGATATATTTACTTTTGAATTTCCCGGAAGTATTATTGAACTTGAAATTCCGATTAAAGATTATTCGCTTAGTAAGATAAGCCATATTGTCGAATTGGAAAACACTTCTATTATCGGTTTGCTTTTGAATGACAACAATAAAAATGATGAGGTGATGGACATCATATTAAAGCTGAATAAAACCAATATTGAAAGTATTATTTCATCATTTGAAAGACACGGATATAGAGTTAAATCTTCTTTTACAAGCAATAATTTTTCAGTTGACATACTGAAAGAAAGATATGAAGCTCTAATGCACTATCTCAATGTTTAACTATCAGGATAGACCAAACTAAATTAAATGAAGTCATTATCTGTCATTATTTTATTTCTTTTAACATTTAGCGGTTTATATTCACAATCGACTTTTATCGTCATTGATTCGATACATATTGAGGGAAATAAAAGGACAAAAGCATATGTCATACTCAATGAATTGGATATCGCTGTTGGAGACACCATATATTTCAATGATTTGGCTATAAAATTCAAGGATAATAGAAACAGGGTTTTGGATACAGGACTGTTTGTTGATGCCAATTTCAATATTAAAGATCTAGACACCCGAACGGGAAATTGCTATTTGAATATCTTAGTAAAAGAAAGTCTTTTTATCTATCCACGATTGATTTTTGACCTCACGGATAGAAATTTCAATGAATGGTATTATGAGCACGATGCTGATTTAAGCAGGATAAATTATGGTTTGGAGCTGGAGCACAAAAATATCACTGGAAATAAAGATGCATTACAACTCAAATGGCAAAGAGGAATTACTCATAAATATGAGCTACAATATACCAGACCATATTTTCACAAAAACAATAAACTAGGCTTGACATTTAATGTCCTATACAAATACTCCAAGGAAATTGCCTATAATACCCTTAAAAACAAACTGGTTTTTTATAGAAATAAAGATAAAAATCTGTTAAAGCAATTTAGAGTTTCTTTTGGAATAACACACAGACCTAGCATTTTTGACACCCATGGCTTCACCATTGCATATTACGACAATAGCATTGACAGGAAAGTTCTGGACTACAACAATGATTTCTTTTCAAATAGAAGCTCTCAGAAGTATTTTTCATTAACCTTCTCTATGAAAAGGGATAAGCGAAAGTACAAAATGTATCCTAAAGGTGGTTTTTTGATTGGAGGGCAAATCACTAAATCAGGTTTATGGATTTATAAGGATTTGAATCAATTGGATATTAGTTTGAATATTCAAAAGTATTTTAACATAAATAAAAATTATATTTCAGCCTTTATTTTCAAAGGCAAAGTCAGAGCACTCGGAGATGATAAACCTTATTATAATAACAAAGCGATTGGTTATGATCAGGATCTCATCAATGGCTATGATTTATATGTAGAGGATGGCAAGCACTATATGTATCTAAAAACATCACAGCGTCTAGGGCTTTTTTCAGGTATTTTGGACTTGAATAGGCATATTTTTATCAAGCAATTTAAGTATATTCCATATGAAATTTACTTAAGTATCAATTTTGATATGGCATATGTGAATAATAATGTTAATTTTGTAAATAATAGTTTTAATAATAGGGTGCTCAATGGACATGGGATAGGTCTTGATATGATTATTTATAATAG
>Ga0256831_1000930_pt1 | contig 15480 bp, 11 predicted proteins | sample 132544metaG_FD_189087 | JGI IMG/M metagenome (GOLD analysis project Ga0256831, IMG submission 189087) | Hydrothermal vent microbial communities from Lau Basin, Pacific Ocean - 132-544 | ecosystem: Environmental > Aquatic > Marine > Hydrothermal vents | place: Pacific Ocean: Lau Basin | collected...
GAGTTTTTGAGTGCTATAATTTCACAATTATTAATCAGGCTAGAGTTTTAACACACAATTAAACATATTCAAAGAAAAAAAATGACCTATCTCAGCGACTTAAAAAAAATTATTAATATAAACTCATACACAAAAAACAAAGCTGGTGTAGATAAAATCTCAACCATAATGACAGGGTGGTTTAAAGAGTTAGATTTTAAAGTAGAGAGCTTTGAACGTAAGAGTATTGGTAACCATAACCTCTACAGTTCTACTAAAACCGATGGTATTAAAATTCTTCTTTTAGGTCATAATGATACTGTTTTTCCAGAAGGTAAATTTGAAGAGTTTTCAGAAGATGATGAGTGGGTCTATGGACCTGGTGTTTGTGATATGAAAGGGGGTAATATTGTTGCCCTTCAAGCTTTGCGTAATGTTTTTGCACAAAATGGAAAAATAGAGAATATTGATATGCTTTTAGTATCTGACGAGGAGACGGGTTCAGATGATAGTAAAGCATTAACAGCAAAAGTTGCAAAAAACTATGATGTCTGTTTTGTCTTTGAAGCGGCTGGAGAGAACCTAGAGGTAGTTACAGGGCGTAAAGGGGTAGGAACTTTTACCATTGAGATTGAAGGAAAAGCCTCTCATGCAGGTGTACGTTATGCTAGTGGGGTTAACGCAAACCTTGAAGCAGCTCATAAACTTATAGAGCTTACGAAATTAACTAACTTAGAGATTGGTACTACAGTTAATGTGGGAAAGATTGAGGGTGGAATTGGAGCTAATACTATCTCGCCTAATGCTACCCTACTTTTAGAGTTACGTTACACTAAAAACTCAGAGCGTGACAGACTACTAAAAGCACTAGAGCGTATTACTAACACCTCTTATGTAGAAGGAACAAAAGCTACCCTATCGGGGCTTATACAACGTGATGTTATGGAAACAAATGAGTTTCAACTAGAACTTATTAAAAAGATTGAAAGCTTTACAAATATAGAACTACCTACAGAAGAGCGTGGTGGAGTAAGTGATGCAAATATTGTTGCCTCTCAAGGGGTCACTACCCTTGATGGCTTTGGACCTTTTGGAGATGGTGACCATACCGTTAAAGAGAGAGCTTTAAAGAGTTCATTTGAACAACGTATAGAGTTGATGACAAAAATACTTTTGCATCATCAAGAGCATAGACAATTTTAAAATAGGAGAAGAAGCATGTCAGATAAAAGAACCATTGGAATGTGGCTCTACAAAAATGGTGGAGGTGAAGCTATAGAGAAAAAGATTATTAAAAAACTTAGAGAACGAGATATTTTAACTATTAACAATATTAATCTACGTCATGCAATAGCTAAAAATAAAAATATTATACATAATGGAATCAAACTCAATAAACTAGACCTCTTCTTCTCCTATAATGCAGGTGAACAGACTGTCTATCAAACCTACCTATACCAAGCTCTCAATCGTATTATTCCTATGATTAACTCATATGAGGCTTTTTCCTTAACAGAAGATAAATTTCAAACATCATTTGTCTTAAGAAATGCAGGAGTTAAAACAGCAGATTATAGACTTTTCCACAGAGATGAGGCACAAAAACAGTTAGAAAAGACTCTTCATAAATGGGGTGGCATGGTCTATAAACCAACAAGTGGTTGGGGAGGTGCTGGTCTTGCTAAGATTGAAGATGAGGAGTCTTTACATGCACTTATACCTACACTAAACCAAAGTAATACCCGTGAAGTGTTTGTTGAACGTTTTATTAACTACGATAACTCTGACTTTAGAGTTGACATTGTCGATGGTCAATATGTGGGGTGCTATGGAAGAAAAGCTTCAGGAACTGACTGGAGAACTAACATTACCTCTGGAGGTTCTGTCTTTTTACGAGAGTGTGATGATAAGGTAATAGAGATAGCTAAAGCAGCTGCTAAAGCTTGTGGAGCAGATATTGCAGGAGTCGATATTATTTATGACCAAGAGCATGAAGAGTATATAGTATTGGAGGTAAATGGTATCCCTGCATTTGCAACACCAGAGCAAGAGAAGATGGGTCTTGATTTTAATGATAAAAAGATAGACCTTATTGTAGATTTAATCGATAGAAAAACAAGTAACAAATAAATATATAAAGGAAACAGAACATGAGCTTAAAAAACAAAGAACTACCAAAATTAGGATTTTTATATCTTGACTATGTATTGAGATTTTTTGACCACTCTAACTTTAAAGGTTGGCCAAATAAAATAGAAACAGTAACCTACCATTGGGGTAATGATAAAGATAGATTTATAGAAGAGGTTAAACGAAAAAAAATTGATGTACTCATAGGAAATATCCCTGCAACTGCTTATGAGATATTTAGAGAGATAGCTAGAGAGCTACCTAATGTACGTTTTATTCCATCTCTTGATACACAGTTTTCAAATAAATCAAAAGAGAATGTAACTCGTTTTGCATGGAAGTATGATCTCCCTATTCCTAAAACTTATATATTTTATAATAGAAAAGAGGGAGAGAAGTTTTTAGAAAAGACAACCTATCCAAAAATTGTAAAACGCTCTTATGGACCATCTAACTATGGTGGATATTTTGTACATAAAGTAGACTCAAAAGAGGAGGCAAAAGAGCTTTTTAAAACTAAAAAGTACCACCCTATGTATATTCAAGACTTTGTTCCTATGGAGGCCGATATTAGAGTTATGTTAATCGGTCATAAGCCTGTTTGTGCCTTTTGGAGAAGAGCCCCAGAGGGTGAGTGGCTAACCAACACTAGCCAAGGTGGAAGCATGGACTATATGAATGTTCCAAAATCTGTTTTAGATTTAGCTGTTAGAACATCTAAAGCTGCTAATGCTGAGTATTGGGCATGTGATATTGCCTATGGTAAAGATGGAAAAGTACGTATCTTAGAGTGTGCAACTGCTTTTGCCGCTTTCCCTTATATTAGAGACTGGATTGGTCAATATATTATGTGGCTTTTAAGTGATGGAAAATTTAAAAAACCACATATTCCAATGTTTAACTGGGAAGAGCTTGGAAAAATATCTCCTGATTTACTAAGAACAATGCGATACATTACATTTGGTAAATATAACTCATCTTACGATGGTGCTTATTTTGGCAAAAAGAGAAAAATGTATGGAGAGGAGAAGGTATTTTTACATGAATTAGACTCTGCTTACAAGATGTATAAGGTTAAAGAGCGTACTTTTGAAGAGTGGCCAAGTGAAAAGTGGAACTATCAAGATAAGTTTGCACTTAAAAACCTAAAGTCTATGAAAGTTCCAGCTCTTAAAAAGGAGAAAGCTCCTATAGTTTCAGAAGATGAGTCAACCCCTACTGTTGAAATCTCAAATGATGACCTAGAAACTCTTTTGACTTCAGTAAAAGGTATTGGTAAAAAGAAACTCAAAAAACTAACAGACCGTTTCTCTCACCAAGCTATTGTTAATATTTTAGAGTATGAACCAAAAGTCCTTAAAGATATTAAAGGTATTTATGATAGTACTATTGAAGGGATTATGGAGGTTTGGAATAGTTATAAAAAAGCTTTTCTAAAAGAGAGAGAAGATAAAAAGAGTAAAGAGTTAACTGAATCTTAACTCTAAATACTCAAATGATAATAAAATCATTTGAGTAGACTATCATACCCTCAATAATGACAAGCTCAATATTAAACTCCTTATCAAACAGAACCATATCAGCCTTGTAACCTTTTTCTAAAAGACCCACATCTAACCCAAACTTCTTAGCAGGTATTGAGGTAACCATAGAGATAAGTTCAGGTAAGCTTATGTCAGTATGTTTATAAAAGTTCTTTAATGCCTCATTTAGTTTTAGTACACTCCCTGCTAATGTTCCATCTTCTAGCCTTGCCTCTCCATTTTTAACAATAACCTTTTGCCCCCCTACCTCTGAGATTCCATCTCTTAAGCACCCTGCTCTCATAGCATCAGTTATAAGAATAAGTTGCTCTCTTTTTACTCTATAGAGAAGTTTAAACAATGAGGGGTGAATATGTATTAGGTCAGCAATAATATCACAAGAGACCTCATCTGCCTCTAAGATAGCACCTACAACTCCTACCTCTCTATGGTGTAGAGGATTCATAGCATTAAAGAGATGTGTTGCGTGACTAACTCCACAAACCAAACTCTCTTTTGCCTCATTGTAACTTGCATTTGAGTGACCAATACTTAATACAATATGAGGAAAATGCTTCTCTATATACTCTATAAATTGACCTCCACCCTCCACTTCTGGAGCAATGGTTATCATTTTTATTATCTCCATAAAAGGCTCTATAAGCTCTATATCTGGCTTTTGAATATGTTTTGGGTCTTGAGCTCCATGCTTAGTAGGGTTTATAAAAGGTCCCTCTAAATGTACCCCTAAAACTCTTGCACCCTCTTGCTGTCTAAAGGTTTGAACACTCTTTAGTGCTTTAGTAATCTGCTCTTTGCTCATAGTCATTGTTGTAGCTAAAAAAGATGTCGTTCCTGTCTTTAAAATACTCTTTGAAATCTCCTCTAGTGCCTTGGGTGTTGCATCCATTACATCATAACCATTTGAGCCATGTATATGAATATCAATAAACCCTGCACTAAGGTACAACCCTTTAGCATCTATTATCTCTATATCTTTAGGAGCTTCTCTACTTAATGAGATAATATCTTTATCAAAAGTAAGCACATACCCCTCTATGACCTCTTTTTGTGTTACTATCTTTGCATTAACAATACTCTTCACTATCGAATCACTTTTATATTTTTTTGACCTAAACGGTAGATGGTTGAAGCTTTAGCATTTTTTGCTTTTGGAAGTGTTACAATAACCTCTGCTCTATCTTTTGCATAGCTTTCATCATATTTAGCTCCACTTAGGTTTGCCGAAGAGCTATAGAGCCAATGGAGTCTATCTAAAAGAAGATTATGCTCTGTATCTTTTACTACACGAAAAGATAAACCATTAGGCATAATAAAGGTTGTTTTTTTTACTCTTCTAACTCTGTTTTTATGGGCTGTAGGTACACGTGTAAAGCTCTTTAGAGTTTTAAGGGAGTCCACTACACAAATGTAGTGTTTGTTTGGTTTTCTCTTTTTAGCTCTATCTATCTTAGAACTATTTTGAGAAACAAAACCTATGGTGGTGTCAGTTGGTGTTAAAAAGAGGCTCTCTTTCACACTACTTAGTTAAGATACTCTTGAAGTGCTTTAGGCTCTAGTGAACCACCTAAGTTTTTAAGCTCTTTAATTGCCAATACCGCTGCCTTAGCTGCTGCTACTGTTGTAAAGTAAGCAACATTCTCTCTAAGAACAGACTGTCTAATAGTCTGACCATCTACTTTACTTCCTGCATCAGCAGAGGTGTTAATAGCTAGAGCAATCTCATTGTTTTTAATCATATCATCAATATTTGGGCGACCCTCTGAAATTTTTAGAACTTTCTTTGAAGCCACTCCTGCCTCTTCTAATGCTTTGTGTGTCCCTTTTGTAGCAAAAATCTCAAATCCTAAATCTACAAATGATTGTCCAATATCGCCCACATGAACTTTGTCATTGTTTGCAAGTGACATAAAGATTTTGCCCTCTAAAGGAATGTTATTTTTTGCTGCAAATTGGCTCTTGGCAAAAGAGATTCCAAAGTTGTCTGAGATTCCCATTACTTCACCTGTTGACTTCATTTCAGGTCCAAGTAAAAGGTCTGCTCCTGGAAGTTTATTGAATGGAAAGACTGCCTCTTTAACTGCAACATGACCTCTTAGATTTGGCTCCATAATCTCTTTGTCAAAGTTAACTACATTGAAGGTATCATAAAATCTAAGTGCCTCTTTTAGGTCACCTTGAATCATAACCCTAGTTGCTACTTTTGCTAAAGGTACACCTGTAGCTTTACTTACAAATGGTACAGTTCTTGAAGCTCTTGGATTCACCTCAATTAGATAAATTTCATTTTCAAAGATAGCATACTGAATATTTAAAAGTCCAACAACACCAAGCCCTAGAGCAATAGATGCTGTCTGCTTCTTAATCTCCTCTACCAACTCCTCTGAAATAGAGATAGTAGGCAATGCACAAGCAGAGTCACCAGAGTGAATCCCTGCCTCCTCAATATGTTGCATAACTGAACCAATATAGACATCTTTTCCATCAGAGATGGCATCTACATCAAGCTCTACGGCATTGTCTAAAAACTTATCTATAAGTACAGGTGCATCATTTGAAACCATAACTGCTTCGTCCATATACTCTTTAATCTCTGCATCAGAGTAGACCGTTTTCATTCCACGACCACCCAATACAAATGATGGACGAACCAATACAGGATAACCTATACGATTAGCAACTACTAACGCCTCCTCTTTTGAGAAGACAGTGTCATTGTTTGGTTGCTTTAAACCTAAACCTTTAATAAAATCTGAAAATAGCTCTCTATCTTCTGCAAGGTCAATTACTTTAGCACTTGTTCCAGATATATTTGCTCCAATAGCAGTTAACTGTTTGGCTAATTTAAGTGGTGTCTGCCCTCCAAAGTGAACAATTACACCATCGGGCTTTTCAACATCAATTACATTTCTTACATGTTCAAAGTCTATAGGTTCAAAATATAAAATATCTGATGTATCATAGTCTGTAGAAACTGTTTCGGGGTTACAGTTATACATAATAGACTTAACACCCATATCTGCAAGAGCAAAAGAGGCATGAACACAACAGTAGTCAAACTCTATACCTTGACCAATTCTATTTGGTCCACCACCAATAACCAATACTTTCTTCTCTTTAGGAACCGATGGCTTTAGCCTCGCTTTATTCGGGACTAAAGTCTCCGATTCCAAAGGGTTTTGTAAGAGATTTAAATTTGTAATGTTTGTAGTCGAGTAAAGATAAGGAGTCAATGCCTCAAACTCTGCTGAACAGGTATCTACTTCATTATACTCTAAACCAATACCTAACTTCTCACGAGCATTATATATGTCATTCTCTGTAAAGTTTTGACCATCATTTTTGTTAATTGCCCATGCAATCATAGCATCAGAGAAACCTTCTGCTTTAATGGCTCTCATACGAGTTTCATCTTTAAGAAGAGCTATATCCATTGACTTTTCAGCTTGAGCCAACTCTTCAAGTTGATACAAGAACCAAGGGTCAATCCCACACCACTCAAAAATCTCTTCAACACTCTTTCCACGTCGAAGTGCTTCAAATACATATAGTACTCTGTTGGCATTTGGACGACGAATTTCACGAATAAGCTCATCTTCATCACACTCAATAGCATTAAAGCCCATAAGCCCAGTTTCTAGTGAAACAAGTGCCTTTTGGAATGACTCTTTAAAGGTTCGACCAATACTCATAGCCTCACCAACAGACTTCATAGCAGTACCCAAAGTTGAGTCTGCTTGAGGGAACTTCTCAAAGGTAAATCTTGGAACTTTAGTTACTACATAGTCAATTACAGGTTCAAATGAGGCAGCTGTTCCTGTAATGTCATTGGTAATCTCATCAAGTGTAAAGCCAACAGCCAACATCGTTGCCACTTTAGCAATAGGATACCCCGTAGCTTTTGAAGCAAGTGCTGAACTTCTACTTACTCTTGGATTCATCTCAATAACAATCATACGACCATCTTTAGGGTTAACAGAGAACTGAACATTTGAACCACCTGTATCTACTCCTACTTCACGTAATATCTTAAAGGAGGCATCTCTCATTCGTTGATACTCTTTGTCTGTTAGAGTAAGTGCAGGGGCTACTGTAATAGAGTCACCTGTATGTACCCCCATTGGGTCAAAGTTTTCAATAGAACAGACAATAATACAGTTGTCCTTATGGTCACGAATCACCTCCATCTCATACTCTTTCCACCCTAAAAGTGACTCTTCTATTAAGATTTCAGAGATAGGAGAGGCATCAAGACCACCTTGAACAATCTTTTTATACTCATCAATATTATAAGCCACACCAGAACCTCCACCTGCCATAGTAAATGAAGCTCGTACAATAAGAGGGAAACCTATTCTTTTAGCAATATTAAGAGCCTCTTCCATAGTATAAGCATACTCTGAAATAGGTAAATCCATACCTATCTTAATCATAGCCTCTTTAAACTCTTGACGCTCTTCACCTTTTTTAATCGCTTCAGGTTTTGCACCTAAAATCTGAATACCATCAAGCATTCCAGCTTCATACATCTCCATTGCAACATTAAGAGCTGTCTGCCCACCCATAGTTGGCAATATGGCATCAACCTTCTCTTTTTTAATAATCTTAGAGATAACATCTGCTGTAATAGGCTCAACATAGGTTCTATCGGCAAACTCAGGGTCGGTCATAATAGTTGCAGGGTTAGAGTTAATAAGAACAACCCTATAACCAAGCTCTTTAAGTGTCTTTGATGCCTGTGTTCCAGAATAGTCAAATTCACAAGCCTGTCCAATAACAATTGGACCAGACCCGATAAGTAAAATAGTTTTTATGTCAGTGCGTTTTGGCATGTAGAAGTACCCTTATTAGTAGTTATAAAAATCTTGGCATTATACTCAAAAAGGACTTAGAGAGTTACCTTTAATAGCCACTATACCTATTGAAGTTGTAATCACTCTATTTTATTATTGTTTCTGTTATGGTCTATTATGGTCTGGAATGGGTATAGGTATCTCCAAGCTAATGCTTGGAGAGTATGAAATATTTATATCGAGAAGAGAGTATCCCAAGATAGATGTAGATATTGTTTAAAGCTGAGGACCAGCCTTTGCATGGTCTACCTCTGAGCCACTATCTTTATAACGCTCAAAGTTTTCAATAAACTTAGAAGCTAAATCTCTAAGTGCCTCATTGAACTTCTCTTCACTCTCCCATGTATTTCTTGGGTTAAGAATAGCATTATCTTTAATACCCTCTAGTGCTTTTGGAACTTGAAGATTAAAGATAGGTAGACTCTCAAACTCTGCATCGTTGATAGAGCCGTTAAGAATACCATTGATACATGCTCTAGTATCTTTAATGCTCATACGCTCACCACGACCATTAAGTCCTGTATTTACTAAGTAGACATTTACATTGTGTTCATCTATCTTTTTACCAAGAAGGTCTGCATATACTGTTGGGTGAAGTGGTAAAAATGCCTCTCCAAAACAAGCAGAAAAGGTTATAATAGGTTCTGTAATACCACGCTCTGTACCTGCAACTTTTGCTGTATATCCACTTAAGAAGTAGTACATAGCCTGTTCTTTAGTCAATTTTGAAACAGGAGGTAGAACACCAAAAGCATCGTAAGAGAGGAAGATTATATTTTTAGGGTGTCCAGCTTGTAGGTCAGCTTTATGATTTTTAATATGCTCTATTGGGTAAGAAACTCTTGTATTTTCTGTTTTTGAGGTATCGGAGTAGTCAACATTTCCCACTTCATCAGCTACAACATTTTCTAAAAGTGCATTTTTAACAATAGCACCAAAAATCTCTGGCTCACTCTCCTCTTTAAGGTTAATTACCTTTGCATAACATCCACCCTCAAAGTTAAAGACACCATTTTCATCCCAACCATGCTCATCATCACCAATTAAGGCTCTTTTTGGGTCTGTTGATAGCGTTGTTTTACCTGTTCCAGAGAGTCCAAAAAATAGACAAACATCATCATCTTCACCAACATTAGCTGAACAGTGCATAGAGAGTTTACCCTCTAGTGGCAACCAGTAGTTCATCATTGAAAAAATTCCTTTTTTCATCTCACCACCATACCATGTTCCACCAATAATAGAGATATTATCCTCTATATTAAAACATACATAAACATCAGAGTGAAGTCCCATCTCTTTATAGTCTTTATTAGTTGTTTTACACCCATTATAGACAACAAAGTCAGGTTCAAAACTCTCAAGCTCCTCCTCTGTTGGACGAATAAACATATTTTTAACAAAGTGTGCTTGCCAAGCAACTTCAGAGATAAAACGGACAGAGCGTCTACTAGCTTGGGAAGCACCTGCATAGACATCCATAATATAAATATCTTTTCCAGATAGCTGTTTTTTAGTCAAATCAAAAAGCTTGTTAAACTTCTCTTTGTCAATCTTTTTATTAATATCACCCCAAAAGATATTTTTATTTGATGGAGGTTGGTCAACAAAATATTTATCTTTTGGGCTTCTTCCTGTAAAGATACCTGTGTCACACATTGCTGTTCCAGTTGATGAGATTTTACACTCATTTTTGTTTACTTCGTGTGCTTGAAGCTCATCAAAACTAAGGTTATAGTAAACCTCTCCAATGTTTTCAAGTCCTAGTTTGTCGAGACCATTTGGTATACGGTTGCTCATCTTTTGTACCTTTACGTTTATATATGTTATATATTGCTATTTTATAGCAAATAAAAAGAGAAGATTATCGTCTCGTTTTATTTACTATATAGTTATTAACATCTATAAAAAATATACACAAAATTATACTATTGTATCTATTTTAATAAACTTACTTAAAGTGATTATTTAAAATAACGTTACTTAACGCAACGTTATTTTTGAGAATCTCTATTTAAAAATAGAAAGAAGAACTCCTGCTGCTACAGCTGAGCCAATTACACCTGCAACATTTGGTCCCATTGCATGCATAAGAAGTACATTTCCTGGTTTCTCCTCAGCACCTACTCTACTAACAACCCTTGCTGACATAGGTACAGCAGAAACTCCTGCTGCTCCAATAAGTGGGTTGATTGGCTCTTTTGAGAACCTGTTCATAATCTTAGCCATAATAACTCCAGCAGCTGTACCAGCAGCAAAAGCAATAAGTCCAATAATCATAATTCCTAAACTCTCAAGAACCAAAAATTTATCGGCTGCTAGTTTTGAACCAACACCAAGACCTAAGAAGATAGTAACAGTGTTAATTAGAGCATTTTGCATAGTGTCAGAGAGTCTATCTACCACACCAGACTCTTTTGCAAAGTTACCAAAGGCAAATGCACCAATAAGTGGTGTAGACTCAGGTAGTACCATAATAGATAACATCAAAACAATAATTGGGAAGAGCAACTTCTCTAGTCTATGTACAGGACGCTGAACACCCATTTTTATTTGACGCTCCTCTTTGTTGGTTAATGCTCTCATAATTGGTGGTTGAATAACTGGAACCAATGCCATGTAAGAGTAAGCAGCAACAGCAATAGCACCTAACATATCTGGAGCCAATCTATTTGCAATAAAGATAGATGTAGGTCCATCTGCTCCACCAATAATCGAAATAGCAGAGGCTGATTGTAAATCAAACCCAAGTGCAGTTGCCCCTACCAATGAACCAAAAATACCAAACTGTGCAGCACCACCAAGTAGGGCTGTTTTAGGGTTAGCTAAGAGTGGACCAAAGTCGGTCATTGCTCCAACACCCATAAAAATTAGTAGAGGAAAGAACTCATTAGCTATCCCCATGTTGTAGATGACTCCTAACATTCCCTCTGGTCCTGCCATGTGTGCAAGAGGAATATTAGCTAACAACCCACCAAAAGCAATAGGAATAAGAAGTAGTGGCTCAAACCCTTTAGCAATAGCTAAATAGAATAGCAAAAATACTATCCCAATCATAATAATACGACCTAAAGAGGACTCAAATGCTCCAAGCTTATGCTCTTTTGATTCCCCTGCTGGGTCTGCACTCATCTCACCATCATTAGTATCAATAATAGCTTTAATACCTGTAGTTTCCCAAAAGCTTACTGCTAATTCAGAGATAGATTTTGGTTGGTAGACCTTTTTTTCTGTACTCTCCTCTTGATGTGCTGTTGCTTCATGTCCCTCTGCATAAGCAGAAGAGCTAAGAGCAACCAAAGCAAACAGAAGAGAGATAAATATCTGTTTTAATCTCATGGATTACTCCATTGTTGCAAGAAGCTGTCCATCTACTACAGCATCATTTGTATTGACTTCAATCGACTTAATCACACCTGCTTTTTCAGCAACAATATCAATCTCCATCTTCATAGCTTCAAGAATCATAATCTGTTCACCCTCATTTACAGAGTCTCCTGGAGCTTTTAAGATTTTCCAAACATTACCTGGTGTTTGAGAACGAATCTCTAAAGAGCCTTTTGAACCTGAAGCTGTTGGGGTTGCATTTGCTGCTGGTGTACTAGTTGGAGTTGCACTTGGTGTAACTGAAATCTCTGCATCTCCCTCTGCCACTTGAACACTATAACTCTTACCATCTACTACTACTGTATAACTACCACTCATCTCTTCTCCTCCACAATCTTTACTATTTTTACCTTTTCTAACCATTAAAGGACTCTCACCCTTTAAAAACGCTATCCCTTTTTGGTCACATGCTGCTGCTATAAAGATGTTCTCTTCTGTTGTTTCAAGCTCTTCATCTTCAAGCACTTTTTTCCAATATGCGATTGACTTTGTTACCTCTTTGTCTGCAAGGTCTAATGGGTTCTCTGTTGTTGGCTCTAGTTTTAACTTCTCTGAAGCTAATTTAATAATCTCTTCATCTGGCTCAACTGGTGTCTTACCAAAGTAACCAAGAACCATACGTCCATACCCTGGAGCAATCTGCTTCCACTTACCAAACATAACATTTGCATAAGCCTGTTGCCAATAGAACTGACTTACAGGTGTTACAGAGGTTCCATACCCTCCACGCTCAACTACCTCTTTCATCTGGGCAATTACCTCATCAAACTTATCAAGTGAGTTATCATCTCTCATCATTTGGGTATTGGCTGTCAATGCACCACCTGGCATTGGAGAGAAAGGAATAAGAGGTGAAACTTGTGTAGCTTCTGGTGGAATCATATAGTCAGCTAAACACTCTTTAAGACGCTCTTCATACTTAAGAACCTTTCCTAACTCTAAATCACCTAAATTATAGTTTGTTCCTTTAGTTGCATGTAGCATAGTTAAAATATCTGGTTGGCTTGTACCACCACTTACAGGAGCAGCCGCCATATCAATACCATTTGCACCTGCTTCAAGAGCTGCTAAATAAGAGGCAACTGAAACACCTGCTGTCTCGTGTGTATGAAGTCTTAAATGAACCTCTTCACCTAAAAGTTTTCTAGCCATTGAGATAGTTTCATAGACTTTATTTGGATTGGCTGTTCCTGACGCATCTTTAAAACAGAGAGAGTCAAACTCAATTCCTGCATCTAAAATATTTCGTAGGGTCTTTTCATAAAACGCAACATCATGAGCCCCTTTACACCCTGGAGGTAAATCCATCATGGTAATAACAACCTCATGATTCATACCATATTTTTTAATACATTGAGCACTATACTCTAAGTTATTTACATCATTTAGAGCATCAAAGTTACGTACAGTTGTTGTCCCATGTTTTGCAAACATCTTTGCAAACAAATCAATCATCTCACGGCTACCAGTGTCTAGCATAACTGTATTGATACCACGAGAGAGAACTTGTAGGTTCGCCTCAGGTCCTACTATCTCTCTAAATCTATCCATCATCTCAAATGCATTCTCTTGTAGATAGAAAAAGAGACTCTGAAATCTAGCTCCACCACCAAACTCAAAGTGGTTAATACCTGCACTCTTTGCAGCTTCTACTGCTGGAAAGAAATCTTCCATGAGGACACGACCACCAAAGACAGATTGAAATCCATCTCTAAAGGTAGTATCCATCACATCAATATATTTTTTTGCCATTTTATACCCTCAATTTTTATGATTTATTTTTACGAAACTCTGTTACAGCAGCGATAATTGCAGCAACCCTACGTCGCTCATCATCGGCTGAATCTCCTGCTGGAGTAGCAGGTCTTTTAGGAGTATTTTCAGGAAAATACTTCGCTATTAGTTTTGCTTGAAGCTCAACTACTTTAACAAGAATAAAGAGAAATAGAAACACAACCCCCATTCCAAGTACCATAAACTTCAATGCTTCAACTACATTGTTTACATCATTTGCATCAGCCATAGAAAACCTTCCATACGAAATTTATGCACTATTCTAACGATAAATCCTTGAAAAAGCTTAATTTAATGACGCTTTTTTTTACGGTTACTCTTACGTGCTACTTTTTGTTCACACTCATAGCTCTCTAACATACTATTTACGGTATCTTCATCAAATCCTAGCTGATTAATTGATGCTCTTTTTTGTTGAATCAACAACGTAACTACACGCTCAACAAACTCATGATAATCCATCTGTTCCATACTATCAATAAAGTCTACAGCTATAGGAGCAATATCTACCTCCTCTACCATAGTTTGAAGTGATGTAAAGTCATTAGATAGCTCTTCACTATTTGTATCAAGAACAATAGTCGCTAATTGCATATTGGCTCCTACCTCTTTTTTAATTCGTTGTAGCTCTCTAAACTCCTCTGTTGAAACTAAGGTTATAGCTTTTCCTGCTTTTCCTGCTCTTCCTGTTCGTCCAATTCTATGCACATAGGATTGTGGGTCAAATGGGATATGGTAGTTAAAGACATGAGTAACATTTTTAACATCTAAGCCTCTTGAAGCAACATCTGTAGCAACCATTATTTTTGATTCACCACGTCGATACCCCCTTATAATACGCTCTCTCTCTATCTGATCTAAATCACCATGTAGTCCTTCTGCTAAGAAGCCAATAGCTTTTAGGTGGTCAGTCAATCGGTCAACTTCACGTCTCATTCGACAAAATATAATACACTTATTAATCTCTTCTGTCTCTAAAAGCTTTACTATAGCTTCATCTCGCTGAGCCTCTTCAATAACATAATAGAATTGGTCAATAACATTATTAGTGGTACTCTCATCTTCACCAACTACTGAAATAAATTGAGGATTTGTTAAAATCTCATTAGCTAACTCTTTAATAGGCTCTGGCATGGTTGCAGAAAAAAGAAGAGTCTGTCTATTTTGAGGAATATACTCAAAAATCTCTTTAATCTCCTCTAAAAAACCCATATCTAACATCTCATCTGCTTCATCTAAAACTACTATTTCAGGATTAAAAGAGTCAATCTTTCCTTTTTTATAGAGGTCTTTAAGTCGCCCAGGGGTTGCAACAACAACTTGTACCCCTTTGTTAATAAAAGCTATTTGCCTTCCATACCCTACACCACCATAAACTGTGATAGTTCTTATACCACAAAAACGACCAAGATGATAGAGTTCATCGCTTACTTGCGTTGCAAGTTCACGTGTTGGAGTAATAACCAATGCACGTTCAATCTCTCTTTTAGCAATTTTATCCATTAATGGTAGACCAAAAGCCGCTGTTTTACCTGTACCTGTATGAGCCTGTCCTACTAAATCTTCACCATTTGCAATAATGGGAATTACCATCTTCTGAATAGGACTTGGCTCTCTAAACCCTGCTATTCTAACCCCTTTTAGGAGCTCTTTGTGAAATTTAAAATCTTTAAATGTCAAATTCTTTACCTTATATTATCATCAATAGAATAACTCCAAAGATTATTCTATATATTCCAAATGCAACAAATGTAAAGCGTTGCAAAAATACAATAAACATCTTTATAGTAATATAT
>Ga0256831_1000931_pt1 | contig 15475 bp, 9 predicted proteins | sample 132544metaG_FD_189087 | JGI IMG/M metagenome (GOLD analysis project Ga0256831, IMG submission 189087) | Hydrothermal vent microbial communities from Lau Basin, Pacific Ocean - 132-544 | ecosystem: Environmental > Aquatic > Marine > Hydrothermal vents | place: Pacific Ocean: Lau Basin | collected...
ATAATGATGAATTACAAAAATAAAATTTTACTCAATCTATTGTTCCTATTTGGGATAAGTATCTTTGGAAAATCAAGCTTACGAGCTCAAGATGAAACAAAACCAATTCCTATTTGTGTTGCTAATGCGACTGTGCTAATGAATGACAACAGCATTAAAATATTTGCAAAATATTTCGACAGAGAATCCTTTGATGAAGGTACCGCTTCTTCTGAGCTAAGGTTTACCTATTCCGATATTGCGCCCGAGCAAGATCCAGATTATAATGAAGCAGAAAAAAGTTCCTCAAAAGTATTTTCTTTTCCTAATGACACCTCTATTGAAGTTTCAATGTATGTTTGGGATATTCAGGGCAATTTTGACTATTGTACGATAGAACTAAACCTTCAAGAATCTACCGGAACATCAAATAGCACGGTTAATGGGCAATTAATTTATAAAGGCGATCCAATAGAAATTGAATCAGGTGTTGATATTACATTGAAAAATATTTTTGATAATGGAATAAGTAATACAATAAATACGACATCTTTATTTGAGTTTGATATACCAGCCGGAACGTATAAATTATCTGCATATAACGATAAAGAACATATTGAAGGTGTGTCAACTTATGATTTGGTTATTATAATGAAGCATATTTTACAAATAAAACAATTTGATAATCCCTATTCATATTTTGCGGCAGATATCAGAAAAGATGATGAAATCAATGCTCTTGACATTATACAATTAAGAGGAATAATTTTAGGTGTAATTGATTCGTTTCCTCAAAACACAAGTTGGAGGTTTGGAAATGCGATGCAAGTATTCGATTCTATTCCTGATGCATTGGCTATCGGATTGGAGGAGGATGTTATATTATCATTAGATCAGGACACATCCATTACTCGTAATTTTATACCTATTAAAACCGGTGATGTGAATCATTCTAATATACACTATGGCATTCATAATGGAATTGATGATAACCAACAATTAATTGAACCGGAATATTCATCAATTATTGATTTTTCTCGAAATGATGATTATAATAATTATAGTCTTAGAAATGATAACGATACGGTATCATTCAACATTGAAGAATATCATATCGAACCGGGGCAAGAAATTTGCATCTCTGTTACAGTTAAGAATTTTACTGACATAGCAGGTTTTCAATTTCCTATTTCATGGGATAAAAGAGTTTTGACATTAAAGAGTATTAATAAAACAAATTCTTTAAATGGATTAGGAAAAATATATTTTTCTGATAGATATTCAGACGAGGGAGAGGTTTTTGCAATATGGTCAAATAATGCTGGAGAAAAATCATCATTAGAAGATAGTACAGAATTATTTAAACTGTGTTTCAACGCATCTCAAAGCACGCCTGTATACAATACTTCATTGGATTTTAAAAGTAGTCATGGATTTAAAGCAGGAACATTTGATTTTTTAAACCCAGTTCCTCTTAAACTTATTCCAGGACGAATACTTGTTGATGAAGATAAAAACTTTGACTGTATTCATCATTTGAGTATCGAAATAGACACAAATGATACAGTTGAAGTTACGGCAGACATGCTTTTGGAGGGTAGTCAAATTGATAATAGTTTGTATTCTGTGCAAATCTTTAGTGATCCAAGTGATAGTATTCCACAGAATGATAATATTATTGATTATTCTGATTATGCTAAGACATACTATGCAAGGGTGACAGATATCCAAACCGAATATTTTTGTACTAGCATATTAAGTATATCATGTAATACTGAGTTTACTCTAAATAATATTCAATGGCCTTGCAATATGGAATTAAGTGTTTGCGATTCATTGGCTTTAGATTTCGCTCCTGATAATTTGGTATTCATTGGAGCTAATTCTGAATGTGTAAAACCCAAAACAAACAATGATTGTGCTATTATATCTACTAGTTATGAGGATAAAGTTTTCTACGTAGAAGATTTTAATAAAATATTGAGAAAATGGACTATTTATGACTGGAAAAAATATGATCCCTCTTTGCCAAACGAAGGCATATTCACTCATACTCAAATAATTATTATCAATTTCAATAATGACTCTGAAAGTTTTATCTGTGATACACTTCCATGGAATATGCCCGTTGGAGATTGTGATAGTGGACATACATTGGATGATGATGTTGAATGGCCTGCTGATATAGTAGTCAATTCACTCAATATTACTCCTAATAATTTGAAACATAATACTAATATTCATCCAAATGATGTCGAGCCTTTAATAATCAATAGATGCAATAACTATAAGGTTTCTTTTACTGATGAAAAAAAGGTTCTAAATGATAGCTCAGCAATTGTTGAGAGAAAATGGGAAGTATTTGATGGACAAAATAACTTGTATTATTATACTCAAAAAATAGAAGTTAAGGCTAGATTATATAAAGGAGGTGTTTGTACATATACTGAAAATAATTACCCTATTTCTGATGTTGAAGTTATCAATGGAGTTTATACATCAGAGGATGGATGTGTTTCTTTGGAAAATATCGCTCAAAATACAATAATTACACCTAAAAAAGACGATGATTGGAAATCAGGACTTGATTATCTTGATGTGATAACTTTACGAAAATATATTTTAGGACAAATATCACTTAGTCCATACCAAAGAATCGCTGCGGATATTAACGAAAGCGGTTCTGTATCATCCTTAGATTTGGTATTGTTAGAAAAAGTTATTTTAGGAACTTATGAGCCTCCAGTAGAAGTAAAGCTTTGGAAATTTGTAGATGCTAAGTATCAATTTCCTATTGATGACAATGTACCTATTAATTATCCTTCTACAATTAAGTTTGATACTTCCGATTATAATCAGTCATTTATTGGTATAAAAATGGGAGATTTAGATAATAGCAATGCTTTAGGAAATGCAATAAGTGGATTGAAAAAGACAAATATATCTTCATTGGATGAAATTCTAAATAAAGGTGAATATTATGATGTAGATATTTTAAGTAATGGCAATTTCAATGTAGAGGGAATTCAATTAGAACTAGAAATCATTTCGAAAAATATTGAGCTGATTAACCTGTCAAGTGATATCCTAAAAGATTTTTCTGTATCTAATAATGTTGTAATAGAAAATGATAGAATCAAAATATTATATTTTAAGGATTATAATATAAATGATAATTATTTAGTTGAACCCGGTAGTGTTTTGTTTACGTTGAGACTTAAAGCGAAACAAAATTCTATCCTTCACGAAAGCCTTGCACTAAATAACAATGCATCAACCAATATTCTAAAATCAATAAATGAGGATTTGCCATATCAGCTTATTATGAAATGGGAGAATAAAATCCTAAATAAATCAGTTGAACTTTCAAGCAATTTTGATATTAAATTGTATCCGCAACCTGCGAGTGAGAATATTTATGTTAAACTGAAAAATAGTTCTGTCCAAAATGTAAATTTTGTCATTAAAAATATAGTTGGAGAAAAGGTGCAAAATGGCACTTTAAATAATAATATGATAGGTATTTCCCATTTAAAAGCAGGCTTATATTTTATTAATTTTTACGATAAAGACTGTAAGATCGCAACGAAAAAAATAATTGTTAGTAGATAATTACCTTATAGCCTCTAAGGCGTTTAGTATTATAATAGTTAAATTGAATTCGAAGGGGTCGCAATCTACAAATTGCGACTCTTTTTATTGAGAAATGACGAAGAAAAAATTCCAATAGCAAATCCTAACAACCAAGCATCCTCACTCTCCCCTTCTCCTTTTAAATATTATTCAAAATATAAATAATACTCAATAAAAGGAGAAGGGGTCGGTTTACCCTGTGAAATAGGCTCCGCCTAAATTGAAAATTTATTTCACTGGGTTTATCCTGTGAAATTCGTGATAATGAGTAGTTCATCAGGGGGAGATGAGGTTTTATTCTCTACTTCCTCAATGAGTTCAAAGCACTTCCTGCTTTAAACCAATCGATTTGCTGCTCATTATAAGTATGATTTACTTTGATAATATCAATAGATTTATCTTTGTGCTCAATTTCGATTGTCAATTGTTTTCCCGGTGCAAAATCCTTCAAATCCACAAAACTGAATCTATCGTCCTCTTGTACCAAATCGTAATCAGCTTCATTGGCAAAAGTCAAACCAAGCATACCTTGTTTCTTAAGATTTGTCTCGTGAATTCTGGCAAATGATTTTACTATAACTGCGATTACACCAAGGTGCCTTGGTTCCATAGCTGCATGTTCTCTTGAAGAACCTTCTCCGTAATTGTGGTCTCCAACTATCACAGATTGAAGTTTTGCCGCTTTCAAATCTCTGGCAACTTTTGGTACTGCTTCATATTCTCCTGTCAATGGATTTTTGGTCTTACCCACTTCTTTTGTGAATGCATTAACCCCACCAATTAACATATTATTTGAAATATTATCAAGATGTCCTCTGTACTTCAACCAAGGACCTGCCATTGATATATGGTCTGTGGTACATTTTCCAAAAGCTTTAAGCAATAGAGGAGCATTGTATATATTATCTCCATTCCAAGCAGGAAACGGACTCAATAACTGCAATCTCTCTGAAAGTGGATTTACCACAATCTCAATACCACTACCATCTTCTGCCGGAGCGATATAACCTGAATCCTTCACTTCAAATCCCTTTTCAGGCAATTCCCATCCTGTTGGTAAATCGAGTTTTATATCTTCTCCTTTATCATTTTTTACAGTATCTCTGCTGGGGTCAAAATCCAATCTTCCGGATATTGCAAGAGCCATTACCATTTCGGGTGAAGCTACAAAAGCATTTGTATTAGGATTACCATCTGCTCTTTTGGCAAAATTCCTATTGAATGAATGTACAATGGTATTCTTAGGATTACCTTCTATATCATCTCTTTTCCATTGACCTATACATGGTCCACAAGCATTGGTGAATATCAGTCCTCCCAATTCTTCGAATGTATCAAGTATCCCATCTCTTTCAGCTGTATACCTTACTTGCTCAGAACCCGGATTTATACCCAAGCCTGCTTTTAATTTTATTCCTTGAGCTAATGCTTGTTTAGCAATAGAAGCTGCTCTAGACAAATCTTCATATGAAGAATTGGTACAAGAACCAATCAAACCCCATTGTACTTCAATTGGCCAACCATTTGCAGGAGCTTCATCCTTCATTTTGTCTATTGGAGTATCCCTATCCGGAGTGAATGGTCCATTTAGATATGGTCTAAGTTCATCCAGATTAATTTCTATTAATTGATCGTAATAATCTTTAGGATTAGCTATAACTTCAGGATCTGATTTTAAGTAATCCTTAATCTCATTTGCAGCATCAGCTACATCTGATCTATCAGTTGCTCTCAGGTATCTTTCCATCGCTGCATCATAAGCAAAATTGGAATTAGTTGCACCTACTTCAGCGCCCATATTACATATAGTTCCTTTACCTGTTGCAGACAATGATTCTGCACCATCTCCAAAATATTCTATTATTGCACCTGTACCACCTTTAGCAGTCAAAATTCCTGCAACCTTTAGTATGATATCTTTTGGCGCAGCCCAACCGTTGAGTTTACCTGTTAATTTTACACCGATTAATTTTGGAAATTTCAATTCCCAAGGCATATCAGCCATTACATCCACAGCATCTGCACCTCCAACACCGATTGCTACCATTCCGAGCCCACCGGCATTTACTGTATGAGAATCAGTTCCAATCATCAATCCTCCTGGATAAGCATAATTTTCAAGAACTACTTGGTGAATAATTCCTGCACCCGGCTTCCAAAATCCAATACCATATTTGCTTGATACAGACTCTAAAAAATTATATACTTCATTATTTCTATTCAATGCTTCCTGAAGGTCTTTATCCGCACCATCATGTGCTTGAATCAAGTGATCAAGATGCACAGAAGAAGGTACAGCTACTTTTTTCTTTCCTGCGAGCATAAATTGCAAAAGTGCCATTTGTGCTGTTGCGTCCTGCATAGCCACTCTGTCAACTTTAAAGTCAACATAATCTTTTCCTCTTTTATATATTGTCGTAGGATCTCCATCCCAAAGATGAGAATATAATATTTTTTCAGTCAATGTCATTGGTCTGCCCAACAATTTCCTCGCTTTGTCTATCTTGCCGGGAATTGTTTGATAGACTTTTTTTATCATATCTATATCAAAAGCCATATGTTTAAATTTTATCAGATTAAAAAAATGTGATTTTTTTTCGACTGCGAAGTTACAAAAAATTGTTGTTTTTTCTAGAAAAACAATAGATAGATGCATTGTACAGCTATAATTTTAACCTATCTAAATTAACACGAATTATTCATGCTTTTAGCTTTATGTAGATGTAAGTCATCGAAATACGCAGATATATTATTATATTTCAAGTGTTTCGTAACGCAACAGATGCATAAAGATAGAAGCAAACGTTACCCCAATTTTGGGATATTAATTTTTTATTATTTCAAACATAACATATATATTTTCAAGAATATAGCCCAATATATAAATTAAAGTGGTGAATAATTCGGGTTAAATAAGTTTTAAAAAATCAAAGAATATACTTGAAAATGTATTAGAAAAGACTTTTTTATTATCTATTTTTTATCAAAATCCAAAATTACCAACCCTCAGGATTACCAAATTTGTATAAGATATTGATTTTATCCGATCTGGAAATACCTCCCGGATTTATCCCCAGTTTACCTTGAGGAATGCTTGTATTTAATTTATTGAAATAATCAACCCAGGATTCAAAATATTTCCCGGTTTTACTGTTTTTATAACTCATCGGCATAAGCGTAAAAAGATTTTTTCCTGCATTATCTTTAAATGCGAAATACACTAATTCGGAACAATAATAATTATCATTGTTTATGTCAAATACATCATCATACGGCTTACCGATATATTTTTTCAAACTGATCAATGCATTCTTGACAAACTTATCGTCTTTCAGCCTGCCTACGACAACTTTTGGTCTTCCATTTCTATCTTTGTACCTGTCTAAAAAATCATCCAAGCTCACTTCTCGCACTTTATAACCCATCGCCTCCAAAACGGTAACTTTATCGCCTTTTATCTTAGAAACAATCCCTACATGCGAAAAATGTGCGCTGTCTATACCAAAAGTCACACTTTCTATAGCATCACACAATCCACCGCAATCCAAATCCTGAAATAGCAAGTCCCCTTCTTTTAACAATACTCCATTTTCAATCAACGGAATATCAATTTTAAATTTACTATCGTGTTTTACATTTGATTTTTGCAATACAACAATATCAGGATCTACTTCAAATTTAGTATTTTGGTCTGAAAATTCTTTGTCAATCAATAGTGCAAACAACTCATCAGTTGCTTTAACAGACAGATGATAGTCTATCTTTTTTCTATTGAAATTACTCAATCTAATAGGTAAATCAATATCAAAAACACCATTATTTTGCCTTACATTTACATACAAAATATCATCTTTAATCTTCCAAACAATATCGAGTTTTGGATATCCCGGCTTTCTCAACCATTGGCCAAAAAAGTTCTCCAATCTCATACCGGATACACTTTCTGCAATCGCTCTAAAATCTCCCGTTGTAGCGTTGGAATTCCTGTATTTTTTATAATAGGTTCTCAATAGCTTATAAAAATTTTCTTTACCTATTTTATTTCTAAGCATATGCAAAAACCAAGCTCCTTTTTCATAAGAATTAGGGTTCAATAGCCTATTCCAATCAATTACGGTGGTATCAATCACCGGTTTTGATACTCTCGAATTATAACGGATTACTTTTGCTCTCTCTGTTGTCATTCTTTCTTTCATCCTTTCAGTTCCGTATTTATATTCCAGGTACATATCCGTCAGATACGTAGCAAATCCCTCACTTAGCCATATATCATACCAAGACTTTTCCGTAGCACTATTGCCAAACCATTGGTGTGCTACTTCGTGTGCTATTAAGGGCTCAACCTGATGTTTTCCATTAACGGAATTTTCGTAGTAAAAGATATTTCCTGCATTTTCCATCCCTCCGTATCTGGTCTTGGATTGTACATTTGCAAGTTTCAGATACGAGTATTCACCAATCGAATCAATATAATAATTCATCACTTCCATTGCCGATAAATAGTCATCCAAACCACCTTTAGGCGCAGGATGAAATACCCAAGAACTAATAGGAATACCATAAACTTCTCCATATTGTTTTATGTCAAAATCAGCAACTCCTATCACCATCACTTTAGTCGCTAAAGGAATATCTTTTGTACTATAGTGATAATAATTATAGCCGGAGTCAAGCTTCTTTTTTTCTACTAATACACCATTAGCTATGACATCATAATGCTGTGGTGCTCTCACTATAAAATCCACACTTGCCTTATCCGATAGATGATCGACCACACTCAACCAATTATGAGCCCTATTTGGCCAATTGTCGCCGAAAAAAGTTCTTTTCCCTAATTTATTTTTAGATATTACAAGGCCGTCGGCAGGAATTCCGCTGTACTTGATTTCAATCGTCGCTTCCTCTTCTTTTTTCCAATTGCCGGTCATATATAGCTTATCATTTTCTTGCCGGTAATTCAAAATTTCATTTTCCTGCATTGCAGAGCTAACAATCATCCCTTTTTCTCCTTCTTTGTTTTTGAGGTCAAGATAAAATGATTGTATATTCTGTTTAAATTTCAAACTAACCCTTGCAGTCACAACAATTAAATCGCTTTTGTCTGATAATTTTATATCAAAATCATAATGCAAAATATCTATTTTATCAAGTTGCGGGTTTTGTTTTTCTGCTTGAGAATACAAATTTACTATTCCCATAATTAAAATCAAAGATAATACTATTCGGTTCATTTCAATATGTTTTTCAGTTTATTTGGATTTTGTCGTGTATCAAAAACTGAAAGAATCCTTAGCTCTTTAGTTGTAAATTCATAAATTAGTAAGTAATCTTTAACAACTTTGATTCTAATGTTTTCTTTGTTCGAAACTCTACCCATATTTGGATGAATTGCAAGTAATTCTACCGCTTTAATAAATAGTCTATTTAGTTTTTTACTATAAACTTTTGATTTGTTTCTTTTGTTCCAATACGAAAAAATGTATTTTCTATCTTCTTGGGCTCTTCTTGACCAAATTATTTGTCGAACCATTCTTCAATTTCTATATTAGCTTCTGAATGTGATAAGTAATCTCCATTACTTATTTGTTCTCTTGCAATAGATACCGCTTTCTCCATCTCTTCTGATAAAACATATGGGTTTTCAATATCAATAATTTCTATATCTATTAATCGAGATGCTTCCCTAAGTAACTCATCATTTTCAATTGAACTGATTTTATCTATCAGTTTTTGCCTAAGCTCCGCAGTTGACATAATTTATGACTTTTGATTCACTAATAGAAACAAATTTCTCAAACAATTTGTTCCATTACAATTTCACTACTCTCTCAACTTTCCCATTTTTTGTACTAAAGATACAAATTACCTCTTTATTATCGCTAACATCTATAATATTTTTTCAAAATTCAAATTCGATTTGAACGAGTTCTGTGCCAATTTGGTCAAATATATTCAAGGTGGTTCTATACTTCGATTCTACTGTAAATCTTTCGATCACTGTAGTTAACCATATTGTCGTTTTTAATTATTAATTAACAAATATTCTCCAAAGCTGTGCTACTACAAATGTAACTACAAAGCCCATAATTATAGGCAAAATTGATGCTAAAACTGTCCATTTCATACTTTTTGTCTCCTTGTAAATAGTATAAATGGTAGTGCTACAAGGATTGTGGAGCAAACTAAATAACATCACATTTATAGCTGTCAAAAGCGTCCATCCACCTGCTTTTAGGACAGAAGCAGTATCGTTGACAGAGTCCAATTCAAACATCACTCCTGCCCCTTCTCCTATATGCATACCCGTCACCAATACGGTAAGCATCAATATAGTCGGTATCACTATTTCATTGGCAGGAATGGCTACAATATATGCCAATAATATCACACCGTTCAGACCGATAAGAAAGCCAAAACCGTCAAGATAATGAATCATCCAAGCAGCAATGCTTTGATCTCCGATATATAAATTGGAAATCAACCAAATCACAGCACCGGCAGGAGCAGCAAATACTATCGCACGCCACAAAACAATCAAAGTTCTATCTATAATAGAAGTATATATTGTCCTCCAAAAATCAGGTGGTCTGTAGGGAGGCAACTCCAGGTTGAATGTTGATACCTCCCCTTTTAAAAGGGTTTTGGATAATGTCCAAGACACAAAAAACATAAAGAAGATACCCAAAACTGCAATACCAAATACAGCTCCAAGCGAAACAATACTTGATAGAGAGGCGGGGACAACAGCACCAATAAATATTGTTGCCAATAGTATTTGTGTTGGCCATCGACCATTGCATAGTGAAAAATTATTGGTGATTATAGCAATCAATCTCTCTCTTGGACTATCTATTATTCTTGTAGCAACCACACCTGCAGCATTGCAACCAAAGCCCATACTCATCGTCAATGCTTGCTTGCCGTGAGCTCCGGATTTTTTGAATAAATAATCGAGATTAAATGCAACCCTTGGCAAATAGCCAAAGTCTTCCAATAGTGTAAATAGCGGAAAAAATATAGCCATTGGAGGTAGCATTACGGCGATTACCCAAGCCACAGCCAAATATACGCCATCGATTAAAAAGCCTGATAGCCACCAAGGAAAATTCAGACTCGCTGCAAAGGATTTCAGCATAGGCCTTACATCACCTAATAAAATATCAGCTAAAAATGCAGAGGGGTAATTTGCTCCTTTTATGGTAATCCACAACACCAATGCTAATATCGAAAACATAATCGGAAACCCCCAAACCCTGCTTGTGACGATCCTGTCAATTTTATTGTCTAACCGCTCTTTTCTATCTCTGTTTTTGTCAATGATAGCATCTTCGACTATTTCAGCTGCGTCTGCGTAAATACCTTCAGCAAGATTATCGTGAAAATCATCTCCGATTTTCCAACGCAACTCGTTTGCCAATGCTATTATATTTTGTATATTTCTTTTATCCATTATCATTAGTTCACACAAATACTCCTGATTCCAATGCTTCAATAATCTGATTATCTCCTTCCAGTAATCTAAATGCAATCCATCTGCTATTTGGAATATTTGGAAATTCTTTTTTTATCTTCAAGCTTAAAATTTTGACTGCCTCTTCGATATCTTTGGGTATATTTTTAATCCTATGAGGTTTGCAGATGATTTTCCCGCTTGCCACATCGCTTATAGTTTGTATCAGTTCCGGTATTCCTTCTTTGTATCTCGCACTAGCCGGCACAACCGGAATACCTAAATCTTTGGCTAGTGACCTGATATTGATCTCAATATTATTCCTTTTGGCTTCATCCATTAGGTTCAGACACAAAACCGCCTTATCTGTAATTTCCAAAATCTGCAATACCAAATTTAGGTTTCTTTCCAATCTATTAGCATCTACAACAATAACGGTAACATCAGGTTTTCCGAATAAAATAAAATTTCTGGCAACTTCTTCATCATCCGAAGTTGACAAAAGGGAATATGTTCCTGGCAAATCGACAAGTTTGTATTTTTTTTCATTGTATTGAAAAGCGCCTTCTGCTCTAGTTACTGTTTTTCCGGGCCAATTTCCGGTATGCTGCCTCAATCCGGTTAGAGCGTTAAATACAGTGCTTTTGCCTGTATTGGGATTTCCTGCCAGTGCCACAACAAAATCAAAGTCAGTAGTGTCCACACCGAGTTTTTTCAGTCCATCCGCATTGAAATGTTGGCAGTTTTCACAATTGCTATGTGGTAATACATCCATATCAATCTTTTTTTATTAGTATCTTTCTTGCTTGGTCATCGCGTAGTGCAATGGTAGTCCCTTTAACAAAATAGGCTGTTGGTTCACCAAAAGGATTGACCAAATCAATGCTTATTTCTGCCCCTTTCACAAAACCTAAATCCAATAATCTTCTTCGACTGTCACCTCTGCTTTCTTTTGAAATACCTTCAATTATAGCTGTCTCATCCGGCTTAAGTCCTGTAAGCCTTATCACATTATCCTCCAATATTTCTTCAGGAGTATTTACCTTTAAAACTTTAATATTGGCGGCTACGATGGGCGCTAGTCTATATTCTTCACCCTCTGAATAAAAAGTTACACGTGTAGTGTTATTCTCCAAAACTTTTAGTTGAGAACCAATATGAATATTCTCGGCCAAAATTTGTTTGTAAATAAGCTCCGGATTATCATCAATATTGATTATTTTACCGATGTCTCCAACTTTCAATCCTGATAGAGGAATACTGTCTAATTCTGCAATTTTACCGCTTGAAGTAGGTATAGGATCACCATGCGGATCAAATATTGGGTTACCCAATGAAGATGCTAAATTTTTAGCCTCTTCATCATCTGTTTCGTGTTCTTTCCGTTCAGCAATACCGTGCCATTCGGACTTGTCAAAACCCGTTTTTTCCGCTAAATACCGCTCCCAAAGCCTGTGCACTCTCACTATTTTCAATGCATAATCGTGTCCTTCTTCTGTCAATGTCAAATGCTCTCCCTCAAAATAAACAAGATTTCCATCTATCATCTTATCTATACCGGAAATAATAGTAGAATCTCTATACCCCAAAGCATTTACAAGAAAATTAATACCGATTTGTTTAGCCTCATTATGATACAATTGCTTCAATATATCTTCAATTACAATTTTATCATCTATCCTATAAATACTCCTTATTTTCCAAAATAATCCTCTATTTGGCCTAAATAGTAAAAATATTACCATTGATACTACAATGAAAATCAAAAGTGCATATATAGGATTGTATGTATACATTATAAATATTTTCCCTTTCTATTAACACAAAAATACATAGCTTTTTGTTTTTGAACTTAGGAATTATTAATAAATTTGGATATACTACAGGGAAAACCACAATAAACATAAAAAAATCAAAAGTCCTTTGGATAACTTGAACTTATCCTCAGATTTTTTTGAAAATGCGGAATAAAATTATAAATTTGTTCCGTATATAAGTAAGTTGTGTTTCATACCGAAAAAAGCCAATCACACAAAATGCACATTTGATTTTTTGCCGACGCACAAGCCAAATCTAAAAAACCAAAAGAGCATTTTTCACACAAACCCAAAAGAAAATATACTGAAATTTGATATATTATTGTATCTTTGAATCATAATAAATTATATTGAAGTCGAAAACTGACCAATGAATAGGATTAAAGAAATATTAAAAGAGCAAGGAAGAAGTCAAACTTGGTTGGCTGAACAAATTGGAAAGAGTTATAATGTCGTTACAAACTATTGTAATAATCATTCTCAACCAAGTATTCCAGTTTTAAATTCTATATCTGAAATATTAGATGTTGACGTTAGAGAATTACTCGTTTCAAATAAAAAGTTGACTAAATGAAAGATAAAAGAACATATATAGACCTTTTTGCAGGTTGTGGAGGATTATCTTTAGGATTACATAATTCTGGTTGGAAAGGACTATTTGCTATTGAAAAAAGTCCTGATGCTTTTGAAACATTAGAATTTAATTTAATAAAGAGAAAAAAGCATTTTGATTGGCCAAATTGGTTACCTCAATCAAATCACGATATTAATGAAGTCCTTTCAAACTATTCAACAAAACTACAATCTCTAAGAGGTAAAGTTGATTTGGTGGCTGGTGGACCACCTTGTCAAGGGTTTTCAATGGCAGGAAGACGAATTGAAAACGATTCAAGAAATGATTTGATTAACTCTTATATTAAATTTATTGACCTTGTTCAACCAAAATTAATTTTCTTTGAAAATGTAAAAGGTTTTACTTTGGGTTTTAAAAATAACGAAAAGAAAGGTCGTGCCTATTCTTCATATGTTGTAGAACAACTTGAAAAATTGAATTATTCTGTAAAAGGAGAGTTAATAAATTTTTCAGAATATGGTATTCCACAAAAACGAACAAGATTTATTTTAGTGGGAATACATAATGACGTTTTAAAAGGAAACGCTTCTATCAATAAAGAATCTTTTTTTAACAAAATAAAGGAAGATAAGGAGCAATTTTTAGTTAATAAAAATCTGATTATAAACCCTACCTTAGAAGATGCAATTTCTGATTTACTTCAATCAAACGGAACTATTGAATCTGAAACACCAAACTTTAAAGCAGGTGTTTATGGAGAATCTCAATCCAAGTATCAAAAATATTTGAGAAAATATAAAAGACAAGAAAGTAAAGTAGATAGTCATAGGTTTGCAAAACATACAGAAACAGTAAAAAACCGATTTCAAATTGCATTAAATGAAGGTTTAAAAAGTAATGAATACAGAGAACGATTTCAACTTAAAAAAAGTAGTACAAAAATTTTAGAAGCAAAAAAACCAACACCTACTATTACAACCTTGCCAGATGATTACATCCATTACTGTGAACCAAGAATAATGACAGTAAGAGAATACGCAAGAATTCAATCTTTTCCTGACACTTATCAATTTAAAGGAAAATATACTACTGGTGGTAAAAGAAGAACACAAGAAGTACCAAGATATTCACAAATTGGAAATGCAATCCCACCATTATTTGGCGAACAAGCAGGACTAATTTTAAAAGAACTAATAAACTAATGCAAAAAAACGCTTTACAATTTAGAATTAGTTCCGCCCTAAAGAATATTATTGGTAGCGATTTAATTAGTGATGATTTTATTGCTGTTTTTGAATTGGTGAAAAACTCATATGATGCACACGCAACTAACGTTGAAATAATCTTTGAAGATATCTATTCCAAAGATGCTAAAATTATTATCAAAGATGATGGCAAAGGAATGAATTATGAAGATTTAATCAATAAGTGGTTATTTGTTGCCTATTCCGCAAAAAAAGAAGGTACAGAAGAAGATAGTTACGATTATCGAGATAAAATAAAAGTTAAACGAGCATATGCTGGAGCAAAAGGAATTGGTCGTTTCTCTTGTGATAGATTAGGTGCTGAATTATATCTTGAAACAATCAAAGAAGAGGCGAACCCTAAAGTTGAAACATTACTAACAGAGTGGGATAAATTTGAAGACGATTTAAAAGCAGAATTTGTAAATATAAGTGTATTACACGAAACTATTTCTGAAAGTAATTATAGTTCAGAAAAAGGAACTGTTTTAGAAATTTCAAAACTTAAAAGTGAATGGGATAGAGAAAAACTTCTAAAATTAAAAGATGCTTTAGCAAAACTAATTAACCCAAATACTCAAATTAATAATGACAATTTTAAAATTGACCTAATTGTTCCTGACGAAATTGAAAATGATAAAAAAGAAACCCAATATCATAAAATTGTCAATGGTAAAATTCAAAACTTAATTTTTGACACTCTTGATATTAAAACAACTAAAATAATAAGTAAAGTTTCTGATAAATCAACAAATCAAATTGAAACAACATTATATGA
>Ga0256831_1000932_pt1 | contig 15473 bp, 14 predicted proteins | sample 132544metaG_FD_189087 | JGI IMG/M metagenome (GOLD analysis project Ga0256831, IMG submission 189087) | Hydrothermal vent microbial communities from Lau Basin, Pacific Ocean - 132-544 | ecosystem: Environmental > Aquatic > Marine > Hydrothermal vents | place: Pacific Ocean: Lau Basin | collected...
GAAATATACTAAGCATATACCTAAGAGAAACATATGAGAAGAATATCATACAAAAAGGTTATATCGATCTATATTCTCTTCCCATGCCCCAACAGGAAATGTTCTTTGATATAGTTCGTAGCAGTATACAGCCATATATAAATGCCATCAGGAATTCTTTCCCAGATATAGGGATAACAATATCTACAAAAGATGGAATACCACTTATCCAGCTGAAACCTGGCACAGGTGAGTTTCGCCCTGACTTCACATTTACTACGATCAAAGATGTGGATATAGACGGTACCCCCATTTTCAAGGTAGTGGTGTGGGAAGATAAGACAAGTATTAAGCAGTACACATCGGAGATATCATCAAAACTCTTTGGCGCCATTGGTGTTCTTCTTATACTCTCTATCCTACTCACCCTAACACTGGTATCTCAAATGACCAAGGACATTGAGAAACTTATTGCCGATATAGAGGAAATAGCCAGAAGTCCTCAACACAAGATAAAGACACCACTGCCCAAAGAACTGGCAACTATTGCAGGCACTGTTAACGAGATTTCGGAAAGATTATGGAAAAATACCACCCTTCTTAAAGACATCATAGAGGCAAACCCAATGATCCTTATACTCCTCGACAAGAGCGGAAATATACTCTATAAACATGAGAAGTCCGACGAGGTTTTTGGTATGTTCCCCCTTCATCAGTGGCTTGAGATCATAATGCCCACTATTAAGGATTATGTAAGATATAAAGAATATCACATAGAAAACAGGGTAAGACTAGGGGACCGCATTTTCAACATTCATGTAATACCTGTCCGTGAAGGAACTCTACTAGCACTGGAAGATATTACCAACATATCTCAGATGGAAGAGGAACTGAGAAAGAAGGAAAGATTGGCATCACTTGGAACACTCTCGGCAGGTATAGCACACGAGGTAAGAAACCCGCTCACAGCTATTAAGGGATTTGCCCAGATGATAGCCAGAAACCCCACATCAGAGAAAAACAGCAGGTACATTAAGTTCATCATAGATGAAGTTTCAAAACTGGAAAGTCTCATCAGGGAAATACTGGATTTTGCCAAGGAAAAGAAACCAGAGAAGCAGATGGTAAAAATATCTTCCATCATCGGAAACATACGCCATATAGTAAAGGATATAGACATCATACTGGAAAGAGATATGGATATATGCGTAGACCCCAACCTGTTTAGCAGCGTATTTCTCAACATCATTAAAAACGCCAGGGATGCCGGTGCCGATAGAGTGGAAATAGATGTAGAGAGCAAGGAAGAAAATGGGGAAGCTTATGATGTTATAAAAATTAGAAATAATGGTCCCCCCATACCAGAAGACATACTCCCCCACATATTTGAGCCATTTAGCACCAAGAAATCAACGGGAACAGGACTGGGACTTGCCATTGTTCACAACATCATCGCCAGCCATGGCGGAGAGATAAAGGCATATAACGATATCACCGGCTCGGTGGTGTTCACCATTACCATACCCCATCGGTGTGAGGAACCATCAGTGAAAGAGAGTGAAGTGGAATTATGAAAAAGTGGATAACTCTTTTCACCTTTATCCTTATGATCTTCACACTTATTGGCAGTTTTGTTATGTGGCACTACAACTACCCCCAAAAATGGCTTTGCAATATCATAACTCCATCTATGGGACGGAGAGACCTACCACTTATATATCCATATTATCCAGGTAGTGGTGCTATAAACTCTCTAAAGATAAAGTTTGTCTACTCTGCTACCACAGGAACCACACCTCATGGAAGCGTATGTACACCACTAGAACCCTATACTCCTACCGTAAAGGTTATAGGAGACATTCTCAGCAGTGCTCCATCCTTTATTCATGGTCTCATATGTAAAGGCTCCGCCTATAACTATAGTGCATTTGCCCACCTTATAACAGGACCCTATACGGAGAAAAGAGCATACACTGACTCAAATAGTCCACTTATAAAGAGGATCTTAGCACCATCCACAAGCACCACAGGGGAACTATATATCACAGAAAATCCCACCGCATCATCAAATATAATAGTTTACATAAAAGATAATCAGATATGTATCGGCGGTAGTATCAAGACACAGCCTCAAAAACTTATGCCAACAGTATCAGCCCTTTTAGGTATACCTTATCCCATCTGGGGAGAAGAACCAGACTGGACACTTCTAAGAAATTATTACTCACCATCAGATCTGCTTCTTATGAAAATACGCTATCTGGAACTTCTATCATATCGAACTAGTTATATGGCACTTTTAATAGGGAAACAGGTTAGTTATAGAGAACTGGTCATAAAACCCTATCTGTTCCGTATAGAAAAACTAGATAGCGAGGCAAAAAAAAGCGCAGAAAAGTCAATACAGAAATTAGCAGAAGATGAAAAAACATTCCTACACCAATACGAAAGTAAAGAAAGACGAAACCGACTTTACAGCCTTATGCTTCTTGCATTAATACTCATACCAGTAGCACTGATATTCCCATGGGAATCTGTAATAGGACTGACCGGTGGTCTTGCTACAATAGCCATACTTCCCGGCCTATCTCCAATCGGAGCACTGATAGGAACAACAATTCTGGCACTACTAATTGCACTACTCAGTGGCCGCCTTTTAAAAAGAAACAGTGCCATGACACTTAGTGTCATGGCACTAACACTCATATTCCCAACCCTCATCACCATTGTGTGGTTGGGAGTTATCCCCATACTCAGAGAACCATCACCCTTTATGAGCCATCTTCTTGGCCTTACCCTGCCATCGGCGGCAGCGGTGTCCGGACTGGCTATTTTATTCTTTATATGGGAAAGTGTGAAACCCTCTAAATCTCAAGAGACTGACCAGGAGGAACAACCTGAGCCTTAATACCCAACCTCTTGGCTTCCTTTACAAACTCCTCGGGATCGGCTTCTATGACAGGAAAAGTTTTATAGTGCATGGGAACAGCTAACTTAGGCCTAATAAAGGAGGCAGCCTTAGCGGCATCCTTCACATCCATGGTGTAATTGCCACCAATGGGCAGGAGCGCCACATCAATGAGTTCATCGGCAAGGAGTTTCATATCCATTGTAAGCCCTGTATCACCGGCATGATAAATAGCCTTTTCATCCATAAACACAACAACACCGGCAGGATTTCCACCATAAATAATGTTCTTACCATCCACAATACTGCTACCGTGAAGAGCAGGGGTCAGTTTAAAGGAAACACCATCTTCAAATGTATAGCGCCCACCTATATGCATGCTATGAACCCTTTCAATACCCTTAGATGCAAGGTAAAGGGCAATCTCATAGTTAGTCACCACCGTGGCACCACTGCGGCGGGCAATCTCATATGTATCCCCCAGATGGTCTCCATGTCCGTGGGTCACAACAATATAATCCACATCGTATAAATCCTCAACTTTTACAGCAGCCTGTGGATTCCCCGTAATAAAAGGATCAATGACAACTTTCTTTGAACCTTCTAATAGCCAAGCAGAATGTCCCAAAAAAGTTATTTTCATAACAGTCCCCCCTTTCCCCTGTAAGAATGGTCTTTGTATATGTTAATTATATACTATGTGTTAAAATTAATATTGAACTGAGATATACGTAAGGAGAGTGGAAAAAGTGAGCAAAGAAGAAAAACTGGTAGAGTATCTGCACCAATACGTAGAACATATTGGAGGTCCAGCTGTTTGGAATGATGTCCTCGATGAATATGGCAAGGCATCGGTAGAAACCCCAAAGGATATGATAAGACTACTGAGAATATGTGCCTCTCTTCTTAGCAGAGAATACCAGTTTTTCCTCTTCACATTCGGTAAGTGGTATGTAACTATTGGTGATCCCATGCACTTTAAAAGCTATCTCTCTCCCCATAAAACATTTGAAGAGTTTATGCTGAGCAAAGATGCCCCGAAGGTCATAAAGGATAACTTACCCTGGCACGAAGAGGACAGCATACAAGTTCGTGCAGATGGCAGTGGGCATTTCACCATATACTACCGCTCAGGACTCAGACTTTTCTCTCTTGTCAAAGGCATATATGCAGGTCTTGCAGAACTGATGGGAATCACCGTCCTTGTCCGCCATAGGGCAAAGGGGGCACACCTCACACTCATTGACATCATAGTGGGGTGATGGTATGTCAGATAGAGAAGAAAAAATAGAAGTCTCTAATGATAAGAAAATCATAATAACATACGGTGATATCACAAAATTTACCGCCGATGCCATTGTCAATGCCGCCAATAAGTACCTATCCCACGGTGGCGGTGTGGCACTTGCCATAGCAAGAGCAGCCGCAGGCAATCCTGAAAAATACACCAAACTTTCACAGGAAGAGTGCATAAAGCAGATGGGAAAGCCCTACATAGACCACGGAGAAGTTGTGGTCACACCCGCCCTTAACTTGGAGAGATACGGCATAAAGTATGTCATTCACACAGTAGGTCCCATCTGCGGTGGAAAATGGGACAGTGATAAGGAAGAGAAATTGAAACGGGCATACCTCGGTGCCCTGGAAAAAGCAGAAGAAATGGGCTTGTCATCGGTGGCATTCCCACTCATCAGTGCTGGTATTTACAGATGCCCCCCTGAGAAATCCTTGGAGATCTTTAAACAGGCAGCAGGAGAGTTTCTTAAAACCAGCAAACATGTGAAAGAAGTCATCATGGTTCTCAGGGGATGAGCCTTAATGACAGAGAAGACTTATCCCCTCTGCATTGTGGGAACAGGAAAAGTGGCTCAGGCACTAATAAGGTCACTTCACAACCACATGTCTCTTTGCATAACATCGCCTACGGGTGAAAGAGCAAAGGCTATCTCAAAAAAATTCGACATAAAATACAGTATGTGGAATCAGCCCTTGCCATCAAAAACAGCTATCATCGTAAGAAAAGACAGAGATATAAAAACCACTTCGCAAATGATAATGGATTTCTCACCACATACCACAGAACATATTCACATGAGTGGAATGCTATCATCAAGCATACTATCATCTCCACACAAGTGCAGTATGCATCCAATACTCAGCATCACAGAAGATACAGACCTTCATGGCACAACATTTGCCATAGAGGGAGAAAAGGATCTATGTATTCCAATAATAGAATCTCTAGATGGTGCATTTTTCACAATAAGCGCCGATGACAAGGTTCTTTATCACACAGCCCTTGTGTTTATCTCGAACTTCACTGCTCTTAATACACTTGTAGGACTTATGCTTCTGGAAAAACTGGGGATAAAAGAAAGCAACGCATTGAAAGGTGCCATACAAAGACTTATAAATGCCAGCATAAATAATGTCCTTGAAAAGAAAGAAAAAGGTTTAACAGGTCCTGCATCTCGTGGCGATTTCTCCACCGTACAAAGAGAAATAGAAGCACTAAGTGGAATGTTTAGAGACCTCTATACACTCCAAAGTGATGTAATATATAGATTGCATAATGATAAAGGGGATGATGAGTATGGCACCAGACAAGGGCAGAAAGAAGATGACCATACCTCGGTTTAAAAGACTAAAGGGCAAGCGTCCAATTGTCATGGTAACCGTATATGACTACACGTTTGCCAAACTCATAGAAAAGTGTGGCTGCATAGACGGAGTTCTTGTAGGTGATTCACTGGGTAACATCATACAGGGACAGAACACCACCATTCCCGTCAGTGTAGACGACATAGCATACCACACAAGGGCTGTTAGAAGGGGACTTAATGCCCCGCTACTGGTGGCAGATATGCCATTTATGAGTTATTACTCCAAAGACAAGGCAGCATATACAGCAGAAAAACTCATGAAAGCCGGTGCCGAGGCAGTGAAACTGGAAGGTGGCGAGGAGAAGGCAGAAATTGTCAGTTTTCTTGTCAAGCAAGGTATTCCTGTAATGGGACACATAGGCATGACACCCCAATCTGTGCATCTTCTGGGTGGATACAGAGTGCAGGGAAAGAAACCTGAACTTGCAGATTATCTCCTGAAATCTGCCGTGGCACTGGAAGAGGCAGGAGTATTTTCTATTGTTATAGAGACAACCAAGACAGATATAGCCACAGAGATAACAAAAAAAGTATCTGTTCCCACCATAGGCATAGGAGCAGGTCCCCACACAGATGGACAGATATTGGTTTTATACGATCTTCTAGGCATGGACGATGATATAAACTTCACATTCTTAAAGAAATATGCCAACCTATCGTCTATCATCACCGAGGCACTGAAAAACTACGCCGAAGAGGTAAAGGAGGGCATATTCCCATCACAGGATCACTCCTTTTAAAATAAATAGGCGGAGGGGAGGAAGGTATATGGAAATAATCCAGAGCATAGAAAAACTCAGGGAGAAACTGTGGGAACATAGAAAATCTGATAAGTCCATTGGCTTTGTGCCAACTATGGGCTATCTGCATGAGGGACACCTGAACCTTATCAGACAGGCAAGGAAAGACAACGACATTGTCGTGGTTAGCATATTTGTAAACCCTACCCAGTTTGGAGAAAATGAGGACTACAGCCAGTATCCTCGTGATCTTGAAAGGGACGCCGAACTGTGTGAGAATGAAGGTGTAGATTATATATTTGCGCCAACGGTGGAAGAGATGTATCCAGATGGTAATCCCTTGGTATATGTAGATGTTTTAAAACTCTCAGACCACCTATGCGGCAGATTTAGACCAGGACACTTCCGGGGAGTTCTCACCATTGTTGCCAAACTCTTTAACATCGTTATGCCAACAAAAGCATACTTTGGCAAGAAGGATATCCAGCAACTGAGGATCATAGAGCAGATGGTAAAAGACCTGAATTTTCCTATCACCATCATACCTGTGGATACCACTAGAGAAGAAGATGGCCTTGCCATGTCTTCCAGAAACACCTATCTCTCACCTGAGGAGAGGGCAGCAGCCCCCGGCATATACAAAGCACTAACAAAGGGACTAGAGCTAATAAAGATGGGAGAAAGAGACGCCACCGTAGTTGTGGAAAGTGTTCTTTCCGACCTTGAGAAGATACCTGGTGCCCGTCCCCAGTATGTAGAGCTTGTAGACTGGGAAAATCTGGCACCTGTAAAGATACTGGAAAAGGGATCCACTTATGTCCTTGCCACAGCGGTCTTCTTAGGACCGGCAAGACTCATTGACAACATACGCTTTACCATCGGAAAGGACGGTGATGTGCGTGTTGGTTAAGATTCTTGCAGGTAAAATCCACAGGGTCCGCATAACAGATAAACACATATCCTATATAGGTTCTATTACCATAGACCCTGATCTTATTGAGGCAGCAGGGCTCCACCCATGGCAGGAGGTTCTTGTAGTCAATGAAAACAACGGCAACCGCTTTTATACATACATTATCCCAGGGAAAAGGGGCAGTGGCCAGATTATCCTTAACGGTCCATCTGCCAGACTGGGGGAGGTAGGCGATATCGTCATCATAATGGCATTTGCATACATACAGCCCGGTGAGAAGATAGATCCCCCAAAAGTCGTATTTGTAGATGAGAACAACAGAATAAAGGAAATCATGGAATATAAGTGGGAAGGGTAAAAACACAAATCAAAAACAACGATGGGGGAGCAGCCGCTCCCCCTTTTCTATATGAGACACATCGTTATATCAATTGAAATATACAATGGTAACGCCATCGCCACCTTCATCGGAGCCACCGGGCCTATATGACTTCACAAAGCCAAATTTCCGTAGTTCTCTTCTAATGGCACTTTTCAGTGCACCAGAGCCTACACCGTGGACAATATAGACAAATGAATATCCCGATGCGTGTGCCTTGGAAAGATAACTACGAAGAAGTTCCAGTGCCTCCTCTACCCTCTGACCATGAAGATCCAGTTTCATAGGCACTGCCTCCATGGTGGTATCCACACTAACACTATCCTCTTTCAGTGCCTCAGGGTTGACATCTACAACCCTAAGATCAGACAGGGGCACCGTTACCGTCATAGTCTTCATAAGAACCTCTGCCTTCTTTCCTCTAACAGATATCACCACACCTAGTTGTCCCCCCATAGCTTCTACAAGAACATTATCCCCTGGCTCCGGTTCCTTTTCGAGGAAAAGATAGGGAGACACCTTTCTCTTCTTTTGTTTATCAGCCTTTCTCTTCTTTTCAATGGTTTGAATCTCCTGGTGAGATGAAAGCCTATGACTTTCCACTTGCTTACGGAGTTTCTTGAGTCTTGTACGAGCCTCATAAGCCTCCTTATCGGCAACCGATTTGTCCTTCAGTATGTTAATAAGCCTTTTTGCCTCTTCATCTACAGCCCTTATAAGTTCCTCTGCCTCGCCCCAAGCCTTCATCATAATCCGCTCTTCCTTCTGCTTCAGGCGAAGCTCGAGAGCTTCCAGCTCTTTTTCCTTCTCCAGAAGTTCCTTCTCCTTCTCCTGTATCTGGGCAGTAAGAGACTCCAGTGCCTGTCTCTTTTCCTCCAGCTCCTTTATAAGAACATCTGACTCCCTACGACTTTCTGGCACATACCCCTCTGCCCTCTTCAGCACCTTTTCCGGCAGTCCCAACCTCTTGGCAATTTCCAGAGCAAAGGATTTGCCTGGTATACCCACCACAAGCCTATATGTAGGGGTGAGAGTTTCCTGATCAAACTCCATAGATGCATTAACAGCACCTTTCACCTGACTTACAAAGGCTTTCAGTTCTCCATGATGTGTTGTCACAAGGGATATAGCCTTAATAGAAAGAAGTTCTTCTAAAACGGCACGGGCAATGGCAACCCCCTCCACGGGGTCTGTACCGGCACCCAGTTCATCTATAAGTACAAGACTACTGGATGTTGCTTCTTTCAGTATCTTTATGATCTGAACCATGTGAGCGGAAAATGTGGAGAGAGACTGCTCTATACTCTGCTCATCACCTATATCGGCAAATATGTTATCCATTATGGGAATAACGGTGTCAGTATCGGCAGGTATAGGCACTCCTGTCTGAGTCAGTGCCACCATCAGTCCCACAGTCTTAAGAGTTACCGTCTTACCACCGGTATTGGGACCGGTAATAAGCATAAGTCTTGTATCGCCACCGATTTCCAGAGACAGGGGTACCACCTTTTCTCTGGGAATAAGGGGATGCCTTGCGAGCCTCAGTTTTAGTTTTCTCTCCCTGGTAATCTGCGGTATAGCACCATCAACAGAAAGCGCCCATGATGCCCTGGCAAAGGCAAAGTCTATCTCACTAAGACTGTCCAGCGCCACCTGCATGGAAATGCTACTGCCTACGATAATCTCTCTTAGTTCGTCGGAAAGTTTTTTCAGTATCCAGTAAATTTCCTTCTTTTCTTTCTCATAAAGTTCTTCTAGTTCATTATTTAGGGGCACCAGTTCCATAGGTTCCAGATATACCGTTTTACCACTATCAGAATGCCCATGAACAATACCCTTCACCCTACCACTATGGGAAGAGAGCACGGGAACCACATATCTACCCTTTATAACCCTATATGGGGGATTCTCTGCAATAGCCCCCTTATATCTTCTACGAAGGCTATTTATCTTATCCTTTATAGCCCCCACCTTCTGAGACTGCTGTCTTCTGATCTCATAAAGTCGCGGAGTTGCCTTATCATCTACCTGACCATTGTCCTTGATCTTACCTTCCACCTCTATGATCCAGTGTCTGCAATCCCAGAGATCCTTAGCAAGGCGGTGAAGATAGGGATATTTCTCAGCATCTATGCGGCCGCGAAGCCTCCACATAAGATCCAGAAGATCTTTCACAGCAAGAATACCCTCTATGGGTAATGTGCCTCCGCGAATGAGCTCAGACAGGTATGACTCAACTTCTTTATCTATGGCACGGAGAAAGGGGGTGCCATTTAATCCTAAAAACTCCATGGCCTCCCCTGCCTGTCCCATCAGTTCCCTAACAACATCATAATGAGGAGATGGGCGTGACGTAGAAGCCAGCTCTTTCCCCCAGGGGGTAGCACACGCCCTTTCTATTTTCTTCATTATCTTGTCATACTCTATAGCGACAAGAGACCTTGAGTCCATCTCTACCTCCTAATAGTAACCTTCATATCTCCTTCAAGCTTATTATATATGTTTTCCATGAACATATCCGCTTCTTCAGACTCAATGGCACCCTCTTCTTTGCGGAATATGAGCCTTACCGCCACAGAGCGGACACCTTCTCCCAGTTTTTCCTTATCTTCAAACACATCAAAGACCGAGATCTCTTCAAGGTATGGACCGGCAGCCTTTCTTATGGCATCAAGAACATCACCTAGGGACACATCCTTTGGCACTATCATAGAAATATCTCTCCACAGCGCCGGAGACTTCTTAGGCACCTGTGCCTTGGGCACCTTCTTCATATACTTGCGGAACACATCAAAGGACAGGAACGCTACCACAGGACGTTTTCTCAGGTCAAATGCCTCTACAACATCTGGGTGAACCTCTCCAATAACACCTATCTCTTCACCTGCCACCCTTATGCGGGCACTTCTTCCCGGGTGAAGGTATGGCACATCCTCTGTCTTTTCAAAGGACACATCATCTGCCATGCCCCATCTTCTAAACACATCGGAAAGAATACCTTTTAGGAAGAAGAAATCGGCAGGTATGGAAAGATGTCTCCAATCGGAAAGAACAAAATCCCCTGCCACAAGGATACCAACCTGTCTCATCTCCTTCAGATCAGGGAATATTTTCCCTATCTCAAAGAGAAACACATCATATATCCCCGCAGACTCATTGGATTTCTGAGCCATGAGAAGCGATGGGAGAAGATGGGGTCTCAGTCCTGAATAGAGTTTACTTACAGGGTTCATGAGTAAAACCCCCTCTCCCACCCTTGCCTTCTTCACATCATCAGGATCCATAAGGCTCAGTGTCCATACCTCCATAAGCCCATGGGAAGCAAGATCGTGGGCAAGCCTTTCTTCCACAACTACCTCTTCATCGTCAGGATCCCATGTCACGGCATAGGTGGGAAGTTCCTCGGAAACAGCCTCATATCCCCTCTTCTTAACTGCCTCATCAACAATATCCTCAGTTATATTAAGATCATGCCTAAATGATGGCACAACCACCATCGGCCCCTCTTCTTTCCATTGGAAACCAAGGGATATAACCTCCTCTTTCCAGTCAATATCTTCTCCCATGAGAATATTGGCCTTCTGTGGTTTGAATTCTATTTCCTTACTATCCCAAGGTGTTCCAACCATCTCCATAGAAACAACACTGCCACCTGCCAGTTTCACAATATCTTCAGCAGCCATCTTGGCAAAGAATGGTGCACGGAAGGGATCTATACCCCTTTCAAAGCGATAAGATGCATCTGTTCTAAGGGAGAGTTTCCTTGATGAGCGTGCCACAACCATAGGTGAGAAATATGCCACTTCAAGAAATACCCTTGTGGTATCCTCGCTAACCTCACTGTTCTCTCCACCCATGACACCGGCTATGGCAATAGGCTTTTTCTCATCTGCAATAACCAGTATGTCCTCATCAAGTTCTCTTTCCACCCCATCCAGCGTCACTATCTTCTCACCGGCTCTTCCCCTTCTGACAATAATCTTTCCACCTTCAACCTTGTCAAAGTCAAAGGCATGCATAGGCTGGCCAAATACTGCCAGGTAGTAGTTGGTAATATCTACCACATTGTATATGGGCCTTATACCCAAATATGCCAGTGTCCTCTGAAGATCCCACGGAGACTCATCTACAGTGATACCCTCAATAAGCACACCGGCATACACAGGAGTATCTTTTAGAGACTCTACTTTAACAATTGCCCCCTCTTTTAGGCTTACCTTAGGAAAATCTGGCACCTTCACAGGCACTGAGAAAACACGACCCAGTTCCCTTACAAATCCCCATACAGAACCTAGATCACCGCGGGGCGGGGCAACATATATGTCGTATATCTTGTCGGGCATACCCAGTGCCTCTTCAAGAGGCGTGCCTACCTTTACTTCATATGGAAATGTGAGTACACCGCCTTCTGTGGGTAGTGCTGCCACCTCGGGAATACCCAGCATAGAAACGGTGGGAATAACACCGTCATACTTACCTCGCTTCTGGACCACGGTATCACCAATAGTTGCCCCCACAGGTGCCACAGGCACCTGCATATAACGGGGAAGTTCCGTATTTCCAAAGGAGGAAACCAAGATTTCCTTTCCGCCTATATCAACAACATATCCTTTATCTTTCTTATCCACTATGCGTCCCACTACAACATCGTAAAAAGATGGCACCACATCGTAAACATCTTCTACCTCTACCTCTATGTGATGCTCAAGTTTATGCATGAGATTTTCTACATCAACACCTTCTCCTAAAAACTTTTTCATCATACTCAGAGACACTATCATGGAGAATCTACCTCCTTATCCTTCCACCCTACGAACCACGGGCTAACCTAAACACTTCTTAAAAATTTCTGGTTGCCGTCAAACAGGAGTCTTATATCGTTTATGCCGTACTTGAGCATCACCATACGGTCAACCCCCATACCAAAAGCAAAGCCCGTGTACTCATCGGGATCGTACCCAACCATACGAAGCACATTGGGATGAACCATACCTGCTCCCAATATTTCCAGCCAGCCACTATACTGGCATACCTTACACCCCTTACCACCACAGAATACACACTGAACATCTACCTCCATACCCGGTTCCACAAAGGGAAAATAACTGGGGCGAAAACGGAGTTTATAGCCAGGACCAAAGAAACCCTTTATAAACTCGGCAAGGACACCTTTAAGATGTCCTATGGATACCTTTCTATCTATCCAAAGGCCCTCTGCCTGATGGAAAGCCAAAAACTTACGGGCAGTGACCTCTTCACGCCTGTAAACACGGCCCACTGTAAAGACCCTTACAGGTGGCTTTTTCCTCTGCAGAGCACGTATTTGAACAGCACTGGTATGTGTCCTTAGAAGAAGACCACCGGGGAGAAACAGGGTATCCTGCATATCACGAGACGGGTGATAAGGTGGGAAGTTCAGTGCCTCAAAGTTGTGGAAGTCATCTTCCACCTCAGGGCCATCAACAACGGTAAAACCCAGTTTTCTCGCAATATACTGGAGTTCCTCCTTTGCCTTCCTAAGGATATGGACATCTCCCCATGAAAGCTGGGTACCCGGCATGGTGATATCTATAGACTCAGCCTTCATACGTTTTCTTTTTTCTTCTTCTAAAAGGCGAGCCTTTATTTCAGATAGTCGCCTCTCCGCTTCTCTGCGAAGTTCATTGAGAAAGCGTCCTCTTTCCTTTTTCTCCTCTGGTGGCAAACTCCGAAGGGCTTTAAACTCCTGCTGAATAATGCCTTTTTTTCCTAAAAAGCGCACCCTGACAGCCTCAAGCTGCTCCAGGGTGCGCACCTCTTCCAGACTTCTTAAAAGCTCCTCACGGATGGAGCGTTCCATCTTATAGTGCCCCCTTAACTCTCTCCACTATTGCCTTGAAAGCCTCGGGGTCTGTCACCGCTATCTCTGCCAGTGCCTTTCTGTTAAGCTGTATACCAGCCTTCTTAAGTCCGTACATAAACTGGCTATAAGAAAGACCGTGCTCTCTAACAGCAGCATTGATACGGCTAATCCAGAGTCTGCGGAAATTTCTCTTTTTCAGTTTTCTATCACGATATGCGTGCTCTCCTGCCTTTAGAAGTGCCTCGTTGGCCCTTCTAAAACTACGGGAGTGGGCTCCATAAAAGCCCCTTGCCATTTTCAGTATCTTCTTATGTCTCTTTCTACGCTGAACACTATACTTTACTCTCACATTTCATCCCTCCCTCACTTACTTCTTCTTCGCACCATTCAGAAGATCGGCAAGCAAAAATCTCTTTTCCTTAGGAGCCACAGACATCTTGGAAAGTCTGCGAAGTCTCTTTTTACTCTTCTTCCTATTCAGGTGGTCTTTTCCACTGTGTTTATACATAATCTTACCCCTACCTGTAATCTTAAATCTCTTGGCAGCAGTTCTACTTACCCTTGCCTTTCCCATGACTTACTCCTCCTTTCCTTCCTCTTCTTTTCTCTCACGGCGATGCCGCGCACGGGCTCTTTCTTTCTGTCTCTGCTCCCTATCCTTCTGCTTCAAAGGATGGAGAACCATAGTATATCTCTTACCCTCCATAGAGGGCCTCTTCTCCACATAGCCTATATCTTTCATCTCTTCAGCAATGGAATTTAAAATCTCTTCTGCTTTATCTAGATGAACCATTTCTCTTCCTCTTATGAAGATACCCACCTTAACCTTATCGCCATCTTCTAAAAACTCCCTGATCTTCTTCTTCTTAACATTGAGATCATGGGTATCTATGTTGTATGTCATGCGTATTTCTTTGATCTTCATCACCACTTGCTTTTTACGAGCCTCTTTCTCCTTCTTGGCAAGTTCATAGCGGTACTTATCGTAGTTTATAAACTTACACACAGGTGGATTGGCATTTGGTGCCACCTCAACAAGATCATACCCACGACTGCGTGCCATTCTAATAGCCTCTTCTAGAATCATAATTCCAACCTGCTTACCGTTTTCATCTACTACTCTTACCTTATCTGCCCTGATCTCTTCATTGACCCTAATACCCTGATCTTTTCCCTTCTTCTTCAAAGAAGAAACACCTCCTCTTAAAATAAAACATGCAGGCTACGCGACATAAGCCCCTTAGCCGTCTACACCTTGCCTGCACGACAGGATTTGCCTCTACCCCCTAAGCCTTTTGCCGGGGGTGGGGAGCCTGTCATCTCCCACTTCTGTTTACTGCGGCCATACTGCCGCAGATGTATTATATCACAGAGATAGAATTACAACAAAGGTAAGCGTAGACACTATTCATCAGTGTAAGCTCTATCAGAGAGAAATGCTTTAAATATTTAACATATCTTATTAACTTAAAACATATGCGCATATATAACTTTAAGATGGCATGAAAATTTATCTATGGTGATATAATAAGAATGCGGGGTAAACCTGCAGGTGGTTTTTCTTAGAAAAATCACCTATTAAAGTATATGGAGGTGAAGTTATTATGAGAAAAATGAAAAGAGAAAGAGGTTTCACACTTGTAGAGCTAATGGTAGTTATTGCTATCATTGCACTTCTTGCAGCCATCTTGTTCCCTAATCTCACAAAGGCTATTCAGAAGGGTAGGGTTACCGCTGTAGTAAGCGGTGCAAGAAATCTTTATACATCTCTGTCTACCTACTATGCAGATCATGGATATTATCCTTTAAAAATGGGAGCAAGCAGTGGCGATGCCGTAAAATTTACTCATGGCGCAACACCAACTATCAACCAAAAATGGCCTTGGAAGAGTAATGAAACACTTATGGATGAGTTAAAAACTGCTACTCCTACAAACGTAGAAGATCCACAAGAAGCTATAATATATTTCCCAATAGACAACACCTCTGCAAATAAAGCTGCAGCACAGGTGGCATACGAGATGGCTGATGTTACCTGTCCAAATACTA
>Ga0256831_1000933_pt1 | contig 15470 bp, 2 predicted proteins | sample 132544metaG_FD_189087 | JGI IMG/M metagenome (GOLD analysis project Ga0256831, IMG submission 189087) | Hydrothermal vent microbial communities from Lau Basin, Pacific Ocean - 132-544 | ecosystem: Environmental > Aquatic > Marine > Hydrothermal vents | place: Pacific Ocean: Lau Basin | collected...
GTTCGGGTAGCGCTCCCGCCTGCACCAGCCGCGCCGCCAGCCCGCTGCTCTTGCAGGCCTGCAGAATGAGCAAGCGCACCGATGATCCCTCCAAACTCTCAATCAGCGCCTGCACATCTCTCGCATCGGCCTCGTTGCCCTCGCGTACGAAGAGAAGACGCTCTCCATCCCCGTGCCCCAGAAAGTGCAGAATATCAAGCCGCCGGTATGCCTCCAGCAGTCTCATCCAGTTTTCCCATCGCTCACCGCTCGCCACCAGGACGTCCTTCTCTCCCCAGGAACGCATTATCGCGGCACGCGTCGCATCGGTCGGGACAGCACTTTCCTTGGGCGAGGCGGAGAAGAAAGCTACCTGCGGCCCTCTCCTCAGCACGCTCTCCTCTCTCTTCTCCGTCTCGACATAGCGGACAATGGAGAGGTGCCGCAGCACCATCCCCAGCCGTTCATCGGCCCAGCGGGCATAGAGCAACTCCCACGGTATCGCCCACGCCAAGCCCTCCGGCTCCCCGTACACCAGAACAAGACGGAGAAGCGATCCCTCCTCCTGCGCCCTGGCCAGGGCTTCCTCGAAGCGGGAAGCCAACGCTTCGGGAAAGAGGGCCTCGAAGAGCTTCTCCCCCATCTCCTGCAGCTTGCGGCGCGCCACGCTGGGAGGATGATGCACCGGCAACGCAGCACGTCGTTCCGATGGAAAAGCCTCCTGACTGAGCACCCGACAACGGTACAGTTCCTCCTGCAGCTCGTCGAGATCGTTCCACGGCAGGGTGAACGTCCAAGGCTCCTCGCCGTCCATCTCGACCTTAATCTCTCCTGCCTGAGAGCCGTCCTCAACCTTCAATCGCCATTCCTGACGCCACTCCTGGGTCTTCCCTGTCATACCCCCACCTCCTACAGTTCGAGAATTTGAAAAACGTGCCCCCGCACGCGGGGCTGAGCCGTTAGCCTGTGCCTACAGCCCCATCAGAAAACGGAGGAGAAGGCATACAACACGATGCCTCCCCCTCCGCATACAGCCCCATAGCGTTGAAGCTGCCGCCAACGTTCACAGAACAACGCCGCATCTTTATGCTCCGAATATTCACACCTCTCACGAAGCCGCCCGCTGCTGACGCTCCTCCCATCGTTTATATCGCTGCAGGAGATAGAGCACCAACAGGGCCACCACCGCCGAAAGCTGCTCGGACGAAGGAGTGCGGCGAGAGAAGAAGAGATTGATAATCTCGCCACTATGCTCGATCACATAAAATATGAGACTCATCTCCAGCTGCTGACGATCCATGCCTTTGAGTTGCTCCATCAGCTGATCACGCACGCCACGCCAAAGCTCAAGCGCAAACTCCTCAACGTCCCGACGCATCTCACGGATACCCAGCACAGTTGCCGTGGACGACGTCGGAGACAGCGCGATCAATTCGCTGAAGATGTCCTCACTGGTAGCCTCATCCCAACCGGCTTCTCGATAAGCCGCGAGTTGCTCAAGAACCTGTTTCTCACCAACCTCGGAAGTAGCCATCACGATTCTCCTTTCTGCAAAAGCTGATCTCGACTACCGTCCCGTCGTGACAATGATCGAGAGTTGAGCCTGATTGTTGGCCTCGTTGCTCTCGATGACCATACCGCGTGGATCCTCGCCCTCCGGCGGGATGTCGTCATAGGAATCGGCCAATACGTAGATAGTGTGGACTCCGGGTGTATGGAACCGGTCATCCCACCGGTCATAGCCCGGCTGCGGCTCCAAAGACGAGAGGTAGAGGACCTCATCAGGTTGAAGCGGCAACTGCGTCCCTGTGATGTACCACGCCACACACGGGATGCCGCTCCCCTCGGCGAAGCGGCCCTCCTCATTGACGACCATCGGGTGGTCGATGCACATATCGACCCAGAACGGCTGCGTGATCGGCTCGTTTCCCCGATTTATCACGGCAGCCGTGATCACACTCGAAGCCTCGGCGGGAAGCGGTACAGGCGTAACCTGAATACCGGCGATCGCGAGATCCACGTAACGCGGCTCATACTGCCGGGCAAGGAGAGGGAAGTAGATATGCGAATCTATGCGTGCCCCTTTCAGCGCGACCCGCTCCTCCCGACCGGTAAAGCCATTGATGTACCGTCCCTCTCCAGCCTCAACGACGTGATTCGGCATCTCCTCCCCTTGGCGGCTGGTGATCGTGAAAAGCAAGCTCTCCTCATCACGGGCACCGGGGATCAGATCCTGAATGCCGCAGGTGATGATTTGGGCGTTCGAGAGCGGGGTAGCGGATGCACAGGCGGATGTCTCTGCCGTCACGGTAACCTGCACAGGGAAGGTCAGCACGATGGTCGGATCGATGGCCGTGCGATCGCCACGGTTGACGACAACAACCTGTAGCGGGAAGACCTCCACCATCGTATCATCCGGAAGACCGGGGTACAAAGCCTCCAGCACCGGCCCACGGATCGGCAGACGCACAGGCGATGCTCCCGTCCGCTGAGTATAGCCGAAAGCGTTGGTGTAAACGGCGGTCGGGGATTTGTCCAACGTCGCCTGAGTGGAAACAGCGGAGAAAGGCCCCGCTTCTCCCTTCAGGACGATGACATACGGCTCACCTTCAGAAATGGGGAGCGTATCGGAAAGCGGCGGGTAGACGGCCTCGTAAGTCATGGTCGAGGTGAGCAAAGATAGCGTCACGGTAGGCCACTGCGCGTACCAGTTGGCGGCATCCTCGGGATCAAGCCATGGCAGCGCACTCGCCTCGGCCAAAGGCACAATACGTCCTTCTGTGAAGGTGATCTGCTCCCCTGGAGCGACGGAGATCCGCAGACCCGTCGCCCTCCCAAAGACCATCTCAACGGCACTCCGCCCAGATTCCGGCAAGCCGATATAGGCCGGTGGAACAGCCAAGTCCTCCGGGACTCCCTGCGCGGTGAGCTGTATCGGGACCTCTACAACACCACCTGTAGAAAGCGGATGACCGGCATCGAGATGCACGCGGAAGTAATAGACACTCCAGCCATAGCCGTGCAGCCGTTGTAGGTTGAGATGGGGGTGCTCGCTGAGAGCGGTAACATCATTGAGCGTCGGCGTATAGGGTTCGATGAAGAGGCCGGGGTAGGTAGCCGTAATAGCAATGTCGGTCCAGGTAATGCCCGTGTTGTTGTGTAATTCGACACGGATATAGGCCTCATCATCCTCGGAGGCAAGCAAGGGGTCGAGGAGTTCACCTATGGCACTGCTGCCACCAACATAGGTCGTTGCCGCATAATCACCACCGCCGAAAGTCGCGATGGCATTGACCGGCGCGATGGTATGCGGCTCTCTCAAATCGTTCACCTCAACTACGTAGAAGATGGGGGTCTTAGCGTGCCCCAATCGATAAGGCACAACCTGCGGCGTAACCTGAATATCGTGCTGCAAGGCCCAGCCAGCCATAGCAAAACTCGTCTCCAGGTTGAAGGGCCAGATATCTCCATCCAGGTCATTGGGATAGAAGTAGAAGGTCCCTTGCAGAACAGGACGTGGCCCCTCTCGATTGATGCCCGGGTAAGGAGAAACGACGATACAGGTCGTGAGCACCTCCTGTGCTCCGGCGGGAAGCGTTACGCTATAGAAGACATGGTAATCCCCTTCGGCTTCCGCGGTTGAACTGTACACGGCATAACCATTGCGAGACGTGCTGGCCAAGGCCCAATCCTCGAAAGCCGGAGCGACTTTATAGCCCAGCCCAACGGGGAAGCGCATCAGATAGGTGCCGGTTTGCGTCTGCTGCCGTCCATAGTCTATGAGAACTGTTTCGAAGCAGACGGTTACAGGACGATCGGCAGGCAAGGCTCCGGTGAGAGGTTCAACAGTACCATCGCCGTTAGTATCGGCTACGGCTCCCATCGTCACGTTGAGCCTGGAAGCACCATCAGCATCCGGCTCACCGTAGGGCGCGATGAAGAAGAGCCGTTTTGCCCAATCCAGGTAAGTGTGTTTGCGTCCCCAAAAGTCCTCGACGTAAGCACTCAACGAACGATCGTAGATCGGCGTTGTACTGATAACCCTGCCGGTGAAGTCGAGCGGGGCACGGCCAGCGCTGATCCAGATCGCCCCATGGCGACGCAGATAAACAGCCTCTTGATCCTCGTAGATAGTCGTCTCATATGGATCATAGCCAGCCATGAAGCGTACATCGCGGCCGTTGATCTCCCGAGGTCGGAGCGTGTAGCGGATAGCCGGGTCCTTATACTCATATCCATTCAACGCCCCCAACCGCCAACTGAACTCCACGGCAGGCAGAACAACCAACGTTTGCGTCGCTGTACGGATAATCCCCACTTGCGGGAAAACCGACCCATCCTCGCAGCAAGGGCCTCCGTCAATGCGATCACAACCGTTACTGTAGAAGGGGAAGGGAAGCTCGACGGGAGAGTCAGGCGGCAGCGCTAAAGTGATCACGGTCTGCCCATCCCACATGGAAAGATCGAAACTCTGGCCGGGATACCAGACTTGCTCCGGCAGAGGCGCTTCGTTAAAGGTAGGACGAGGCTCAATCCAAACTGTATGGCCGTTAGCGTCGGTAACGACGTCACGCATCGAGGTATCCAAGACAGGCACGATAAGTGGAATGACAGTCGTGTAGACATTCTGTACCGCTGCACCTTCGTGGTCATTGACCTCGCCGATAGCCATCTCGATCTGAGTCGAGCGATCACGGCTCAGGCCATAAATCACTTCCGGCTCGGGCCGTTGATAGACAAAGACATCCGGCTGCGGCTCAGCCTCCATCTGGATAGTTCCCCCTTGGAGAGTGTAGGCTTGTCCTTCTCCATACCGGATGCTGCATTCCACCGTCGCCAGATCGGCCACACCAGCACGCATCGCCTCAGTTGATGCCGTGCGAGCCGAAATGTTGAAGATATGCCGTCCGTAAGTCAACGGTATCGTCTCGGTGATACTCAACAGAGCGACATGACCATCATCCGTAATTATCCAGCCGGTTTGGGAAACAGAGAAGTAAAAGGCTGGCGAAAGCGTTATCGTCAGCGCAGCCAGTGTACCCGTGATGAGAGGATCAAGATAATCGACGCCAACGGTCACACTGACAGGTATATCGGCCTCCTCAGCAGGAATGGTATCATAGGGCATCGTCTCCGTGAAATGCTGCTCACCCTGCAGGAAGAGAGCCACAGGATATGCCATGGCATCTAAAATGACATCAACAAGGAATGGATGATGTGTCGGTGCATAGGGGCTGACCAAAGGATGGTGATTAGCAACAACGATATGGCCTTTTCCGAAAGGCCCATAGAGAATGGCTGCCGTCCCTGGCGCATTAGTGCCACTGTAGGTAGCGACGGCAGTAAGATTCCCACCGGGCGAAAGGACGAGATCACCATTAGGCACGTAAACCGTCTCGGTCAACCAGTTCAGTGTCAAAGGTCGAGCCACATTTGCTTGGGTGATGATCGAAGCTGTATTGTCCAAAGCAACAAGTGGTACCGGCGAAACAACGCTTGCCGAAATAACACCTGCCGCCACCGGAATAGCGGCCGCGTATCCACCGGAGGCATAGAGATAGCCCCCATCGGCGACAAAGTCTTTGATCGCCGTCAAGCCTTCCGTACCAAGCTCCGCGAGGACCCTATCGACAAAGGATTCCTCAATAGCTGGCAAAATGAGCATAGAAACATTCGCCAAGGCGCCATCCTTGATGTCAGTCTCGGTCATTGTAACAATGGAAGTGGAGTCGATGCCCAAGTAAGATGAGAGGAAATCGAGGAAAGCGGGGGCTTCCCACGAAGTGCGTGTATCCGTAATGACACTGACGAAAAGCCCTATCGATCCTGCGTAAAGCGCTCGCATTGGCAAGCTATGACACTCCAACGTCGCAAGAACAGGAATATCCAAGAAGGGTTGTTTAGGCAACAGGATATCACCCGCTCTTAAGGGCACGCCGTTACATACTCCTGCACCAAGACTCTGCTCAACGGTGCCGGGGAAATCATAGCTCTGCCTGATGATCTCCTGATAATCACGCTGCCGCTCCTCCTCAGAGATGGCGGGCTCACCTAAAGCGTTCTTCAATATGTCGGCTTGTGCGTTACGAATGGGAATATGTCGCCTAAGCGACAACGAGAGACCAGCCATATCGTATACCACACACAGGACCTCCTGAGCGCTTTCATCCACTTGGAAAGGCCGAGTATATAGCTGCATCCGCCCCCACGGACGCACTTGACAACTGTTCCTGGTTTCATCAATAGGCAGCACCGTCGCCGTCGTCAAAAGCGTGATCGTTACAGGAGGCGTGTACCAACCGCCGCTATCTATCTCCCCTTCGAGGGTAATCGCTCCCTGAGGTGGCTGGCTGTAAAGATAAATCTCTGCACTATTGAGCGGTTCCACGTTGCCGATGTTGTCGACACTGTAATATTCAATCAAGTGATGACCTTCACTCAATCCCTCCAATGTAAATGGGTGCGTATACACTTGAAATGCGCCGCCGTCAATACGATAAAGCGTCGCAGAGATCCCGCAAGTTGCAGGCATAACGTCGAAGGCAATCTCTGTACGCGGTGTGACGTATGTTACGGTGCCACTCACATAAGAGGGAGTGGCGAAAACAATTTGCGTAGGACGGACAACATCTTGCAGGATATAGCTCGTTGTCGTGTAGCCGTTCCCATCATAAGCAAAGACAAGGGAGTCAGAGAGATTCTCCCAGCTCCAAGCGGTAATGGTCATAATGTGCCCAGCATTCACCTGCAGGCCACGGGTAAAGTAACTCGTAACGCCGGGCCGTCCGACTGTGGCTATCAGAAGATCAATCTGCCGATCGCTCCCCTGAGTATTATCAACGATAAAGAGGTTGTTGTGCGGGCTGGCATGAACCTTCAGTACTTCGCCGTGATGAAGCACCGTATCACGGACGTTGAAAATGCGGTTCGTCTGCCCACTGTCTACCTCGCGATAAAGGCTGACCGCTATATGCTGGTCAGACATATTCGTCGTTACCGTAATGCCATGAGTATCCGTGAGTATACCCAACGTGTTGATCGTCTCGCTCGTAGCCTCGCTAACGAAAACTATCTCTCCATGCTGACTACGCAATGTCTCGGCAACCATATTAGAGCCATACAAATTACCCCAAAGCGTCATCGTAAAATTCTCAGTAGAAGGGTAACGTCGAATCGCCGGTATCCACGGTATATTCAAAGACAAGGTTGGTGTAATAGCAATACAGTAATCACCAGCGTCATGCCTCTCTGCCCCAAGGAAATGTGCACCATATCCTGCCAAGAAATGTGCTCCATACCCTGTTATGAAATGTGCTCCATATCCACCAACGGCAGAGGTCTGATCATCAATAATAAAATGGATATTTAATGCCCCCTCCCCATCATCAGGATAAGGGGGTACATCGCTCGGAGCAAGGACGTAGATCACAGAACCCCGCCACGTGCGTCCCCCGACGGGCAGTGTATAAGGGGCGTTAGGATAGATCCACTGATCGTTCTCTTCATCAATGTCAATGGTAAATTTTTCACCACTATTCGGATCAAAGACAGACAACGCTTTGTCGTCTCCGTTTTGGATGGTTCCTACAACGAACAACGTATGCCCCGCCGGTATCTCACCCGCCTTACAGGACGTCGTTTCCGTGTCAGGGGCAAAGACGGCAATCCGAGGGGCTAAGGCATTTTTGGTTCCAGAAGCCTCCAATGTGGCATATAGGCTCAAAGGAGATAGAGGGCGCACGCGCTGCAATGCCTCTTCAGAAAGCTGCATCATTTGATACCACAATATAGTTTCGAGAAAGCGCTGGTTATTGACGCTGAGCTGATCCACACTGCTAACACCGTAAGGAGTCAGAGGCTCAATACCAGCGCACCTCTTCGCTACCCACGCGATAAGTCCCATACAAGCCCCCACAGAGAGTGCATTACTGAGCAGTCGGGCAGCAGTGATAGCAACTGTATTATGGACCAAGCCATTAAGCGAGTCATAGTATTGAACATAATCAGAGATAACTACTTTGCTACTCACTCCCAGCATTTGAGCAGCTATCTCTGACACATACTGTTCTGTGGGCAACACAATATTGGATAAACGGCCATCAGGCCCTTGTTCCCCCCACACCATAATTGGGGGATTACTGCCGATAGAGCCAAGCGGTATCAAGCCACAGAGATCGCCATCATCAGAGGTCGTCATCGTGTCCGTTGCAGTCAACACCAAGTTATACAGAGGCTGGGTCACAAAATCCCGACTGAGCGGCACAGGAGCCATCAGACGCTTTAAAACACACTCCGCCGCTTCGCTATTGTCAAACCTGCCATTGCGCACCGGGAACGCATCAACGTCGCTACAAGGGAAACACCCTACCCGCATGTTCAAAGTATTCATCATCGCATTGGCAATCAATGTCGGGATAACACGTTCATCAGGCGGCCGCGCAAAATCGTTATCAATGCGCACGCGATTAGGATACCCGGAAAGCAAGCCAACCTCAACCCTCACAATGGTAATTGAGCTATGCAAGGCGACATCTTTCTCAGTGGACGGGGGCATACGGAAGCTCCCCATCATATAACCATCACGAGAAGCCTGGTAACGGTACAGCCCCGTACTATTCCCATGAGTGCGATTATAATAACTGCGCAGGGCGCTAACTAACCTGCGCGCTAGCCTCTCATCATAATTACGATCGACAAATAGAACCTTGATCCCTCCAGGAGCATTCTCAACCACAGTATGAACATGAGCATCATAGGCTATCACAACGGCAAGATCAGGGTGCCAGCCAAGGATCCTATTCACTCGAACATCAGGTGATGGATAGGTACCAGCGCCATCCTCATAAGTTAACTCGACTGTAATAACCTCGCCACAGCCGTCTGTATATCCCTGGATTCTATCACGGACACGCTCCGCCGTTTGCACGTTCAGGGGAAGCTCATGAACTGTCGGAAAAGTTCGCCCACCGATCCTTGTTCGATTGACATACGCAACATTCGCATCAGGGTCAAGGACAATGGTAGGACTAGCACTCAACATCCCTAAGCGGAAAAGGTGTTCCTGTCCAGGGCGCAGCCAGAAAAGTAGCTGATCTTTCTCAACATCAACAGCAGAAGCTTCGATCTTCCATTTCCCATCAATCAAGGCTAAAAGCACCAAGTTCGCCTCATCGCCATACTGCAGCACCACATCCCCCGGATAGCTCAAAGTAGAGCTGATAAGCCCCGCAGGGCGCTGCACCGCTATGCTATCAGGATAACCAGATAATATGCTCACAGGCAAGTAGGATGGCCGAGGAGCCGACGTCGCTCCCATAATGAAGGGGTCCCCCAGGAATGTCATATCTTCCCGCTGGTCTGGCCACGTTTGAGTAGAGGGTGATGCAATCCACACAGACTCTTGTCGTGCATCTTGGGTTGTTGGCACGAATGAAATACTAAACCCATCCACGCCTATAGGTAAAGAACGCGTTACCCCTGCCTCCCCCACTAACGCGGCATCAGGACCAGGTGGAAGGGGAGACGTCGGAGATGACGGTCCATCCAATCCCTCCATCCACCGGGGCAAAAAGAGGACAGTCGTATGACCGGCATCTGCCTGAACAGAGGGCACAACAATTGAAGCACTAACCGGTAATTGGGTTAACAGGGTGGACAAGATGACCAGCACTATCACGCTTCGCTTGAGCATTGTATCCTCCTTCGCATAGTGCGCGTGGGCCAAAATGGCTTACTCTACATCCATTGAAAGAGAGGCAAGATCACAAGCTATACATAGTATAAAGAGAAGCTAAAATCTGTCAATGACTTCACCTGGTCTTAGGACAAAAGTTCGGACATTCTCAAGTAGGCGTCAGGACGATGGTTTGGAACAAGGCGTAGGTGGCCGCAGAGAGTTGTCGCCATTTAGCTTGTGAGAGTTTGACTTTCTTCTTGAGGAGGATGAAGAGGCCGGAATAGAGATGCCACTGCTTGCTCCGTTGAGCCGGTGGATGGAAGGCATCCAGGGGATTGGAAGGCAGACCGCCGCCATAGAGTGCGGACGATCTGGCTTTCGCTGTATTTCTTACGTTTCATGATGCTCTCCTGGCTCTATTTTGCCAGATTTCTCTCTTTCCGTTTGGTACTATTTTAGGGGTACCTTACCCCTACGCACACACCCTTTGCGCAAAGCACTCTCTCATTGGCGGCCGAGTTCTCCACATACAACTCCGCATCCTTGTCCACCCAGCCCTAAAAGCTAAGCAGCACCCGAGGCCTCGCGGCACTTCCTCGCCAACAACCTTCTCCCTCCAGTCCCCAAAATCCCCCGACCAAATCCCCCAACTGGGGGATGACGCCCTTCCTATTGTTTTTTATACTTTGGATAAGGCGATCCTATCGCCTATCCCATTGCAGAAGGAGGGGAAAATGATGCGAAAAGAGAGTTGGCGTTTGGGTCTTTCCCTCTCACTGGCACTACTTCTCTTCATCGGCATGACGCTCCTCCTCGGGAGCCGATGGGGACCAAGCACAAGCGTCGCACAGGCCCAGAGCAACAGCACCATCCGCTACGTGGCTCCCGACGGGAACTGTGGCTCGGTGTCGCCCTGCTATAGCAGCGTACAGGCAGCGGTGAACGCAGCCAGCAGCGGCGACGAGATCCGCATCGCCACCGGCACCTACAACGAGAACATGACCATTGACAAGAGCCTTACCCTGCGAGGCGGCTACACCACCACCGACTGGAGCGTCCCCAACCCCATCTCCTACCCCACCGTGCTCAACGGCGGCGGGGCGGGGCGGGTGATCGCCGCCACCACCTCGGGCATCGACCTCACCATCGAGAACCTGGAGATCACCAACGGGACAGGCGGCATCCAAATCTGCGGCCAATACGACGACGCCTGCAGCATCAACGCCACCATCCGCAACTGCTACATCCACGACAACGATGCCAGCAGCGCTGACCCCGATGAGGGCGGCGGCATCTACGCCAAACTCAACGAGGGCTACACCATCCGCATCGAGAAGTGCCGCATCGTCAACAACACCGCCGACGGGACATACGGCGGGGGCGGCGTCTTCGCCTACTACTACCCTCGCGTCATCCTCGTCGACAACATCATCACCGGCAACACCGCCAGCGGCGGCAGTCAGGCCTACGGTGGCGGTGCGTACGTGGGAGGCACCGCCTGCACGGTGACCGGCAACGTCGTGGCCCAGAACGCCGGAAGCGGCGGCCTCTACGTAAGCTGTAACGCTCCCATCGTCAGCGATAACCGGATATGGGGGAACAGTTCCGGGCCGTATGAGACCGCTGGGGGGCTGTACGTCGAGATTCCCACTTCCGGCAGCGGTCTGGTGAGCGGCAACGCCATCACCAACAACACCCATGCCTGTAGCTCCTGTTCCTATGCCGCCGGTGGCCTGACGACGAGGGGGGAACTCATCGTGCGGAGCAACATCATCACCGGCAACACCGGTGCCCACGCCGTCTATGCCGGGGGCAACGTCGTCTTCGAAAACAACCTCGTCGCCGACAACCAGCCCGGCGACGGCCACGACGCCGTGCGGCTGAATCCGGACACCAACTCCAACTGCGGCACCGACGACGCCCGCACCTACCGCTTCGTCCACAACACGGTGGCCCGCAACGGCAACGCCACCGCCGTGGAAATCCCGGCCCCGTACAACAGCAACTGCCCTGCCACCGCCTACATCACCAACACCATCGTCTACAGCCACGCCCTGGGCGTGGAGGCCATCTCCAACAGCATCGCCTACCTGTACCACGACCTCCTGAGCAACACGACCAACGTCTCGGGCAATGTAACGCCGGGAGCGGGAATGTACTACACCGAGCCTCTCTTCCTGGCCGACGGCTATCACATCGCCGACGACTCCCCGGCCAAGGATGCCGGCACCGGCAGCACTTTCGACTACACCGACATCGACGGGCAAGCTCGCCTGATGGGACTGGCGACCGACATCGGTGTGGACGAGGTGCCCTACACCGCCACCGTCTCCCTGACCAAGACCCGCCAGGGAAGCGGCGTCGCCCAAGCGGGAAAGCCCATCACCTATGTGCTCACCCTCTCCAATGCCGAGACGTCCGTCTGGCGGCCCGACGTGCGGGTGGTGGACATCATCACCTCGCCCTACCCGCTGGCGGGCGTGCAGGGCATCGGCGGCAACGCCAACATCGCCTGCCAGGCAGGGGGCAACGTGGTGACCTGCACCTACCAGAACGTGCCCACCGGCACCACCTACGCCGCTACCGTGGTGATCACACCGGGGACGCCCATCCAGCAGAACACGCCGGGCTTCGAATCCCCCGACAACCTGAACATCGCCATCCCCGACAACGGCTGTGGCAGCAACAGTTACGCCGAGCACACCATCGCCGTGAACGGGTCCGGCACCATCGTGGACGTGGATGTGTTCATCAAGAACATCGCTCACACTTACGATGGAGACCTGAGGATCTACGTGGAGGGGCCGGACGGCACCGAGGTGGAACTTTCCACCGGCAACGGCAGCAGCGGCGACAACTACATCAACACCATCTTCGACGATGAGGCGGCGAATCCCATCACCGCCGGTTCCGCGCCCTTCACCGGGCGATTCCGGCCCGAAGGCTCGCTGAGCGACTTCGACGGCAAGGACCCCAACGGCAACTGGACGTTGCGGGTCTGCGATGCAGCCGAGTACGACACTGGCACCCTCAACGGCTGGGGGCTGACGCTGACGCTGCAATCGCCGCTCACCCAGACGCTCTCCTGGGTGATCACCGACACCGCCTCGCTGGAGGTACTCGACGCCTACGACCCGATCATCACCGACAATGTGGCCGGGCCAGTTACGGTTACGGCGGTCTACACCCCGCCCATGCCCGACGTCAAGGTGAGCCAGGTCGCCCCCCGCTTCGCCAAGCCCAACCAGGTCATCACCTACGGCGTACACTGGAGCAACCAGGGCACTATCGACGCCGAGAATGTCGTGCTCACCGACGTGCTGCCCGCCGAGGTAACCTTCGGGGCCGCCGACGGCAATCCGACCCACAACGGCCGCTACCTGACCTGGACGTTGGGGACGGTGAGCGCCGGAACGAGCGGGGTCTACCTCATCACCGCCACCACCAACTCCGGCTTGCAGGACGGGACGATCATCACCAACGTGGCGGGGATCACCACCTCGACGGAAGGAGACCCGCTGCTGAATAACACCTCCGTGGCGACCACCACCATCTACCAACTGGGCGGGGTGAACATCGAATTGCACAAGCAGGCCACGCCGCAAGCCACACCGTATTCGGGCCAGAGCCTGCCCAACGAGATCGTCTACACGGTAACCGTGGCCAACACCGGCCAGGTGGACGCCAACGTCACGATGGAGGACCCCATCCCGCAGGGGACCCAGTACGTGGACAACTCGGCGCAGGTGCTCCAGGGCGGCGGCACCGTGCAGTACGACTCCTCCGGCAAGGTCATCTGGGAGGGCACGGTTCCCGTCGGCCAGTCGGCGATGATCGAGTTCCGCGTCCTGGTCGTCTCCTGCGACGGCGTGGACTGCGGCCGCATCCGCAATGTGGCAACGGCGGTCGTGCAAGGCGTCTCGTACCAGTGGACGGCCCAGGCCGAGACCGCCATCAAGTGCCCCGACCTGCACGTGGAAGCCCAAATCCCGAAGAACGTCATCTTCAACCCGGTGGGCTACCCCGAGTACGAAGTGGTGGTGGACTACGACAACCGGGGCGACATCAAAGCCCCCGGCACGCGGATCGTTGCCAATCTCCAGAACGACAACAGCAAATTCGTCTCCGCCAACCCGCTGCCCACGGTGCAGGCCAACGATCGCCAGTGGCAGTGGGACGTCGGCGACCTGGACCCGTCCACCGGCGGTCAGATTCGCATCCTCGTGCGGGCCACCCGCTGGGACAACAACGGCTACCCCATCGCCATCGGCATCACCACCGAACCGGAGTGGTACGAGTGCCAGAGCAAGCAGAACGACGACAGCGCGGTCGGCACCACCTACCCGGCACGGGCGACGCTGAACAAGAAGGGGCGCATCTGGTACGACCCCAACGGCAAGAACGGCCCCACGATAGGGGTGGAGTGGATCATCTACGGTCGCTACGAGAACGCCCACCCGGACAAGCCGCCGATGGGCCAGATGCGCGTGCAGGACGACTGGCCGATCACCTTCACCTTGCAGCAGGTCGAGTGGAACTGGGGGCAGGAGGCTTCATACGCCATCGAGAACACACGGCCCTCGACGCTGAAAGGAGCCTCCGGCATCACGGAGACGGAGACCCACGCATGGGAAAGCCCCTACGCCATCGTCGAGGGAAGCCAGGTCTACGGGCGGCTCAGCGGCGATGCACCGGCCTACCGCATCCAGGCCGGGAAGATGGTCACCAACGTCGCCAGGATGACGGGCACGGTGCAATCGGGCAGCGAGGTCATCGGCGTGATGACCGAGAGATCGGCCACGAGCACGGTAAGGGTGCCCCTGATCGCGCCCAAGCTGATTGTGCCGGGATACGGGCAGATCTGCCCAGGCCCCGTGCCGGTCAAGGTGCAAGCCCAGCCGTGGGTTACCGTCGAGATTCGCAGCGATGCGCTGGGCGGGACGTTGGCCACGGGCCTGGCAAATCAGGACGGTCTGTTCGAGGCTACCATCCAGATGCCTCAAAACCGATTGGTCGCCATCTCCGCCGTGGCCTCTATCGAGGGTGAGGCGAAGTCGTCCAACATCGTCCTCCTGGATTCGCGGAACGTCCACTGGAACCCCCAGACCTCGGAGTGGGTCGGCACGATCAAGGACGGGGCGCTCAGAGGGCAGTTCCTGCGCCTGAGCTTCAGAAACGAGGAGGGGAAATATTCCACGCAGGACTGGCAAATGCCCGGCGCTTACGGCTTCTGGGATACGACGGTACACCTCACCCCTTGCTCGGACATCTGTCCCCAGGGCCAGCGGCACGAGATCGTGATCGAAGCCGATGGCGAGGAGTACCAGGGGCACTATGACGCGATGGCGAACCAATTCGTGGTCAACGTAACCGGTACAGCCCACGACGTGAAGATCAAGAGCCGCTGCGTGGACGAGCAGACCGGCGAGGTCATCAGCGAGCAGGTCAACGGAGGCCAAATCCTCATCGATCCCGACGGCTTCGTCTTCAACGTGGACAAGGGCGGCACCTACGACACCGACACCGGCATGTTCACACCGGTGGAGGCGGTCTCCGGCGTAACCGTTACCTGCTACGTCTCGATGCCCGAATGGGGCGGCTGGGTCCCCTGGCCTGCCGAGGTCTACAGCCAGACCAACCCGCAGGTTACCGACGCCCAATACCCCGACGGCATCACCACCACCGGCTACTTCGCCTTCTTCACCCCGCCTGGCGACTACTACCTGGAGGTGGAGGGCATCCCCGGCTACCAGCGCTGGCGCAGCCCCGTCATCCATGTCATCACCCAGATCGTCCACGTCAACGTCCCCTACAC
>Ga0256831_1000934_pt1 | contig 15461 bp, 11 predicted proteins | sample 132544metaG_FD_189087 | JGI IMG/M metagenome (GOLD analysis project Ga0256831, IMG submission 189087) | Hydrothermal vent microbial communities from Lau Basin, Pacific Ocean - 132-544 | ecosystem: Environmental > Aquatic > Marine > Hydrothermal vents | place: Pacific Ocean: Lau Basin | collected...
TCTATAAGTTGTCCGAAAGCCCTTATCTTATTTAGATTTATTATAAAATATACAAGTAAGCAATATATATAGATACATTTGTATTTTGTACAATTACTTTTTTATAGTTTTGCCAAAAATTTAATACAATGGCTAAATTTAATATTGACCTTGCAAAACTTGAACTTGCAGCAAGTAAATTAAGAGCAATTTCTCATCCCATGAGGATTGCAATTATCGAACTTTTATCGGGAGACAAACATCTTAGTGTTACTGAAATATACAAGGCACTTGAAATTGAGCAGGCTACGGCATCGCACCACCTCAACATTTTAAAAAACAAAGGGGTTTTGGTTTCTAAACGAGACGGTAAGAAAATATTTTACGCCTTACGCAGCAATACGCTCACAGAAATTATTGACTGTATAAATCGTTGTAACGACAATTAGTGCTCCTCAATAGCTTTTACCAGTTTTTTGTACCACCTGCTGCCAAATTTCCGGATTAACGGGGCTTTAAGATATTGGTATAACGGCACTCCCTCTTCCCTTCCCGATTTAAGAGCGGGAATACAAATCGACCATCGGTTATAATTAACAGCGGTTTTATCGCCCACCTTGTCCACCCGAATTGGATAGAGATGGCAGGATACCGGTTTTTGGAATTTTATTTTTCCCTCAAGCCAGGCCTTTTCGATGGCACACAAGGCTATTCCGTTTTCAAAATAAACAAAAGCGCATTCACGGTCGTTTACCAGCGGAGTAACATATTCGGCATCCATGTCGTAATCGAAAACGCCGCCTTTTTCAACAACTTCAAGACCTTCTTTCGACATATAGGGTTTTATCTCATCAAGGTAATCTTCAATTATTGAAATTTCTTCCTCTTCCAAAGGCGCACCGGCATCGCCCTCCACACAACAGTCGCCATGGCAGGCTTTTAAATTACAGGCAAAATAAATTTCTTTTACCTCATCGCTCACTAAAACATCATCAACTATCATCATGGGGGCAAAGGTAGAAAAAGATTAATTGGAAAATGACCTACCCCTTCACCCTCGCCTGTATTAAAATTCCACTCACAATAAACATCAGGCCGACAATGGTGGAAAGATGAATGGTTTCGCCGACAAAAAGGTTTATCCAAAACAACCCCAGAAATGGTGACAGATAAATAAGGTTACTGACTTTGGCTGTGTCGGATGAAAATTTAAGCGCTTTTAGCCAAATAATATAGGTTACTCCCATTTCAAAAATACCGATGTAAAGCGTTCCCAAATATCCGTTAACTGTCGGTATATAAAATGATTGCTGTTGTATTATAAGCCATATTCCGAGATAAACCAGGCCAAAAATCATATTGAGTAAAATCTTTCCGGTGTCTTCCCGTTTGTCTTTTAAGTTCATAATCCAATACATTGCCCACAGAACGGCACTTGACAAAGCAAGCAAAACGCCCGACAGGTTATTAAATTTCATTGTAAGCGGATTGCCCCCGGTACTGATAATAATAATTCCCGTAAAACTGATGAAGATGGCCAGGATGCCTATGGGTTTTATTTTTTGCTTTAAAAAAACAATTGAAAATAAAACCAGTACAATGGGCCAAAAGTAATTTAGGGTTCCTGCTATTTGAGCTTCCAGTAATGAGTAAGCTTTAATTAAAACAAGATAGTACAGAAAGGGGTTAAAAAAGCCCATCACGGCTGAAGAAAGAATATTTTTGACATTAAGCTTTTTAATATTTAGCGGGGTTCCGCTTAGTCTGTTGGCCAATATCAACACGGCTATTCCGTTCAAAACCGACCAAAATACCAGATTCTGAAATGACATGTACCGCAGGGTAAGCTTAAAGGCCGAACTAACTGTTGACCAAAATAATACGGCTGTAAACGCCAACAAATAAGCCTTTTTTTGCTGTGGTTCCATTTGCATTGGTCAAAGATAAAATAAAAGGGGTTAAACGCCGGGGGCTTGACTAACATTGTTCCGTTCACCCTTCGATACATTTTTCTCCTATCGTCGAAAAACACTCAGGGTGACCGATGTCATGGCAACATAACCTGAAATCGCGATAATATGGAAAAATAAATCTTAACTTTGCTTTTATGAAAAGATTCTATGTTTATATACTAGAATGTTCTGATAAATCGTACTATACAGGTGTAACCAGCAATTTAGAATTGAGGATTATTCAACATAATGAAGGTCTTCATCCAAAAGCATATACTTTTAGAAGGCGCCCGGTTAAACTTGTTTATTCAATAGAATTTTCTGATCCATATATTGCAATTGAAAAAGAAAAGCAATTAAAAAAATGGTCACGAAAAAAGAAGCAGGCATTAATAAATGGTGAATTTAACCTTCTTTCAGATTTAAGTAAAAAGAAATTCAAAAAGAGTTAATAGAACAATTGCTAAGATACAGAGCATTTAGATAACTGTTATTGCGGGAAGATCATGCTGAGTGATTTCTCGCAGCGTCAGCGAAGAGAAATTGTATCGAAGCATGTGGGAAGGAGGTGTTGTAGGCAGTCACCCTTCGATACATTTTTCTCCTTTCGTCGAAAAACGCTCAGGGTAACCGATGACCGGGCTACAGATATCAAATGGAGAAAGCTTTCTCCTTCTTTTACTTGTTAATATTCCGGATACCTATGTTTGCTTTGTAATTTTTCTTTCCTTCATCCAAAAACTTAACAAAGGCATCCACATCAAGGTTGTAGGCACGGGGATTTGTAAGCACCTCCCCATCGGCATTCATCAATACATAATAGGGTTGCGCGTTAACACCAAACTTACTTATTTGAAAATCAGCCGATTTTTTACCGATGGTTTTCTTCACCTTATTGTCATAGGTGGAGGTTATCCATTCATCTTCGGGCAGTTTTGTTTTATCGTCAACATACATGGCCAACACTATGTAATCGTCGCGCAAGCGCTTTAATACGGCGGGATCTGACCATACATTGGCTTCCATTTGGCGGCAGTTAACACATCCGTGTCCGGTAAAATCGATAAAAATCGGTTTGTGTTGTTCTTTGGAACATTTCACCGCCTGATCGTAATCAAAATAACCTTCAAGCCCGTGCGGGAGATGCAGGAACTCATGATATTTGGGTGTTTCGCAAATTTCTTTTGGTTGATCGGCAGCACCTGAACCGGAATAGAGCTTAACATTGTCGCGCACTATTTTGTTAAGGTCGAAATCGTGTGTTGCCTGTGGGGGCAGATATCCCGAAAGCGCTTTCAGGGGTGCGCCAAACATGCCGGGAATCATATAAACCACAAAGGTAAAGGTAAATATTGCCAGTGTTAATCTGGGAACCGACACAAAAGGAACATCCGAATCATGCGCAAATTTTATCTTTCCTAAAAGATAAAGCCCCATCAAAAAGAATATCACAATCCAAAAAGCGAGATACACCTCTCTGTCAAGAATTCCCCAATGATAGGTTTGGTCGGCGATGGAGAGGAATTTTAAACCCAGTGCAAGCTCAAAAAATCCCAGCACCACTTTTACGGAGTTTAGCCAACCGCCCGATTTGGGCAATTTGTCTAACAGCGAAGGAAAAAAAGCAAACAATCCGAAAGGAAAGGCAAAAGCCAACGAAAAGCCAAGCATTCCCACAATAGGCTTTAGTATAGCTCCCCCGGCTGAAGCAACTAAAATGGAACCCACGATTGGGCCTGTACAGCTAAATGATACCAGCACCAAAGTTAACGCCATAAATACAGGCCCCATAAAACCACCTTTATCGGCTTTTTGGTCGCTTTTATTTACCATCCAGTGCGGCAGAGTAATCTCGAACATCCCAAAAAAGGAGGCTGCAAAAAACATGAATATCAGGAAAAACAATACGTTGGGAATCCAGTGAGTGCTAAGCCAGTTAGCAATGTTAGGGCCTGCTGTAACCGCAAGAACAGACCCGATGAACATATAAATAATTATGATGCTAAAGCTAAATATCAACGCTTCAATTATCCCCTTTGCCTTTTGGTCGCCCTCTTTCATGAAAAAGGAAACAGTCATGGGTATCATTGGAAAAACGCAAGGGGTTAAAATGGCCAATAAACCACCCCCAAATGCAAAAAAGAAAAATCCCCAAAGACTCTTTTTAGCCCCCGTAATGTCAGAAACATCATCAGTTGCCGAAACGGTAGCTTCTTCCGGCTTGATACTGCTATTGTTATTATCTCCAATTATCTTGTCGGTTTTTCCGTTAAAGTGAAACTCAATATCGTTGTACAGTGCCACACATCCTGTTTCGTTACAGGTCATGTAAGCAATTTCGCCAACTACCGGTATGTCGCTGTCATTTGAAGTAAGCTGAATGGCTTGCTTAAAAACGGCTTTGTTGTTAAAAAACCCGATTTTCATTTCAAATACATCATCATATTCTACAGTGGGTTTGGTTACTTCAACCGGTTTGCCAATAACTTTAAATTTATCCGATTTTTCAAAGCTGAACTCAGTGGGCAACGGCCCTCCTTCGGGGATGTGAAGCGAATAAAGATGGTAGCCTTTATCAATATTGGCTGTGAAATAGAGGTCGTATTTTTTATTTCCGGTTTTTTCGGCTTTAAAATTCCATTTTACCGGTTCTAATATCTTGTTTTGAGGAGCAGCGGTGCTATCTGTTTTTTCCTGGGTTTTTAATTTAAAACTAAAATCGATATCCGTTGGCGGAAGACATTTGGTGTCGTCGCAACTCATAAACTCCAACGAGCCGGTTACGGTAACAGGCAAAGGTTTTAGTACCTTAACCCGTTGTTTAAAAACTGCTTTGTTGGCATAAAACTTTAGTTTCATTTCAAAGTTAGGATCGTACTCCTCAATAATGGAAGATGTGTCTTCCGTAACTTTTCCAACCAGCTGAAAGTCATCGGTTTTGTTAAAACTAAATGTTGTGGCCGGAGGTGTCATGGGGATATCCTGCGAGTAAAGATGCCATTTATAGTCGATGGAAGCAGTAAATGTAAGTTCAAATTCGTTGTCGGCAATTTTACTGCTGGAAAACGACCATTTAACAGGTTCCAGAATTTGTGCTTTTAAATTGGAAAACGGCATGGTTAGCGCCATTCCTAACAAAATAAAAATAAGAGTTTTAGTGCTTATATGTTTCATAAATTATTCTTTTTTTGCAAAGATAAATTTTCTGCTTATTTACGTTAATACTTCTTGACAACTGCTTATTTGCGAATGTTGCACAATAAAGGGGCTGTAATGAATTAAATAGATCGAACCGGCTCGCTCATTCGTCCAATAACATCGCATATTTCAGTCAGTTTATATCGCAACAACCTCTAAACTAAACTTAATCGCTAAGCTGTACCGAAAAAACCGTTTTGGTATTCTTGGTAACTTTAAAAGGTTCAGCTGTGCGGTATCCAACAACCCAGGCTATTACGCCATCCGATTCCAATATCCAGACCTTTTCTTTTTCAAACTGCGATAGTTTTATATCGGTAAAAAAATCGCTAACCAGCTTTGAACCCTTTAAGCCGTAAGGTTTAAACCGATCGCCTTTCCGCCACTTTCGCAGGATAAGCGGAAAAGATAATTTATCCATATCGAAAAAACCATAGCCGGGATTTTTAAAAAGAGTCGGGTTAATTGTGTTACCTGACATAACCCGAATGCGGGCTTTAAAGGGTTCGCTGATAAAAGTGTTCTCAGCGGATATCAGAAATCTTGCTGCTGCTGTTGCTTTTCTTTTCCTTATCAGAAGGTTGCCACGATTTATCAGCAATTCAAATTGTTCGGAAAAAAAGTGTTTTCCGGTTGATTTCTTTTGATAAGCATCAAAAATTTTATCCGTATCGTATCGTGTAAAACCGTATTCCTTAAGCAGATAATAAAACCATAAGCTTTCGGGTAGTCCTTTTGGTGTTTTGTCAGGATTGCTTAATAAAAAACCGTTTTGGGTTTTAATATGTTTGCTTCGCTCGTTTTTTAATAAGGTGTCCAACACCAAAGCATCCTCTTTCAGGTTATCAAGGCTTTGGAAAATGGTGTTAAAGTCTCCGGTAATTTTTTTAATTTCGGGCAACAGCTTGTGCCTGATTTTGTTTCGAAGATATTTAAGCGAGCTGTTGGATGAATCGTTGCGCCATTGCAAATCGTATTCAAGGGCATATTGTTCAATTTGTTCTCGGGTTGCAAACATCAGCGGACGAATATAGTGGCCGCGCTGAACAGGAATTCCCTTTAGCCCCTGAAGCCCTCCTCCTCTGAACAGGTTGATAAAAAAGGTTTCAAGATTATCATCGGCATGATGGGCAACGGCAACTTTTTCAAACCCCTTTTGTTTAATTAGTTCGTCAAAAAAACGGTATCGTAAGTTGCGGGCAGCTTCCTGAATGGTTAATTTGTGCCGGCTGGCATAATCATTGGCAGGGCACTGTTTTACATAAATAGGAAGTTGATATTTTTCGGCCAGTTTTCTGACAAACTTTTCATCTTCCTCCGATTCGGTACCGCGCAGTTTGAAATTGCAGTGGGCAATGGCAACACTGTAGTTGCTTTTGACCAACAAGTGGAGCAGCACAACCGAGTCCACACCGCCGCTTACCGCTACCAAAAGCTTTTGATTGGCAGTGCAAAGATTGTGTTTGTTAATGTATTTATTTAATGAATCAACCACGGAGCAAAGGTAGTAATTTAGTAGTGTTGTTTGTGAGGGGGGTGTGTCGCCTTAATACGCAAGTATATCATAAAAGAATAGCACACTGATTAAACTGATCATTATGATTTGACTGATTATTTGATTTATCGCTACTTTTGAACAATGAAAATTACGGATCATTTAAACCGGACAATCGAACTGAAATCGAAACCCAAACGCGTGGTTTCACTGGTTCCGTCAATTACCGAAACGCTTGCCGGTTTGGGCCTTGAAAAAAACCTGATTGCTGTAACACGATTCTGCAGATATCCGCCTGATGTTGTTGAACAACTTCCTAAAGTTGGAGGTCCCAAAAATATTAATCTTGAAAAAATATCGGCATTAAAACCCGATTTGGTAATTGCCGTAAAGGAAGAAAACGACCGGTCGCAAATTTTGGAACTCTCGGAGCAGGTACCTGTGGTTGTTTTTGATGTTAACACCATTGAAGAAACGTTTGACATGCTTACTCGTTTAGGGCAAATATTTGATGTGGAGAAGGTTGCAAAGAGGTGGGTAACAAGCATTACGGAAAAAACTACCGGCTTTAAAACTTCCATCAGTAACCATAAAGCACTCTATCTGATTTGGAAAAAGCCATGGATGGCTGCCGGAACAGATACTTTTATCGGTTCAATGATGCAGTTGGCCGGTTTTGAAAATATTATAGAGGGGCGCTATCCAGAAATCAACGGGAAGGAATTTGATAAAGCCCATATCATTTTGTTGGCTACCGAACCTTATCATTTTACTGAAACACATCGGAAGCAGTTGGCAACGGAGTTTCCCGATAAAAAGGTGGTGCTGGTTGATGGCGAAATGTTTACCTGGTACGGAACCCATATGTTAAAGGCATTGGATTACTTTGAACAGGTTATTTCGCGTTGGTAGTTGAAGGCGTTTTCTTAAGCAGATAAATCTCCGGTAAAATAATTTTGTGCTCGTTGGTGGCGCCCTCTTTTTGCCAAAACAGCATGAAATTTATTTTTACCGCCTCAACTTCATAGCCTTTATCTTTCAATCCATCAAGTTTTGTAATAAAAGCTTTTGAAAACCGGATGATTTGATGGCCGTCCGAATCAAAACAACTGTTTTCTTTTAAAAATAAGGGGTCGCCGCTTCTAAGCCTTTTCATTTTGTTTTGCAGAAAAGGGCTGTTAAAAAAGTCGAGCCAAATATCTTTATGGGTTAGCTGCAACACAATGGATTCTTCCTGCTCAAAATCAGACAGATCGGTTTGCCGGCTTAGGTTTTCTGCCGATATTGAATCTAAAATATTGTTATTAAGATGGATGGATAGGTTGTTTTTAGCTCGCGTCATGGCAACATATAAATCGCGCTTTTTGCTTTCGCTGTTCAAATTAAACCGGTTCAGCATCAAAAAAACATTGTCAAACTCTTTTCCCTTTGCTTTGTGAATGGTTGAAACCAAAATGGTATCAATTTTTCCGGTAACAAAATCTTCCAACTTCGATTCTTGTAAAAAGACTTTAAAATCCGATTTGTATTTTATTTTGGGATTACTCAACTCAAAATCGTTGATGATGTTTATACAAAGCTCAAGTTTTGAACTGGTTTTAAACCTCTTTACCAAATCGGCTTTTGCCTGTGCCCAGCTTTCATCATTTATGGTGTAAATATCCTTTTTAAGGTTTAACTGATGGATAAAATACCTTATTTCGTACAGGTTGTACAGACTGAAACCATCGTTTGTTTGGATAAGTCTGGCCGAATAGCCGTTTTTTAACAGCAGCCCGGCAATTTGTAACGCCTCATCGTTGGTTTGAGTTAAAACGCAGGTGGTACCCATCAGCCCTTCATTCATTATTTCAATCACAAGCGGCGTTATCAGGTTGTCGGAAGTGTATTTTACAATGGTTATGTTGCCATAGTTGTTTTGCACGGCTGCAATGGGTGTTGTTTTTAACCGGTGGCGGAGACGCTGAACAAAACGGTTGGTAAAATCCACAAGGTTTGCCTTGCTGCGATAGTTTTCGACAAGCTCATATTTTACTGCCGATTTTTCGGTGATAAACTTTTCGAGGTATTTTGAGCTTGCGCCCCTGAACTCATAAATGTTTTGATCGTCATCGCCCACGGCAATCACTCTCATATCTTCGTTGTAATCCATCAAAGTGGTAATCAGCTTGTACTCATCAGCATCCATATCCTGTGCTTCATCAATTACCAGCACTGTTTTGGTAATTCGGTTAATTTCAACCTCTTTGGAGTTTATTTTTTCAATGGTGTTGCGAATTACGGATTCTGACTTTTCCAAATTACCCACTTTGCCGAGCAGGTCGAAACAGTACGAATGAAAGGTTTTTATTTCGATAAAATTGGCAGCGTTGCCAATAAGTTTTAGCAGCCGCTTTTTAAACTCGGTGGCTGCTGCCCGCGAAAAGGTAACCATTAACAGCTGCTCGTGCTTAACCTCTTCCATCAACAGCAGCGAAGCCAGTTTGTGTACCAGCAGTCTGGTTTTGCCGCTTCCGGGGCCTGCCGCAACAACAATGTATTTGGATTTTTGATCGTTGATAATTTTTAACTGTGCCGGCGAAAGCTCACCGAAAAGTTGTTTAAACTTGCGGGGCGTAATATTGCGCCTTATCTCATTTTGACGGCTTCCTTTAAAGTATTTGTTTAAAAACGAGCTGTAATTCAGCTGAAAATAGTCCTCCACAAATTGCAAAGCCTCTTTGTAGTCGCTAATCATTTTTTTGGCATACTCGCCAACAATATGAATTTGCTGAACCTTGTTTTCGTAAAATTGATTCAGCTTTTTATAGTCTTCGGCTTTGTATCTTTTTTTGTTATCCTTCTCCAAACGCTCGATGGTGAGCTTATTATACACCACCAAAAAACCACCTTCCAGTTTTAAAGCGTCAATTCGCGACAGATAAAAAAGGGTATCTTCAATATCGTTTATGGTTATTTTTTCCGTGTTAAAAACATCTTTTTCATAAGCCGTTTTAAGTTCGTGCACCGAAAATTCAACAAGGATACTGTCGCTGTTTTGATTGTATTCGGACGGGGTTTCTTCTGTTTTCTGAAACAGATAATCAATGATAAACCCGGCCAGATTACGGCGTTTTTCAAGTTTTTCTTCGAGCAGGTTTTTGTTTTGCGTTAAAACAATGTTGAGGTTATTTTTGGCAAAATAGTTACTTGAACGTTTGGCCAGGTTTTTTATGGCCCAAAAGTTAAGGATGGTTTTTATTTTCCGAATGGAAACATCTGCCAGTCCTTCCTCCCCCAACTCCTCGTTAAGTTGTTTTAAATGAAAACTCTGCCCGGTAATATCCATTTTCGATAAAAGTGCGGTTTCGATATCAAGAAAGGATTTGACAATTTTTCGCGATTGTTTTTCGCGGCCGGTTTTTAAAAACGCCGATAAATCTTTGGTGTCGGCAAGTATTTTTTCTTCGCGAAGCAGGTTAATCACTTCTATAACCTCTTCTTTTACAATACCGAGATGGTCTGAAATATAATCAACCCGCGATTCAGCCTCTTCGTCGGTTCCCTGCTTGCGGCTTTTGCTCGAAAACAGTTTTTTAATAATGCGAACGGCGTGTTGTTTTTGCCTGTCATTAAACTTGTACGATGAGTTGATGGTGTCAATTGCCTCCTGGGCGTTTTTCGACAAAATGCTGCTTGCGTAGATGCGCGGAACGTTTTGTTTTCGTTTCAGGTAACCCGATTCTTCGAGGGCGGCAATGGCAGTTTTTACTCTGGTTTCAATTTCGGCAACCGAGTCGTCCCAGCCGGCTTTGCGGGCAATTTCCAAGGCGGAGTTTGACACTTTCGATCGAAACCGGGTTAAACTTTTTATGGCACGCCAAACCTGTTGTATCTCTTTAATGTTTAACCTCGTTTGGTTGAGCAGAATAAAATGCTTGCTTAAATCCTCATCGTTATAAAGCACATAACATGCCGCTTCAATGTTTTCGTCACGGCCGGCTCTACCCGCTTCCTGAATATAGTTTTCAAGCGAATCGGATATTTCGTAATGGATTACCAACCCCACATCTTTTTTGTCAACACCCATGCCAAAGGCCGATGTAGCCACCATTATTTGTACCTCTCCTGCAATAAAAGCATCCTGGTTTGCCGATTTTTCCTGCTTTTCCATCTTCCCGTGATAGGGCTTTGCCGCGTATCCGTCCTGCATTAACCGTTGGGCAAGATCGTACGCTTTTTTGGTGCGCGAAACATAAATAATGGTGGGGCAATTGTGTTGGTCGATTAAATCGCGGGTGCTGTTATATTTTTCCTGCTCATCGTTTTCGGGATAGACCTTAAATTTCAGGTTGGTTCGGGTGGCATTGGTTTTAAAAGTTTCGAGCTTTATGTTCAGCTTTTCCTTGAAATAGTTTTTAATGTCTTCGATAACATTGGGCTTGGCTGTGGCGGTAAAGCAGGATACCGGGATGTCGGTGTCAAGGTTCTTTTTCTCCTTAAAGGCATTGATAAAGTCGCCGATGTAGAGATAATCGACCCTGAAATCCTGCCCCCAGGCGGAAAAGCAGTGCGCTTCATCAATTACAAAGCGAACCACATTTCTGCTCAATAAAAGGTTTTCTATTGTTTTTGACCGCAGCGATTCGGGCGAAATGTATAATATGGAAGCGGAACCATCGGCCACTCTTTCAAACGATTTGGCACGTTCAATGGGGTCAAGAAGCCCGTTGATGGTAACAGCTTCGGTTATGCCGGCTTTTTCCAGATTATCAACCTGATCTTTCATTAACGATTGTAACGGCGAAATAACTACCGTTAATCCTTTTACGCTTTCGCCCTGCATAAGTGCCGGTAACTGAAAGGTTAACGATTTTCCGCCGCCGGTGGGAAAAACAGCCAGTATTGATTTGTAATTGATTGCAGCAGTGGCGGCTTTTTCCTGTAACGGCTCCCCGTTATAACTTCTGAAAGCATTAAACCCGAAAAACTTTTCCAGCCCCATAGTAACATCCAGCGATTTGTTGCAATACGAACACCCTGAAACACAGGGGTTGTTTCTTAACAGATACATCACCCTCTGTACTTCCGGAAAACGTTTTAATACCCATGGCGGGGTGATTGAATATCTGTCCTGTACGTTGATTAATGCAAGACAATAGGCCAGTTCAACCGGATTTTCAACAATAAGGTTGTGCAGGTTAATATTATTGCAAATCAGCCCGTTGAATTTTTGAAAAATAAGGCCTTCAGTGCTAATGGGAACACTATTTTTATAATCAATAAATTTGAAAAAGCCCCGGAACTCTTTTTTATCGGCTAAAAGATTAAAAAAGATTTGCTTTAACTCCTTGTCAAGTTGATGAAATGCTGTCAACTCATCATTAAATAAATCTCTTGCTTTTATGGCATCGTTTAGCGGGTTGTTTAGTTCATCGGTTTGCAGCTTGTCATCTTTTAACAAGGCATGATAAGGTTTGGCAGGAAACAACAACGGCGACAAAAACAAAGTGTCGATAAAGCTGAAGCCTGTTAAGTCGATTTGTTTTGAAAGGTATTTTAAATCGTGTTCCAACAGGTTGTGCCCGGCCATAAATTCCGAGCCGGCAATGAATCTTGCAAAGTCGGTAAGGCTGCCTGAATGAAAAGGATTTCCACCGTTTTTTATCGCACCCGTATCGTGGACTTTTTTGGTTTTTAACCCCACTTCAGTATCGATAAATACGATGTTTTTCATTAACAGATTATTATGTAAATACCGCAGTAGCTCCGATGGCTTTATGCGGAGTATTGATAGCGGTTAAAAGTACAAAATTTGTTGAAGCCCTTGAATCATTATAAAAAAACACAAATAAAAAGCACTCATTAACCGTGCAAATTTAAAATCGAATTTTAAATCTACACGGTATTTTTTGTATAACACAAAAGATGACCGGAAAAAGGAAATAAAATCTAATTCTGCTTTTGTTATAAGCAGAATTTATTACTTTTTGCTTTCGCTAATAGCAAAATCTAGAGATTAATGTGAGTATTATTCCCTTGTGGTTGTTCGGGTTGCTGTATTAAATGGCAAGGTTATAATTTTTCTGAAAAGGATTGTATTCTGCCATTGCCAAAGTTTGATTTTGAAAATGACTCGAAACCGAAAATTACTATTAAGGCAACACTGGCACCAACAATAATATCAATAATATAATGGTGTCCCGAATAAACCGCTGAAAACCAAATCCCAAGCATAAAAACTAAAAAGAGCCAGTTAATTTTTCCAAGCCGTGCTTTAATACCATAGTATAAAACAATAACAGGATAAGCTGCGTGTAAGGAGGGCATTGCAGCCAACACATTTGCGTTTTTATTGTAGATGCTCTCAAAAATTGGGATGCCCGTCAATTCATCAAATCTGGCCAGGCCGGCTCTGTTGCCCGGCACACCCAAATGCAAATCAAATCCGTACAAATTAACATACCAGGGCGGTGCAGCAGGATATAGATAGTAAATAACAAAGCCTGCTATATTTACCAGTAAAAAAACCAGGGAGAATTTAATAAAAAGATACTTGTTTTTAAAAAAAAGATATACCGCAAATGCCAACGGTACCGGAACCCAGTTTATATAGAACAGTCCTGAAAGAATATCAAAAAACGGACTATGGTGATTAATAAAATACTCGTTGGGAGTAAGTAATTTACCGTTTTCATTTATACCGAAAAGAAATTTTTCAAAATCATACGGCTGTTTTATATGAACCTGTGCCACCTCATAATTTGGTAAAGCGCGCATCGAATCGTAAACAATCCAGTAAATAATAAAAATAGAAAATCCCAGAATAAATCTTCTGGATTTATCAGATAAATAATAAGCGGTAACCCAGATAATTATAAGATAATAGTGTTCTTGCCTTATTCCCCCGGTAAAAGAACACCATAGCAAATAAAGTATTGTAATTGTAATATTTACAATAATATTAAGTGCTGTAAACCGCGCAAACCCCATGTTTTTTGCCATAATATCAATAAATTATTTTTTCATAAGTACTTTGAAGTGTTATCGTATCTTGTCCAAACAATTCAACATACATCACTTTTGGCCATATACCCGATTCATCGGCAAAAATATACATGTGGTCAAGTAATGACATTTTGTTGTCAATAGTTGTATAAACCCCGGCCTTAAAGGGGGCTTCTTGTTTTAACCAAAACTTATGGCCTTCGTTGGCAACCAGTTTTAAGCGAAAATATCCTTTTCTATTTCCAACTTTTTCATTTTTTACTCCGTAGGCATACCATTTTTCAATGGTTCGTAACTCCATTTTTTGCCCTTGTTCTTCATACCTTATCCAGTAAACATGTACCGGATTATTTTCATCCAGCACACCGTTCTTATCAAAATTTGCATCATAAACGATGGTGTTTTTATTGTGGTTTCGCTGAATATAAAAAAGTAGTTTATTGTTTTTAGCAGGAACAGGATAATTTTCTGCACTGTAAATACCAAAAGAGAGTAGTAATATTGAACCGCATAATATTATCATTATTTTTTTCATGGCGTATGTATTACAATAAATTCTCCCTTTTATAATGTGTAAGTGTTTCGGTAAGACCTTTTAGCAAATCATATTCCGGAACAAACCCAAAATCTTCCACTAAGCCGCTGCTATCGCAAAGCCAGTTTTTACAACTTATCTCTTTATACTTATCAGCATTCAATGTGGGTGGTTTCCCAGTGATACAGGATAATTTTTCGTTTATTAAAGCAACTGCTTTAACAAAAGCTGCTGGAAAAACAATTCGGATGGTTTTTTTTCTTAAAACCTTTTTTATGATTGTGTTAAACTCTATAACTGTATATTTATTCAGGTCGGTAACAAAATAAGATTTACACGAAACGGGAGACACCATCGCATCAAATATTATTCTTGCCAAATCTTTTACATGTATGAAAGTCAGGTGCTGGTTGGTACTTCCAACATATGTTTCAATACCTTTTTTAATATTTTGGTAAACAATAAAAAAATCCTTTTCGCGATACCCATATGTTCCGGTAGGCCTGAAAATAAGATAGGGGAAGTTGGGTAATGACTTAATAAAGCGTTCCGACTTTAACTTGCTTTCGCCGTATGGAGTAATGGGATGGGGTGTATCAGAATCTTTTACCGGCTGCATTGTTTTTTCGTTGCCGGGGCCGTAAGCTGCCAAACTACTCATATAAATAAATTTCCCGGCAACAGAATCAGTTTCCAACAATGCCTCAATAAGATTGCGGGTATATTGGTAATTGATTATTTCATAATCGTATTTAAAACATGTTTTTGTAATACCGGCATTGTGTATTACATAATCAAATTTACCATTTTGGGCTTTGAAACTATTTAATTTTTCAATGAGCTTTTTTTTATCAGACAATTCTGTTTCAAAAAAGAGAATTCGAGGATCGCTCAAAAATGCCCTGTTACTATTTGGCCTCACTCCCGCAAACACTTTATATCCTCTACTCAGAGCCTCTTCTACAAGATAACTTCCTATAAATCCGTTTGCTCCAGTTATTAAAATGTTTTTCATGCTATTTTTTCTTAAAAGTCAAACTTAAACCTGGCTCTTATACCATATTCTGCAACATTGGGATTATTTAGATAGGTAACCCTTTTTACCACATCAACTCTGAAGAACTTAAATATATTTCCAATTCCGGCACTAACTTCTATATACGGCTTTCCGGTTAAGGTAAATGTGGTAGGATTACCATAACTATCAGTGGGAAACTTCATTAAACCTGGTGTAACATCGGGGTTGTTTTTATCGGTTACAGTACCATAAAGTCCTTTAAACGATACAATGGACCTCCATTTTAATCTTTTAAAC
>Ga0256831_1000935_pt1 | contig 15458 bp, 16 predicted proteins | sample 132544metaG_FD_189087 | JGI IMG/M metagenome (GOLD analysis project Ga0256831, IMG submission 189087) | Hydrothermal vent microbial communities from Lau Basin, Pacific Ocean - 132-544 | ecosystem: Environmental > Aquatic > Marine > Hydrothermal vents | place: Pacific Ocean: Lau Basin | collected...
AACCGTTCTCTTTCTATGGGCATTTAGAAAATATTTATTTACCCCTCTTAATTCATTAACGCAGCAAGTTGAAAAAGTAAATTTAGATAATGTATTTGATGTGCATATTGATACGGTAGATGAAAATAATGAATTAAAACTCTTAGAAAATGGTTTTAACCACATGTTAAAACACATAGAAGATGATCGTAATAAACTTGATGAACGCCATAAAATTCAAATGGCAGAATTAAACCAACTGGTTATTAAACGAACAGTAAAGTTAGATGATGCGATTAATGAACTTAATAAAATTGCGTTTAGTGATCCTCTGACACAGATAAAAAACCGCCGGAGTTTTTTTGAGGCAGGTCATACTATTTTATCAGTTGCTAAACGGGAGCGAAAAGCAATTAGTTTATTGATGATGGATATTGATTTTTTTAAGAAAATTAATGACTCTTATGGGCATCATATTGGTGATGAAGTCTTAATTGATTTTACTAGAAAGATAGCCTGCCAATTACGTGAGAGTGATTTATTTGCTCGTATTGGAGGCGAAGAATTTGCCATTATACTCAGCAATACAGATAGTGCTGGCGCTCAACAACTGGCTGAAAAAATATGTAAAATCATCAGCTTATCAACCTTTAATTCTGGTGAGGTAAGCCTAAGCTATACCGTAAGTATTGGTGTCGCACAATGGCGTGATGAGGATACAAAAATTAGTGCCTTGCTTAATCGTGCCGATCAAGCACTTTATCAGGCAAAAAATAATGGTAGAAATAAAGTCCAAACAGCATAATCTGGGGTTAAATAAGTGATCCTACACATCTGGGGCACTTTTCCCGTTATTACACTGAGTTATTTGGTGAAACACCCTCTAGCACATTAAACTCAAATTACCCTAGAGAAAATAGCCTTAATGCCAATTGCACTTCCAGACAGGAAGAATTGGAATAAATGCTATAACAAGCCTGAATTATGTGATGCCGATTGAAAAAATGGATCGCTATCAGAGTAACCACCTTGTTTAATTATAATGATCTCATACAATTAATATCATCCCACGATATGAAGAGAAATTTACTGAATGTTTAGTCCCCTATTACGCACTGCCAACACCATTATCTCTGGCAAGGAAGAACAAACAAAGCTGGCCATTGCCTGTTTATTGGCTAAAGGACACTTGTTGATTGAAGATTTACCGGGCATGGGTAAAACGACATTAGCCCATCTATTAGCCAAACTCTTTGGCCTGAACTATTCACGTATTCAATTTACCAGTGATATGTTACCGGCTGATATTATTGGAGTCTCGGTATTTGATCGTAATGCCACTGAGTTTCAATTTCACCCAGGCCCTGTTTTTAGCCAGTTGGTACTGGCGGATGAAATCAATCGGGCGACGGCAAAAACCCAAAGTGCCTTACTTGAGGCAATGGAAGAACAACAGATTACTACGGATGGTAAAACCTACCCACTTAACGATCCTTTCTTTGTGATAGCGACCCAGAATCCACAAAACCAAACAGGGACATTTCCACTGCCAGAATCACAATTAGATCGTTTTTTGATGCGTATAGTCTTAGGTTATCCAGATAGACAAACAGAACGTGGCATCCTAAGTGGTGCAGATAGACGTGATTTATTGCAAGAGATAAAGCCAGTTTTTAGTACGCAAGAATTAATCCACATGCAGCAGCAGATCCGTAATGTGCATATTTCATCAGCCTTGTTAGACTATGTTCAGGATATTTTACAGTTCTCCCGTTACAATCAGCATTTTTTAAATGGCCTATCCCCTAGAGCCGGCCTGGCTTTACTGCGAGCAGCACAGGCTTGGGCCTTTATTCACAATCGTGAGATGGTTATTCCTGATGACATTAAGGCTATTTTACCCGCTGTGATTCTGCACCGTTTGGTGGCACGAGATAATCACAATGCTAACGATCAGCACATCACTCAGTTATTTAATGAACTGGCCATTCCATAAGGTCAATCATAGACTTTAGGCACAAAAAAACCTGACAGAATGAACGGTCAGGTTTTTTTTAGGTCAGCTCATTATTTAAGCAATGGCTGACTAAGCGACTATTATTTGTTTAGATCTATTTGTTTGGTTCAATCTATCTAAATAATAAAATCTAAACTATAAATCTTATAAAGAAAGGCTTTATTTAATTTTTGCTTCTTTATACATAACATGTTTGCGAACAACTGGATCGTATTTTTTCAATTCCAATTTTTCTGACATGGTGCGCTTGTTTTTGGTCGTTGTATAATAGTGACCAGTACCTTCTGAAGATACTAATTTGATTTTATCACGCATATTTTATTCTCCTACGCATTCTTTGTGCTTTCATCAGCATAAAGAAAGCTGATAGCTCATGTTAATAATTAAACTTTTTCGCCTCTAGCACGCATTTCGGCTAGCACGGTATCAATACCACGTTTATCAATGGTACGCATACCACTTGCTGTAACACGTAGCTTTACAAAACGGTTTTCACTTTCAACCCAAAAACGGTGGGCATGTAGATTAGGTAGAAAACGGCGTTTAACTTTATTATTGGCATGAGAAACGTGATTTCCCGTAACAGGACGTTTTCCTGTGACCTGACATACCTTAGACATTTTTGTTCTCCAATAAATCGCTTAAATAATTCTTTAATCTTTAAATGCCCGTCTGCTTATTACGGTCTCTATTAGCTTATGCCAGAGAAAGTAGCTTTGAGCAAGAGGCGAGATTTTACGCAAAATTTACTCATGAGGCAAGCTTTTTAGCAAAGAAATCAGGAAATTAACAGTTTTTTTATGTATTTAAGATATTTGCATGGTCGAACAGCATTTTTTAGTTTATCTTTAAACCTGCATGGAATAATCAATAATAATCAATATAGAGAACAACAATAAAATAAACAATAAAAAACCACCAACCATAATTATTAAGGAATGTTTATGATGAACTATAAGAAAATTCTCCTCGGGGGGATGTTAATAACGTTATTAGCAAGTAGTAGCATTGTTTTTGCACAAAACTATCAAACACGTAAGATACAAGAAGCAGATGGCACAACCCGCTATATTATAAACTATAAAAAACCTTCCCCAGCATCTACAACTCAGGCAGGTTATTATGCACAGCACTATCAGCCAAGAGAGCAATTGTTGCCACCTGCACGTGTTCAATCACCAGCTCAATTATTAGAACAGTCAATTAAAAAGGTGATTCATTTTCTTTCTCAGCCCAAAGAAGATGCTTCGTTAGAGCAAATCACTGCTTTTTTGCAGCAGGAAATCACCCCTCATTTTGATTTTGACTATATGTCTCGCTGGGTTGCTGGGCGTTATTTTAAGGCCATGTCAGCAGAGCAGCAAAAGACATTTACCCAGACATTTAGCGAACTATTTATTACCACCTTTGTGCAAAAATTAAGTAACTATCAAAACTATCCCCCCGTTGTTGATGATTTTCGTTCCAAACGTACAGGAAAAAATGAAGCCTTAGCAACGGCCAGAATTTTACAAGAAACAGGTGGCTATATTCAGGTTGATTTTAAATTTTTAAAAACGTCTAAAGGTTGGAAAGTGGTTGATGTTAAAGCCAATGGTATTAGTGCCCTTTATTATTACCGTAATTATTTTGCTGATCAAATCCGTAAAAGACAGCAACAACAAGCTGTTTTTAAATAATATTACTCTAAATTTACTACAGAATAGTATCCAGATATCAAGAATAGACCTTTTTGGGTACTTCTATATTGAGTAAAATTAGAGTATAAAAGTAGCTTGATCCCTAAATTTTATTGTGACCATTAAAATTATGATACTCTTCAAATCTAATTACAGCTTTAATGTTTTACTCCGTCTGATAGCCATTAGCATTATCGTGGTGATATTAATTTTTTATAATTTTGATTATATTCAAAATATCTATTTAAAAGATCAACTCACCCATACGGGCTATATTATTAATGGCTCGATTGTCGGTATTTTTTTACTCGGCATGATAAAACTGATTGCCTCACTATTATTTTACTGGCGTGAAGAACGGGCTGTGGGCAAATTTATTGTCAATATCATGCATGAAGATTTTGACCCAAGTGACACGATTAATAAGAAAAGTCTTATTTATCACCGTTATATCAGTATGCAAGATGTTTATCGTCAGCATGCCAGCATTAATCAAAGTGCTATGGCAGCCACCATGGTTGCGTCAGAAAGCACACGTTTGAGTCTGCCTAAATTTGTTTCTAATATCCTTATTTTAACAGGTGTCTTTGGTACCATCATATCTCTTTCTATTGCTCTTTTAGGCGCCTCTAATTTAATGGAAACAAATGGCATTGCCAGTATGGGACAAGTGATACATGGCATGTCAACTGCGTTATCCACTACCACAACAGCTATTATTTGTTATCTATTGTTTGGCTATTTCTATTTAAAATTAACGGACATTCAAACCAATTTGTTCAGCGCCATTGAACAAATCACCACACAACATCTTATGCCTCGTTTTTCTTATAAGAATGAAAATATGGTACACCAGCTTGCTGAGTTAATTAAATCTCTGCGTCATACTGTTGCTAATATGCAATTATCACAACAGCAATATCTTGAAATGGGCACTCGAGTCAATGAGATCACCAGCCAGTATGATGCTCGGATCACGGGTATGTCAGATGATATTACGGATATAAAAGAGTTATTACGCTTGGGCTTTCGCCTACCTGAAGATCACACTCATTTTACAGATCAGAAAAAAGCCAATGCCCAGCACAAAGGCACTCCCAAAACTTTTTTAAGCCCTGATAATAATCGCTAAGTGGAATTGATGTCATGAGTGATGGTTTTATTGATTTAAGGCAAAATGAAGCTCAGTTGGGTAATGAGTCTTTTTGGCCTTCTTTTACCGATATTATGACTGTAGTGGTTATGATCTTCTTATTAGCCACTAGTGTACTTATTGTTAGAAACTGGGAGTTGGTTAATGAGTTACAAACACGCATAAAAGTTGAACAAAAAATATCGCAACGTCTTAAAGCCAGTATGGCGGCACAGAAAAAAACCTCTGAAGAATTATTGGTCAGTCAGGATAGACGCTATGAAATTGCCCAAAAATTACAATTAAGTGTTGCTGCTGAACGCCGCACAGCAGAAGCGGTACAAAAAACGTCCATAGAAAAAGCCAGCCTTGAAGAGCAACTGACACAAGCCCAGTCTGATCTTTCATTAATGCGTTTACAACTCATGCAAGCTAAGGAAAGCGCTACTGAACGTGATCGCTTAATTGTTGAACAAGATAAGCATATTAGCCAGATTACACAACAGAACAATACCTTACAACAACGTCTTAGCACAAAAGAGCAGCAATTAAAGAGCAAACAAAAACAATTGATAGCCAGAGATACCAGTCTACAATTATTACAAGATCAGCTCGCCGTTAATTCCCAGTTTTTAGCTAATAAAGAAGAAGAGTTAGAAGAACAATTGGCGGTGTTAAGTCGTAAAGATCAGCAATTAAGCGAATTAAGTAAAAAGAATCAAGCACACCTTGAGAATATTCAAAATTATCAACAGCAACTCACTCTTATCAAACAAAAAAATTCAGATTTAAGCATTGCCTTTGATGCTCAAAAAGAAGTCTTGGCTGAGAAAACTCAAGAACTTGAGTCACTGAGTGAAGAGAATCAGTCTTATCTTGATAATATTAATGATTATCAACAACAAATTGCTCTTGCAGAGCAAAAACAATCTTCATTAAGTGCCCAGTATGATACTTTGGAAGAAAAATATAACAAACTTATCAAACCTTCACGCTCCGCAATTGGTAAGCATGTGGTTGAGGTTCGCTATGAAAAAACATCAGGTAAGGAATTAATCCAGTTTCGTCAATCTGAAAAAGATACTTACCAAAACATTAGCCAGTCTGAATTGCATAATAAGCTGGGTAAATTAAAGGCAAAATATCAGAAAACACTCTATGTGAAAATTATTATTCCTGATAATAGCGGCCTTTCCTATAATGAGGCATGGACTTTTATGATGAGTATATTAGAAAAATATGATTATTATTATCAAGACTAGGGGTTATGGTCATGATACAAGCCCAAAATAGGCTAAATAAGGATCATCAATATGCGTCTTGGAATTGATCTGGGTGGGACTAAAATTGAAATTGTTGCGTTAAATAATGCCTCTCAAGAAGTATTCCGACATAGAGTAAAGACACCTCAAGGTGACTATGCAAAAACATTGCTCACTATTGTTGAGCTAGTCAAACAAGCCAGAAATTTCCTGCTAGAACAAAAAACCATCACCCAACTAGAATTTGATGACTATACTTTGGGGCTAGGTATACCCGGTGCTATTTCCAGACAGACAGGTTTGGTTAAAAATGCCAACTCTGTTTGTTTAATTGGCCAGCCCTTGCAAACGGATTTAGAAAAACAGCTCAATCGTCCAGTGCGTATTAATAATGATGCTAATTGCCTAACGGTATCAGAAGCAACAGATGGTGCAGCAGCAGGCTATGAGGTTGTTTTTGGTGTCATTATTGGTACTGGTACGGGTGGTGGTCTTGTTATTGGGCAACAGGCAATAAGCGGTGTCAATGCCATTGCGGGAGAATGGGGACATAACCCCATGCCGTGGGTTTCTCAAATAGAAACTCAGGTTGTCTGTTATTGCGGTCAAATCAATTGTATTGAAACCTTTTTAAGTGGCCCTGGTATGCTCAACCGTTTTAAGCTATCAGGAGGGGTTGCAGAGTCAAGCCAAGAGATTATTGCTAAAGCTGATGTGGGTGAACCAATGGCTGAACGCTTTATGCAAGGCTATGAGCTTTGGCTGGCAAAGGCTCTAGCTAGTGTGATTAATATTATTGACCCCGATGCGATTGTGCTTGGTGGTGGCTTATCAAATATTGAGCGCCTATATCAAAATGTTCCCCTCTTATGGCAGGATTTTGTATTTTCTGATCATGTTTTAACGCCATTACTTAAATCTAAATATGGTGACTCCAGTGGGGTTCGTGGCGCGGCTTGGTTGTGGTAAAGTGGATTAATTTTAGGCTATGTATTGCGCTAAACTAAGGCTTATTGAGCCGTCAGTTTAAAGGCTGTTATCTTTCTTATCCAAGGAGAAGAGTCTAGTTGAAAACTCAAGGGTAATGAGGCAATAGCCTGTTTGGCATCCACATAACTTAAGTAGTTTCCATAGGCTAGAATAAAGAAATCTTGGCCTTTTTTTCGAGTGTGTAGAATATATGTGTGTTCATCTGAATATTGTTTAAGCAGTGGTGTAATACTGTCATATAATTGGGCTGCCATTAATTGTAAAGTATAATGTCCGGCATTGATTTGAGAAAAACGCTTATTATCGTTTCTTATATTAGCGCTTGTTTCGGTTGCCATCTGTGCTTGAGGGAGTATTTTTTTTGCCGTTGCCTGTGAAGGTGCAGTGGCGGCTTTGTCCTTGGTGTTTTTTTGAACATAAGTGCCATTTTGGACATAATAACGTTCTTTTTGACGAACTGATTTAACTTTATTCTTTGCTATAGGCTCTGCCTTGCTTTTGTTGGCTAAGGCAACTGTTTGGCTAGATGGTATTGCTTTTTTAGCCTTTCTAAAGCCTAGGAGATAAGCTTTTTTATGCCATATATCAGCTTGTGCCTGATTACGAATAACACCATAACCACCCGTGGCATTAATTTCACCCAAGAGAAATGTGGCTAGGGGATTATTGCCTTGTGCTGGTTTAATGAGCAGTTGCTGAGCCTTATAATAGTCTTTTTTTACCCCAATACCATTAAAATAGACAAAGCCCAAGTCTCGCATAGCGGATAGGTTTTCTTGCTGAGCGGCTTTTTTTAGCCAATAAATACCTTGTTCCATGTCTTTTGCTATGACTGTTCCAGTGATCAAACGGGCAGCTAAGGCATGTTGCGCTGGAGAAAAGCCACTATTAGCGGCCTGTGTATACCAATAGGTTGCTTTTGCTGGATCTTTGATACCATCATCGCCGGTATCAAATAAATGTGCTAAATGGTATTGTGCCGGAACGTAGCCCTGCTCTGCTGCTTGGGCGATTAAGTGGCGAGCTTTTTGTCTATTATTGCGTACATTGGAGTCAGAATAATACTTAACACCTAAATTATAATAGGCTTCAGGAAGCGATTGTTCAAAAACACTACGTTTGGAATTAGCAGTGCCTAACCAAGTATTTTTAGAAGCAAAATCATTACTTTGATCAGGATGTTCAGTAGCCATTAGAGGCAGTGAACAAAAGCTCATTAGAAGCAATAGAATACGTTGGGCAAAGTACAGGGGCATAGGCTTAGTCTTATGAAAAATAAATGATTATTTAGGATTATGTACAATAAGTTATCATAACACCATATAAAAACAAGCCAATAGGATAGAACTCTCAATTTATATGACTATAAACATAGTAAATACTTTTATTCGTCCAGTAATAAAATCAATTAGCAATATAATTCCTCAGCATTGTCTTTTTTGCTTGACCAAGACTCGCACAACAATGGCGTTATGTGAGTCTTGTATTGCTCACTTAGAAATGAATGATCATTGCTGCCAGCGTTGTGCACTGCCATTGGAAGAAAGTATTGAGCAGTCTGTATTGCTCTGCGGTAATTGTCTAAGTCATGATTATTTTTATGATAAGGTCTATAGTCCTTTTGTTTATTCAGAAGAAATCAGTTATTTGATTAAAAAATTAAAATATCAACAAAAAATTCATTATGCCCATAGTTTGGCAATGCTTTTCATTGAAAAAACACCCTTATTAAAGCCAAATGGTCAAAATTTGCCTGATATGCTGATCCCAATCCCCATGCATTCTAAAAGACTCAAGCAAAGGGGCTTTAATCAGGCTCTGGAAATTAGTCGTATACTGGCAACTCACTATCAAATACCATTAAACTATAAGCACTTGATCCGCAGCCGTTATACCGCATTACAAGCTGGAATGGGTTCTAGTCAACGGCAAAAAAATATTCGCCATGCTTTTCATTTGCAACAAGCATTAAAGGTGGATCATGTTGCCCTAATTGATGATGTGATGACCACTGGATGTACGGTTAATGAAGTAGCCAAGCTGTTAAAAAATGAGGGTGTTAATACGGTTGATATCTGGGTTATTGCCAGAGCAGGGCTACATCATTAGCTTGTGATTGAATAAGGCTAAGGCATTAACCCCAAATAAAATGAGTAGTGATAAGACATGACATTACAAGACAAAAATACCGTGATTATGGGCTGTGGCTTTATTGGTAAAAAATTAATAAAAGAATTGCTTAAGTACCATCATGATATACAACATGCCGCCAATCATATTAAAGTGCTTGTTAAGACCGCTCAAAGCCAGCAACAATGTGAGGCTCTTGGCGTGGCTAGTTATCAACTTGATATGGATGATAAAGGGGCTTCCTTAGCGGTGGATTTATTTCACAAACCGACAATTCTATATTATTTTACCCCACCGCCTGCACAGGGACGAGAAGACACCCGTATCCGAGCCTTTATACAATTGTTACAACAACAAACAAGTCAAACGATTAGCAAAATCATCCTAATCAGCACAACTGGAGTCTATGGTAATTGCCATGGTCAATGGGTGGATGAAAATACGCCCGTAAATCCTAGTGCTGATCGTGCCTATCGGCGCTTAGATGCAGAGCAACAGATGCAAGCTTATTGTGAGAAAATGGACATTGCTTTGGTTATCCTTAGAGTCTCAGGTATTTATAGTGCTGATAAGCTACCATTAAAGCGTATCAAAGCACAAACCCCAATTGTTTGTCAGCAAGACTCGCCCTATAGTAATCGCATTCATAGTGATGATTTAGTTACTATTTGTCTTAAAGCAGGACTGATGGATGTAAAAGGTATTTTTAATTGTGCTGACGGGCATCCCAGCACAATGTATGATTACTTTATCGCAGTTGCCAGAACAAATAATTTACCAGAACCACTGAGTATTTCATTAGAGCAGGCAAAAACGCAATTATCAGCAGGAATGCTTTCTTATATGGCCGAGTCACGGCGTATTAATAACCAGAAGCTCTTATCAGAATTTAAGATCTCTTTACAATACCCTTCTTTAGAGCAAGGGCTAGTATCCTGAGTAGAGCTTGATATAGATCGACCTTATTTTGAAAAAGCCTTTCCTTTTTCAAGCGTTTTAGTATTATCTTATATTCCTGTCTAATAATGAGTGCGTATTCTCATGAGTTTAATTGATAACTATAATAGAACCATTAAATATTTGCGACTATCTGTTACGGATCGTTGTGATCTCCGCTGTTTCTATTGTATGCCCAAGGGCTTTGCTGATTATGAAGAGCCTGAAGAGTGGCTGACATTTGATGAGATTGAGCGGGTCATTGCATCCTTTACTCGTTTAGGGGTAAGTTCAGTCCGCCTCACAGGTGGCGAGCCATTAGTACGAAAAAACTTACCTGAATTAGCCAAACGTCTTGCGGCCTTGCCCGGTCTTGATGATTTATCATTAAGCACCAATGCGGTGAAATTAGGTAAATACGCTGAAGAGTTATACGCTGCTGGGATTTCACGAATTAATGCCAGTTTAGATACCGTTGATCCAGTTAAATTTAAAGACATCACTCAAGGAAAATTAGACAAAGTTGTCGAAGGGCTGTTGGCTGCCAAAGCGGCCGGCCTTAAGCCCATAAAAATCAACATGGTCATTATGAAAGGGGTTAATGATACCGATGTCGAAGCAATGGTCGATTTTTGTCAGCAACATGAGTTTACCCTGCGTTTTATTGAAACCATGCCAATGGGTGATACTGGGCGTGATGCGGCTGATTATTATATTGATCTGCATGAGATTGAAGCACGCTTAGAGAAAAAATATGAGCTAATTCCAGCAGTTATGGCTGGAGCAGGTCCTGCTCGCTATGTTCAAGTCGCAGGTACAAATTTAAAAATTGGCTTTATTACCCCAATCTCCCAGCATTTTTGTGATACTTGTAATCGGGTGCGGATGGCCGCTACAGGGACATTGTATATGTGCTTGGGTGATGAGCATAAATACGAGTTACGCCCACTCTTACGTAATGGGATCAGTGATGAGCAATTGGATCAGGTGATCCGAGAGGCGATTAATTTAAAGCCTTTTAAGCATGAATTTAATGAGAAGCCAGAAAAAGTCATTCGTTTTATGTCCATGACTGGTGGTTAAGTTATAATTTTATCTTACTCAATAGCAAGTATTTTTCTATGTAAGTTCACTATCATTCCTACCGACTATATATTAAGTCTTACACTAAAGCTGAGTAGTTACTAATATTCTTAATTATTTACATTTAATCTGATCGAGATCATAGCTTCATTTCCCTCAGCCACTTATATTGCTCGTTATGTTAACTTTTATCTGCATGATTAGGTGGTGAAAATGGGTGTATCAGAAAACAATGCTCACTATGGGCACCGTTTGCGAGTGTATCGTAAAATTGGTGATGTCATCTATGATGAAGTCTATTATTTGACTGAAAATGGTAAGTCTGTCAGTAAAAAACGGGAACGTGAAATTCGAGCGTTAGCAAAAGCACGTGATAAAGAGCTCTTGCAGTTTCAGGCAGAGTATCAGCAAGAATTGGATGCTGAGAACCCCATTAAATTCCATAAAGATGGCCGTATTATTGGTTTAACTCGTCAGCGCCAACAAGATAATGAGCGTGAGATTGATGTCTTTAAACTGCGTATACGCTTACCAGATGATAGTATCTCATGGGGCAGTATTAGTATTGATTTGCATGGCTTTGATAATGCATTTGCACAGGCATTGGAGCGTATTACACAACTATTAGAGATTAACAAGCGGACTAAAATATACCGACAAATGAAACAATCAAAAGAGGCCTATTTATAAGTCATTTTTACTTTCAGGCTTACATAAACATTTTTATTTAAGCCTGAATATTATCGTAAAACTAAATATCTAAATCATCTAAAAAGGCTTGGTTTTGCTCATCTTTGGTTAAGTTTGAATCACTAAAGCCTGTATTACCCGGATCATCCAGCTCAATAAATTCTGTACGTTCCATCGACATCTCAAGGTTAAATGTTTTGTGGTTTGAGGTACGAAAAACAACTCTTCGTGATTGTGGGCGTTCAATATTTGCATTGATTGAAAGGATTAGTTCTTTGTTTACAACAAGCATTTTAGGCTGAGTTTGGCTGATAGATAAAGACAGTTGATGTTCTAGTTCACCTTGAAAGTCGCCGACAATTTGGTTCATTAATTCACCCAAAACATTAGAGACATCATCGGAAGTGTGCTGGTCTGATATCTCATCATGAGAAAACCCCATTTGTTGCATATACGCCTGATAGATTTCTAAGGCAGCACCTGAGGACATATTAATAATAATAAGTCCAGAAAAGGCTCCCTCAAAAAGTACAAAACAGCCAATATCTGGTTTTAAGCAGGTTTTGGTAATTTTTTGTACCATTGGTGAATAATGAATATCATTATTGGTTGTCTGGGTGAGGATTTTTTGTACCGCTTTACACAAGATAAGCAAAACATCTTCAGTGGTTTTATTTTTTTTTGCTACCTTTTTGGAAATCATTATGGCTATTCTCGTTTTTAAAATTGAATTGCCATTAATTATAGACACTTATCACTAAAGTTAAAGCCAAACTGAATATTAGTAAATAATGCAACCCTAATATTTCTAGTATTTATGTTATACTCCAGTCCCTATTTTGGTAAATTATTATTTTAATACAGCACATAAAATCACATGACTCCTTTTATTGATATTCATAGCCATATTATTCCCGGTATTGATGATGGTACTTGCACCTTAAATGATGCCATTGAAATGGTAGAATATGCAGCAAATAATGGTATTTCACATATGGTCATGACACCTCATATTCATCATGGGCGTTATGATAATGATAAACAATCCATTTCAAGACCCTTTATACATTTACAACAAGCCATAGAAAAAAAGCATATTCCTATTCATATCGCATACTCTGGAGAGGTTCGCATCGGGGTTGAAATGATGGAAATGCTAATACAGAATAAAATTCCCTTCTTAGGTCAATATAAAGAATATCGGGTTATTTTATTAGAATTTCCTCATTCTCAAATACCACCAGGCAGTGATCGGTTGGTTAATTGGCTTATCCGACGTAAAATAAAACCTATTATTGCTCATCCTGAGCGTAATAAAGACTTGCATAAAGACTTTACCAAACTGGTGCCATTTTTAAAGGCAGGCTGTTTGCTACAAGTAACAGCCGCCTCACTAACAGGCAAATTTGGCCAAAAAAGCCAGCAACTTAGCCAACTCCTTATTGAAAATAAATGGGCACATTTTATTGCTACGGATGCCCATAATATGAAACATCGCCCACCAGAACTTAGAGAAGCACATACTTTTCTTGTGGATATACTAGGGAAAATAGAAGCTAGAAAGCTGTTTTATGATAACCCATGGAGTATTGTAAAAAATAAATTCTAAGGCCTATTATTTCCCAAGTATTTCCTAAGTTTATTAATCTTCCCACCGTTAAGCCCTTGCTCTTTTTACCAGTAAGGGTTTTCCTGAGTTTATTGGCATGATAAAAAATGCAATAATACGGATATAAAGAACAAGGGTATTAATATGTCGGAAACAGGTTCCAGACACAAACAAGAAGCACATCTTTTTGATCAGGAAGCACTATCATCCTCTTTAAATCAGGTGAATGAGTTAATACTTATGGCTGATTGGAATGGTATTGTTTTCTATGTTAATGATGCTTATGAGGCTTGTACAGGCTATAGCCAAGAAGAAATTTGTCAGAAAAAAATAAGCCTTATTAGTTCAGGGCATCATGATAAGCACTTTTACCATGATCTTTGGCATACCATTACTCGTGGTCATCCGTTTACCAATTGCTTTATTAATAAAAGAAAAGATGGCAGCTTATTTTATGAAGAAAAAACCATTACTCCTATTTATGATCAAAAAAATGAAATTGCTCACTTTATTAGTATCGGTAAAGAAATCCCCTCTAAAGAACACTATCAACAACGTTTAAGTCAATACATATATAAAGACCCTATGACGGGCTTAGCCAACCGCTTAAGTTTCATGCAAGAGCTTGAGCATAATGTATTACGTGCTTCACGAAATCATGGGGCACATTTTGCTCTATTTTTTATTGATTTGGATCATTTTAAGAGTATTAATGATACCTTGGGGCATCAGGCGGGGGATCATATTTTAATTGCCACAGCAAAACGTTTAAGTGCTGCTATTCGTGAGGCTGATGTCTGTGCTCGTATGGGAGGCGATGAGTTTGCTATTATTATGGTGGATGCTGGAGAGATTTCACATCTGGCCACCATGGCACGAAAATTAATTGAAAAACTATCACAACCAATTGATTATAAAGAAAACTCATTGCATGTGAGTTGCAGTATTGGTATCAGTGTTTTCCCCAGAGATAGTAAAAATCTTGTGACACTATTAAGTCAGGCAGATGATGCCATGTATCGCTCCAAAAAATTGGGTGCAGGTAATTTCAGCTTTGCAGATAAGAGCCAGATGCATGATGACCAGCGTTTACAAATACTCAAGCGTGATATTCTCAGTGCTGAATACAAAGAACAGCTCACTTTGTTTTATCAGCCACAAATTAACCTAAACAATACCAATATTGAACGCTATGAAGCGTTACTACGCTGGCAACATCCTCAGTTAGGCTGTATTGAACCAGAAGAACTGCTACCTATCATTGAAAGCAGTGGTTTAATGTGTGAAATTGGTCATTGGGTGATCTCTCAGGCCTATCAGCAAATTCAGCAATGGCAGCAAGACTATCAACAAAATATTAATATTGCTGTTAATTTATCAGGGCATCAGCTGATTCAAAGAAATTTTGTCGAGAGTATTGCTGTTATTATTCAAAATGAAGGGGCGCAATATGCCTCAAATCTTATTCTTGAAATTAATGAAAACTTACTTATTGGTGATATTGTTCAGACTATGGATAAGTTTAGGGGCTTGGAAAAAATAGGAGTCAATGTCTCTATTGATGATTATCGTTCAGGTCAAATCTCATTATCTGACCTTAATAAAAGTAATATCAAAACATTAAAAATTGATCGTAAATTTATCCAGAATATTCCCCATGATGATGAAGCAACAGCCATTGTTGATTCAATTATTGCTATTGCCCATGCGCTTAATATGAAAGTAACGGCTGTTGGTATTGAGCATCAAGAACAATATGATTATCTAAAAAATCAAGACTGTGATTTAGGACAGGGTTACTTTTTTTACCCACCCATGCACAGTGTTGATATACAAAATGTATTTATTATAAACTCTGGGGGAAATACTCGATCACTATGAGTGTAACGGAAGTTACTGTTTAAATAGATGTATTTTTATAAGTTGTACACTTATGGACTATTAAGAGAAA
>Ga0256831_1000936_pt1 | contig 15458 bp, 28 predicted proteins | sample 132544metaG_FD_189087 | JGI IMG/M metagenome (GOLD analysis project Ga0256831, IMG submission 189087) | Hydrothermal vent microbial communities from Lau Basin, Pacific Ocean - 132-544 | ecosystem: Environmental > Aquatic > Marine > Hydrothermal vents | place: Pacific Ocean: Lau Basin | collected...
AGACGAGATCGATAAGGTCAAGGCTCACCGAGACGAACTACTCACGATAAATATTAACGGTGTCGATTGGGTGGTGCTGATTGATCAGCTTAACGAGACTCACAGCTTCAACTCGAAAGTATGCCAGCTAACGGCTGGGGGACTATCTGTTCAGCTAAGTGTACCTTTCCAGTTGAAGAGATCGTACTTATTTGAGTCCGACATGACAGTTGGGCAGATTGTGAGGAATATCTTACCTCTTGATTGGGATATTGTCTGGCAGGGCGCGGATTGGAACGTACCTGCCGATACGGTTAGTCTTATTGACGTGTCACCAATGGAAGCAATTAGCCGTGTCCTGTCCGATACGAAACATTGGCTTGTGCCACATCGTACCGAGAAAAAGATAACGATAGTCAAACAATCAAGTGTGCTAGCTTGGCAACGTGCCACAACGACGCCCGATATTACGATAACTGATAATCCTGTATTCACTGCTCAATACGGGGATGACTCTCAGACAGACGTGAACGGCGTATTCGTGCATGGCTCTAGCACCAATGCCGTGCTTGGTAAAGTCATGCTGAACGGTACTCAGGGTGCTAATCTTGCGTCCACGGTCGGAAATCAGCTAGTGACTACGGGAACAGCTGTGACACACATTGGCGAGCAAGTATTAAGTCGATATGTTGACGTACCAGCTATTCGAGGGTTCACAACTCAGATGTGTCCTGCCGATGGTTTTGAGCTATTCGAGACTGGAATGTTCGTTGATGTGATTGGCGAACGTGGTTGCGTAAATAGTGTGACCGTAACGGCTGAATTCAATAAAGTCAGGCAGTCTGTAACGCTTGAATCGAATGATGCAAATGCGTTTAGCAGATTTGATGGATTGATCGCAAGATCGCCTGTGTTGCTCGGACAAGTCTTATCAAGTACAGGCAACTCGTCAAAAGTTGATCTAGTGGGGAGTGGTACGATTCAAGTGAATGGTGGTGCGAGTGTTGGCTCTTATGTATACGTTAGGGATGGTGCGATTGTGAATACCGTCCCTAACGGCGTTTATGTTCTATCTGATACGGTTATCGGTTAAGCGTGGATACGTCTACGGGCGCGTCTAGTCATCTTCTGATTGGTTGTCTTGCGTTTGTGACGTATCGGCTTCTTCGTGGTGCTGTGTGCTACCTTGTGAGGGTGCTTGTTGCCGTACTTTGACTTAGTACCAAATGGTCGGCTGATGTGGTTCTCATTAAGTTCAATGTATTCATCTACTTGTTTTGACTGTTTGTCTTTTCTGTGCAGATGATCTGCCAGTGCTGATGCAACCATATTTGCGCCACTCAACAGTCTTGTCATTAAAGATGTCTTTCTCATGTTCTTGATACTCCAAAAGGATTAAAAATAACGCTCTCAAGTTCTTCCCGTGATGCAGGGAGTCCATCAAGTAGCGGTTCGTGGTAGTAACGGCAAGGTTCGCCGTATCGACCTCTTATCATACGCTGGTATTCGCGCATAAATAATTTGATATGTTTGACTTTATTAAGATCATCACGACTCTCAGATCGCCGTAACAGGCGTTTCACACAGTCAGCTTGCCAAGGCGTTAGTGTTATGTTCAGCCATAAATCCCAAGGTTGTGTGGCTTTTGTGTGATACTCTGAGTCGCCTACGGATGATTTCATTGTGTCTTTAGCTAGTGGTATCTGCTTGTCGTATGGTTTTAGGTGGTGATGTTTTACAAGATGAATGTTGTTACCACCAATTAGCTTTATTAGGCACGCATTGTTTAATGTCGATTTTATGACTGCAACTGACCCAACTGGCGCAGGTACTTCTTGATTGTTAATCAGGACAACTTTTGTTCCGTCTTTATACTTACTCATTAGTATGTGCCTCAATAAACATTTTACATTTACCGCTATGATCTAAATTGTGTGCAATTAGCCACTTAGCAGATGAAATAGATTGCTTTATAAATTGTGGCGTACTATATGTCACATTAAAATACACCCTAAGCCTATGATATTGCTCTTCATTTGTTGTGTGAGGGGTAAATCCGTGGTGCTTGAAATGTCGCTCTAGGCGATCCTTAGTTTCGTCTGACCATTCGTACTTGAATAGAATCGCAATTAAGCCCTTTGTATAGTTAGTCATTGTAAATCAACTCCTCAATGTCTTCCAAAAGACATTGACCATCGCAAGGCGTACCGTCGTATACAGCGGTCTGACTCATGGGATCAATGACTCCTTGCGCCTCTTTGCACTTGGTTAAAATGTCGTAACTCGCTTTCAGTAAGACGAATAGACGGGCAACGTCATCAGGATCAACAGAATCTAGTGCCAGTAATGATTGTCCTTGGTATACAAAAATATCGTTCTTGTACGACACCTCGTACAAATCTATTCCTATCTCGTCAACAATTCGTACCTGTGAACCGACAGGGATGCCTACAACATTCTTTGACTGTTTGGCGATAATAACCGTATCGCCTATTTTGTGATCCAACATTCTTTCCTCCGATATGATTTGCTTGCCCCAAGGTCGTTATATTCTTCTATTGGCGCACGTTGAATGTCATAATTATGATCACCAACGATCTGAGCCGCGATTGACATTAGAAAGTAAGTCTCCTCTGATAAATTATCATTTGTAAGTGACCCTTGCGCTAATCCTATAAAATAACTCATTGAGTCAATAGCTGACACTGAGTTATTCAGATTTTCCCATCGTCGAATAACATCTTTTACAAAATGACTTGGTAATGACTCTATGTGTGATTTATGTTGTGCTTTTTCAGCTTGTAATTTCATTTTTCGTTCCTCGTTTCAGTAAAGCTATAATAGGATAACTGACAAGAGGTGTCAAGCACAAACTCATATCTAGTTTTGCCACAATCATAATACCGCATATATCCAAGTTGTTCAGCCATTTTTGACTCAGGCAAACTCGCATCACCACCTTCTTTTATGAGTGATCTACGCCTCTTTGAAAACTTATGGAATAATCTACCACTACGCTCATATTTATAATCAGGGGGTATTTTTGCAGCCTTTACATAACCATTCTTAATGTAGCTTGTTCCAGTAAACATACTATCATCACAGAATGTATGGATTGTTCTGACTTGGAACTTTGATAGTGCGTATTTAGTGACTTTAGCCAAACCGCCCAAAATGGCGTGAGTGGTAGCATACCTGGATAACTGTACGCCGTGTTGATCTCTTTTAAAAGTGGCGACACCTACTAAGCTATTTTCGTTAAATAAACCAAGATATAGTGATCCAGCACACACACCTTGCACATGGTTGGTATTAAGAAAGTCTATGGTGTCCTTAAATGATAACTCTTTTATGGTACATTTACGCCCGTATATTTTCTCTCTTGGCTTTATCAGACTTAATATAAATCGCTCAATCTTCTCATTATCAGTATTTGCTTCAATCGGGATGTGAATAAGACGAATACCCTGTGCCTTCGCCTGTTTTGTTTTATTAATATGGTAGTCTTTAGGTTTGCGAGAATGCCAGCGGACACCGTTTAGTTCAATACCAATAGCGAATTCTGGTAAGTAAATGTCTATCTCTTTACCATCATCCATTTTTATAGACTCTTTTACAATGGTGTGTTCCCGTAGGACGTTTATTAAGCGTTTCTCTAACTTAGATTGGCGGTGTTGGCATTTAGGACAACCACAACCTCGTAGATGGTCAGAGGCACGTTGCCAAAACCAACCATGATCAGGACAGATGATATTTACCTTATCAGTAGAATGGGTATACTCTACTTGCGAATAGTCGTATTTATTACCGTGTATTTTTCTGGCTTGACCAATGAACTCAGATGTTGTTTTTAGTTTTGAGTCTTTTATAGATTTATAACCACACAAACCACAACCACTACCGTTACAATGGTTCGCTGGTGATTGCCAAAACCTACCATGATCAGGACAGAGTATCTTAACTTTCTCTGTAGCTTTTGTATACTCAACTTGCGAGTAGTCGTACTTATCGCCGTGTGTTTTTCTGGCTTGATCAATGAATGATTGTGTGTCGCGTAACATAAATCCTGAACACATAGCACAACCGTACCCTTCTAAGTGAGAACTAAGTCGTTGTTTAAAAAGTCCGTGAGTAGGGCAAATAAACGTGCCTGTGTTTTTTGTATTGAAATCACTTATCTTTGAATAATCGTACTTATCGCCGTGTATTTTTCTAGCTTGATCAATGAATGATTTTTTATTGTGTAATTTACCACTACACACATGACAACCGTGACCTCGTAAATGGCTATTTGGGCTTTGCTCAAAAACATCATGCTCAGAGCAGATTATTTTAACTTTCTTTTTGTTGCCAGAATATTCAACTAGAGAATAATCGTACTTATCGCCGTGTACTTTTCTGGCTTTCTGGATGAAATACTTGGTATCAGACTTAAACCTACCACCACACTTAGCACAACCAAAACCATGTAAGTGACTATATGCTCGTTGCTCAAATCTGCCATGCTCAGGGCAGATTATTTTAACCAAATCATGTGCTTTTTTATACTCAACTAGCGAGTAATCGTACTTATCGCCGTGTATTTTTCTGGCTTGATCAATGAACTCAGCCGTTGTTTTTCTTCTTGCCATAATAATGACCTGTGTCAGATTCTGTCGTTTCAGTAAATCTATAATAGGATAACTGACAAGAGTTGTCAACGACTTTCGTGTAGTTGTTTTATCTGAATTTGCAGGGCTTCTTTAAGTCCTTGTTGCGTAAGACCTTTTTGCTCTAATAATTTCAGGACAATATCATCATTGGTATCCTTTGTCATTATGATGTGGTGCATTATATGTCTCGCATCGTTACCTTGACGGTAAACGCGAAAAATCATCTGTTCCCACAGCTCGAAGTTATACATAAGTCCGAAGTTGACAATATTGTTACATGCTTTTTGCAGATTCAACCCATAACCAGATGACATAGGATGTGTAATCAACAGACGCAAATCCCCTGCGTTGAATTCGTCCTGAATAGCGTTTATCTCGTCATGGTCATCAATACCCACAAGGCACTTAGCATCAGGGTATCGGTACAACAGTTCGTCTTTCTCAGACTGGAAATTGTATGCCAGTAGCATAGGCGCATTGATCGAATCGTACAGTTCTTCAAAGGCATCGAATTTATGATTGTGGACTTTGATTACTTCACGATAATCTGGTTGGTCAGGATCAGGCGTATTGTAAACTCGCCCATCTGCATACTGCAACAGTTTGACAGCCAAACCGTTTTCATCCATAAGGCTGATTTCTTCCCCTGCCTCGGTGCGTGTAATCAACTCTCGCTCTAGTTCGACATAACCCCGCATTTGTTTGGGTGTCATCTGGACGTACACTTTATTGGTAGTCAATGGCGGTAGGTCAATAGAGTCGTCTTGCTCAATGACAATCGTATTATCTGCCAAGGCATTTACAATCATTACCTTGGTCGTCTTTCGTGCATCGTAATTGGCATGTTCACCATCACGCCTTTTGAAGAATTTTTGCAGGAATTGACTGTATACCGTACCAAGTCTCTTACCAAGATCAGTGACGTAGGATATTCCCCAAGTGTTTTCAAGACCGTTTGATGCAGGTGAGGCAGTAAGCCCAACACGCCTGTAGAAATACGGCAGGATTGGTACAAACGCCTTGAACCTGTTTGATTGTCTGCGTTTCATCTTTGACACTTCGTCAAACACAATCATGTCGAATGGTAAGGCATAGTTGCATTCAATGAAGTATGTCAGTAGTTGTTCTGACATCCATGTCAGTGATTCGTAGTTCGTGATGTAAATATCGGCATCACTAAACAAGGCTGATTGCTTCTGCTTGGCTGAACCAAGAATCTTAGATATTCTCAACTCGCTCTTGGCAGAAATAAGATGTGACCAGTTCTCAATCTCTTGTGACCATGTGAGCTGAGCAACCTGCTTAGGGCATACGATCAATACTTTTCTGGCGTACCCTGCGCGTTTCAGATAAAGATATGCTGTGAGTAGTGATACCGTTTTGCCTCCGCCAGCGAAAACGAATACATTAGCCTCGTAGTGTGTAAATATGTGATTGATGATCTTATGTTGATACTCGCGGAAATTGTCAGGTGTCAGCATTATGTTAGTACCGAAAAATTAAATAGATTGCAATACATCCCAGCCACAGCACACATCACTTGTGCATGATAGAATGTCGTGAGGAACGCGAGTACCCACACTGGCGGTACGGTTGTGAGCTTGTCCTTACGTTTACTACCAGTTCGCTTATTCACATTTGACCGTAAGTGATTATTGGCGATTTGCTCATACCACTCACCATCAAGACCTACGATAATACGATCATTTAGATTGTTGAATTCCACACGGCTGTAATCATACTTGTCGCCATGTTTTATCTTGGCACGGCGGATAAACTCTTCAACCGACACCTTCATGTGACGACCTGAACAATAAGGACACCCGTATTTCATGTGGGTTGATGGGTGTTGTCTGAATTCCCGCTTATGGATCGTACAGGTGAATAAAGATGTCTTGCGTTCGCCTCTTATACTTGTCTTTGAATAGTCAATATGTGGGTACTTCTTTTTTGCCTTTTTAACCCACGGCTTAGTCTCCGGTGTCTTAATTTGCACTCTCATTTCTTAACCCTCAATCATTTTAGCTGACTCGACATACATACGAAGTCTAGCCTCTGAAACAGGCGAAACTTTGTCTATAATGAACTCATGTGATTCAGTTCCAAAATACACCACAATACGTTTGCCAACCCTCTTCTTTGCTACACCCATCTTACCACCAACATCAACAAGCACCAAAGCATTAGGATCAACGTCGAAGATTTTGAACCACGGTGCGTCAGACTGCATGATGTATGTGAACTTAGGTAAATCACTCATAAAGAGTCTGACATTCTTCAAATCAGGGTTTCCTATGTGCATCCTTGGATCAAGGTTTTCATCAAGATATGCAAACCTTCCGTTATCTATCGGTATCTCTTTATTTGCCAGTAACACACGATACGCATCTACCACATTATCGAACTTCTTAGTCTTTTGAACTCTCATTTCTTAGTCCATGCAACTGTTCCAGAATCGTGCTTTTCTACTTTCGTACCTTTCTTCCAGTGATCACCTTCGCCAGTATATAACGTGCTAATAAGGTGATGTTGAGGCTTCTGCTTGTACCACTTACCGTTATATCCAATCTCAACCTCCGTCGATTGGTTGACGTAGACAACACGGCTGTAATCGTACTTGTCGCCGTGTTTTATTTTAGCACGACGGATAAATTCGTCCGTACCCATGTTCGGCTTATGAAACTCAGGACGTGCGCCTTGTAAGTGATTCTTGGGAAGCTGACTATACCACTTGCCATTATACCCAATGACAACACTCGTTCGACCATTGACATAATTGACCTTCGAGTAGTCGTACTTGTCACCATGTACTTCATATGCTTTTTCAAGGAAGACTTTAGCTCTTTTTGATTGTTTGTATGCCACGTCGGATAGCTCCTAATAATGTTAGTTTTGGGTTCTTGTACTTTTCGTAATCAGAGTCGATAACAGGCGCAAACTCTAGCACCGCATTACCGATTGTTGAGAATCTAATATAACCACGCTTCTTGACCATCTTCATTAACTGACGCAGATATTCAACTTCTTTGTAATCCTCTGTCATTGGTAGATAGGCTAGAATGAAATCACGCAGGTATTCATTATGGTGTATGAGTAGCTTGAATTCATCATACTGAATCTTATCTGTAGCTACGCCTAGTTTGAATATATAGCTGGCAGTATCCCATTCCATTTTGCCAAGCATTGTTGCCTTGGCAAGTAGATCATCTACTCTGTTAATCTTTTCTATCAGTTCCATCTTGTATTTCCTTCATTAATTTTTGGATTTTTGCGAATAACTCATTACTTGGCTCTTTAAGCCATTGTTGAATCATGTCAGTAAGTTTTTTGTTCATGCAGAACCTCTGTCTTTTCTATGTTATATTTTGAGAGGTTCATAATTCTCGACTCGCGCTTAAATCTTGAGTCTATACCATAGAGAGCGTTATTTGAGAAATTAGTCACAGCAACACTCCTTCCATCAGGTGTGATAATTGTGTCGCCTATCGTGAAGCCTAATGTATCTTTCCATTGCTTGCGTACTGCCGTTTTACGTTCGCTTTTTAGGACAGCGAGTTTATGGACACATTTGTCTATTTCATCGTCTATTTCTTTTAGTGTTTTCATTTGAACAACTCCGCAATATATGAGTCATACAGGCGCAACATTTCCAAAAAAGCGATGTAAAAAGCCACACAAGAAATACAGAATGCTATTGCTATAAGGCTACCTATCTTAATCTTGTATAATATGTTTTTCATGGTTTCCTCCGTTTCAGTGAGGCTATATTAAGATAACTATACAGAGTTGTCAAGTATAAATTTCTTTTAATCCCATTTCTGGACGAGGCGGAATAGTGCGTAACCATTCCATGAACGAATCTACTCCTGATTTCCCTGAAACTACGGTGTGAAGTTGGCAATATTGTAGACATATGTTCTTGAAGATGACCTGCTTTGGATCGAGTTTCGTCTTGCCTTTTCTCTTCATTTCAACATAGATTGACCAACCGTTATACATTACAATGCGATCTGTCACACCACGCATTGTCCTAGACGTGTACTTTATAGCTTTCCCACCTAGTTTTGCCACGTCTTTAACAAGCTTGTCCTCGGCATCCTTTTCCAACTCAGGCTTGACTCGTTTAGCTATTGGCGGTACTCCAGCAGGGCGTTGTCTAAATTGCTCCATTCTCTTTTAATCTCCGTTTCGCCTCTTGGATATACCAAGCGTAATCAATGTCCTTGGGCATGTCGTCAGGGTAGTCAAGACAGAGTTTACACCCGTCCGTCATAGGTATTTTGGCATAAGTGCCTTTTTTATTCGGCTTGGCTCTTGTCAGAGGTGGTACATCACCAACCGCTTTATAGAATCTCAGCACTTTACCAACATTAGTCTCACCTTCTCTAGCACCGTCTTTTGATACAGCAACTTTCACGAATAAATGAAAGTCACGACATGAGAGTATCGTTTGTTCAACAGATGTACCATCTTTCAGATATTCAAATACGGCATCACGGCACACCCAAAAATTAGGCGCGTGGTCAATACGTTCGGCACAATATAACCCGATCCCACCTGCCTTGCCTTTGTCGGTGATGTATGCGTAACTGTTCACGTCTCGGTACGACATGACTTTGTAATAATCATAATCCATCATATAACCCGTCTCTGATTCCCACTGTGAGACGATCTGTTTCATCAGAGTATCGTTAGTCGTGACGACCACAATACCGTCTGTATTTGCTGATATAACCTCTATACCGACAAGTTCCAGACGTTCACATAACATCAACAAGGCGAGTTGCCCGGTAAGTGTGACATGAACAAGAGTAGATGGGGAATAGCTGACTGAATGATGCTCAGATAAACGTCCGTAATACCCATTTAATCGTAATTTTACACCGTCGATCGTGACTTCAATATCCACTCGTTCATCTGGATATTTCAGAGGAGAACCTGCCTTTATCTCTTCCAACCTATCCTTTGAGTCATTCCTGAGCTGAACAAGACCACCATACACACGCTCAAAGGTTTCCCACGGTATTTGTGGCGGATGGTATTTATTATTCAATATCGTTGCGGGATAATACGACCTCACGTCAATCTGACAAATCTTATAGCCTTCTGATTCTCGATACGTCCCCCGATCCCCAATCGAGTGAATACCGCCTATACCGAATTGAAACTCTTTATTACCAATCTTTATCTTCCGGCTCACGTTCTTGGGCAACTCAACTCGGTATGTCGGTTTGGATCGCTTACCCTTGTTTGCACCTCTTGTGATTACCTTACCTTCCACATTAATATGAAAGATTGTCTCACGAAGTTCCTGAACGAATTGTTGAGTATCAGGTGAGCTGAATTGCACCCAATCTGGAACAGTGTATTGAAAGTCTGGATTGATTTTCTTGAGATTGACTTTCTTGAGCTTTCGTCCAAGATGCCGTTCACACGCAAGGCGCACAGACAAGTCGCCAATCTGCGGATCAGATTTACTGCGAACGTCCCCTAATTCATTAAATAATGACTCTCTGACTCGGATTGAGCCAGCCATTGCATCATACAAGAGGAAGTTACCAAAGTTATCATTAGCACAATATTTGCGTAATATCGGTACTTCATGCGGTTGTATGACACTATCAGGTGGGAATGGTAGCTCTTGTAACTTCTTTGCCCGTAAGCGTGTCATAAAGACTTTCAGGCTGGCAGTACATCGGGGTATCTGCATCAAGTCGATATGATCAAACTCAATGATTTTCGTCTTGAACTTACGCTCAAATTGCCACGGCATCATTCGAGTACCGATAATCATATCACTAATGCCTTTTAGTTGCATGTTATCCGCACCGTGCAGGTATGCAGTCAGCATAGGCGCATCGTAGTTGATGCCGTTGAAGCTTATCAGGGTGTTGTTTTGCAGAATATCAAGAACCCGTATGCCTGCGTTCATGTGTTGATTATTGAACATCTCATGCACGGCGATTATGCGTCTGTCTTGATCGTATAACGTCACCTGAAAATAGTTGACGTAACACTCAATATCAAAGCTAACTATTGGCATGTTTTTCATCCAGTTGAATGTCGGTTAGAGGGATGGTAAGCCTACCTAGTAATTGTTCGACCCTGCCGTTTTTTATAGCGCAATATTTGATATTGCAAATATACATCATACAAACTCGAATTGAATCGCCACGATAGGGCGAATGATACCCTGCGTGGCGATAATCTGACCATTCTCAACAGTGCAGTATCGTATGTCTGCGTTATAATCTAGGCATATTGTACTGCCTGACCTGAGTTTCAGGTAATCGTTTGTTGATAAGAGTCTGTATAGTTGTTCGTATGTCAACATGCAAACGCCTCTAGTCTAAGCTCGCCGATTGGTGTTACGATACCACAACTAAGTGGTACGTCGTTCAATAAAATACATTGATCGTACTTGGACATGTAACCTTTTACCACAACTCGCCGTTTTTGTTTTGTTTTGCATAATACATATGTAACCTCGTCTCTGTCAAAGATGTGTACCCACGGACGCATCTCTTCAAACTCATAAGTATAAGACAAGGCTTCTTGTTTCGATATTCTATTAGGTTTGGCACACTCGCAAGATTGATACCAGATACGTTCACCCATATCAGTTGTTGTGATTATCGCGTTTGTATGAGCGATAATCAGACAGCCGTTGTTCTCATGTTCAGCCTTGCGTAAGGCTATGAGTGTACTGAATTTCTCAAAACGCTTTATTTTAATCTTCTTCATAACAGATTCCTTTTGGTGTAAGTTCACAAATAGGCGTGACTCCATTGACTGACTCCCTGATACCATGTATGGTGATCAGTTGTTGACTATGCTGATGATAGTCTCTGTAAACAGTCTGTAAGCCACTAGACACCTTACAAAGGACATAAACATCCTCTTCTCGGTCAAAGATGCGTACCCACGGCACATACTCTTTTACCAAAAATTCAAACTCTAGCAATTCAAGGATCGATATTTCAATACCAAGAAAAACATTGTCAGAGTCAATAAAGTACCTATTTTTTGAGCGTGTTATAATTCGCCCGTCGTGACGTTCTATGTAACCGCGCTCATTGATTTCATCAACAATATCCATGAGTGGTAAGTTCTTGTGTGTCGTTAGTAATATCTTCTTCATAACATTGTCTCGTAATTGGTGTATGGATGTATACCTGATTGTTTGATCGGACATTCTGCAATAGATTCTCGTCCATTGATTACCTGACATTGTCCATCAAATAATACGCAGTGGTGGCACTCATTGAATGGGAATAGTATCTCCAACGTGCGTACCGATACGTCCCTGTTCAGTGCATTCCAGCGTTTCTGATACTCAATTAAGCAATGCTTACAACGGCGTTTGTATGGATAGAATACAGGCGCAGGAACGGTACATTTTGGATTACTGCATCGTGTCATGGGTGTACCACATCGTTAGTGTTTTATCTAGTGCTGTATTGAGAAAGTCGTCATGCTCGCCTGACTGAATCTCATGTCGTAATTTGTTGGCATATTGGGATTCGCCAGTCTGTAAGTCGTGTTCTGACTGAGCAAAATCATTCAGGTCAAAACGATTTGCAAGATAATCTAAATGACATGGTGATATTGCATTACCAAGATGATCAGACAATAAAGGGTATTGTATCCACATGAATAGTTGATCATTAGGCTCTAATTCCCGATTTGTCCAATCCCAAACAGACATTACAAACTCTCGCGTATAGCGTTTAGGATACGATCTTTGTGTTCCTTGCCGTACATATTAAGTTCGGAATCAAGGTGTTGTATCATATCTTTTATATAACTACTGTCAGCCAGACTTAGCACCTTGGCAACATCGTGTGGCGATAGTCTGTGTGTAATAGAGCCGTTAGGCAGATTTGCTGGTATGGATTTGATAGTCATTTTAGTCCTTAAAGTCGTATGTAAGTGTGCTTATTGGTTCAAGACTAGCAAGATCAAATGTATTATTATCTGATGTGCATATTGACGACCCTTTTATGCCTACACAAATTACAAGATTGCCACTACCAATATGTCGTGCTAACACATGACTGTAATTGTCGTTTGATAGGTGTTCGAATAATGTTTGATTTGTTTTTATAATGTACGTTTGTGACATGGCTTGTGATGGTGTCAATATCAATTCATAACCATCCTCATTTATGTGCTTGATTGTGTAGTTGTCTAGTTTGACAATACAGCCATTTTTAGTTTTCAGCTCGTCATTTTCCAGTTGTGATATGAGAGTTGACAGTTGTGTGAACGTACACTCGTCTTTTAGCGTAATCGTTTTCATATTATTTCCTCGTTTCAGACTACATACTAAGATAAGCGTAAAGCTTTGTCAAGACAATAATTTTTAATTGTTTCGCAATGACAGCGTTTCGGTACACAGTGACAACACAACTCGACGTGCATACCACCTTTATGCAAAGCGATAATATCCTCAAGCATAGCGTGTTGTTCCTTCGCCCATGACGGATTGGCGATCCACGCACCAAAGACTATCTGATACTTGTCACACGCCACGTCACGGCTGTATATCTCGCCGATTCTGTACGGATTACTAAGAGGTGACGATCTATCGCACCAAAGAGATACGATAGATTTGTCCTGAGACTCGCCATTGCTGATTGTGATCATTTTTGCACAACATCAGGTATGCCGAATACCGCACCGTCGTCATGGGTGTCTAATGTAAGATTTACTGATTTATCGAATTGTGAAAACTCTACACATATCTCTCGTAGCTCGTAAACAGTCAATCTGATTGGTTGTGGTTTGTAGGCTTTTGCAAAATCCTTATAGAACAAAAAGATACCACTACCATCGGCAAACACTTCACCATTCATTAGGTCATATATTACTTGTTGCAGGTTGGGAAGCTTCACTAGACTTGTATTTTCTAGCTTAAACAGTATCATCTTCCTTTTTCTACTGCTGATTTAAGTTTTAAGAATAACGAAACACTTAGCGACTTAGCAGAATCAGCGTGTGTTTCTGTAAGGGTGTCAAATGGTACGGAATTGGATGTTGCACCATTTATACCTAACCAATGAGTACCATTTCTAGAGAACATTGCAAGTTTACCAATGTTCTCAGGTCTGGTGTACCACGGTATACGAATTGCACTATATAACTCAGAGTCGGCAAGTTTGGCAATATTAGCAATACTACAGAAATTAAATGCGTTATTCGACACTCTATGATGATAGAATTGATTGTTTTTAAAATAGTAAAAACCGTCACCATCAACGGTAAAAAGATCACCATTTATCATAGCAATCAGTAATTCTTTTTGTGATAAATTCACACGATCTTGTTTCTCAAACATTATTTTTTCCTCGTTGTTTTTAGCTATATTAAGATAAGCGTAAAGACTTGTCAAGCAAAAGGATTATATTCTTTCCTGTGATCTGAGGCGAGTGCCACGACTGGCTGACCTTCCTTTTTAATAACCAGCTCTTTTGAGACTGCTTTTATAACATCACTTGGCACAGACGTTTTTTCAAGTTGTGCTATCGAGATCGGTTTGCTCACAATCGCCACATCTTCCGGTACGCCTAGTTCTATTAGCTTTGGTATCACTTGATCATCAGCAACTTTGTATTTCCGCATTGTCCGACCTTTAACTAGCTTTAAGCCAACATCGTAGCCTTTCCGTACCAAAGCATCACCCGCCTCTTCTACCGATTTCATCCATGCACGAATAAATGGGAAGTTCTTTAGATGACCTTTTATCTCAATAGGCGTTAAGTCTGTATCCGTGGCAAACGCCTTGGTTATCATACTTAACGCCATGTCTTGTTGGGCGCGACACTTGCCTTTTTTATGACACCACTGACACGCATGTTCAGATGGATGATATTCGGCATACGTTGGGTCATGCAATACTCGAAGGGCGCGTATAGATGCCTCTTTTAACTCATTGCCGATCTTATTAAGTTCATCTAACGTGACGTACACTGCATCCCAATACCGATTCTCGATTCGTGGTTGCATGATGACATGGGTGATTTTGGTGATATAGCTAAACTGGTTGAATACACCAAGATTGTATAGCGACAACTGACGATTACCTTTAACAGAGACATACCAACCATCGCCATATTTGAGATCGCAGATTAGCAAATGCCCGTCTTTATAGAGCATTATGTCAACAGAACCGTCACATTGGTCATGTCCAAACAACCATCGTAGAGACGTTCGGTACTCCGCCCATAACGTGTACCCATTATTAACATACGGCTTGATGTAATCCAACCAAAGACGTGTAATGATACCCTTAATCTCATTAGGCGCGTCATCATACATAAGGTACTCAGCATTATCGTAAGCCAGTAATTTTACGTCACTTGCTGTCTCAGGATTAGCATCGATGCGGTCTAACCAAGATTCAATATCACTATAGGGCATGATACCTGTTGCAAGATACTCCAAATAGAAATGAGCAGTTGTTCCATTGACGCTAAAATCTTTATCAGAATCATGCTTACGACTATCTTCAAGCCCGACAACATAACCGGAACACTCTTTCCAGATACCTGCGCTCGATGGGCTTAATAGTGCATGACCGTTATCGTACACATTGTTAGCTAAGGTATTTAATTCTTCAATATTCATAGACTAAAAAGCCCGTCACTTGTACGGGCTTTCTCCTAGTTGATGGTGATATTAACCTAATGGCGCATCAGGGATATTGCTCACACCGCCGTTAGGCATCTGCTGACCTTGCTGATTAGGCATCCCGCCGTTAGGCATCCCGCCTTGCTGATTAGGCATCTGCTGACCTTGCTGATTAGGCATCTGCTGACCTTGCTG
>Ga0256831_1000937_pt1 | contig 15455 bp, 14 predicted proteins | sample 132544metaG_FD_189087 | JGI IMG/M metagenome (GOLD analysis project Ga0256831, IMG submission 189087) | Hydrothermal vent microbial communities from Lau Basin, Pacific Ocean - 132-544 | ecosystem: Environmental > Aquatic > Marine > Hydrothermal vents | place: Pacific Ocean: Lau Basin | collected...
AAACGGAAAACGTTAAGGCATACTACGGAAAGGCGGAAATCTTGAGCGGAGTGAATGTAGAGGTAGATAGAAAGGAGGTAGTAACGATCTTAGGTCCCAACGGTGCTGGAAAGACCACCCTTATAAAATCCATACTGGGCTTGGTTAAAAGCACTGGCAGGGTTATCTTCGATGGTAGAGAAATATCCAAACTGAAACCATACGAGAGGGTCAGGCTTGGCATAGGAGTTTGTCCCGAAGGGAGGGGTCTCTTTCCGAATATGACCGTTGAGGACAACCTCCTCTTAGCTGGTAACGACTTGGATTTAGCTTACGAAATGTTTCCAAAGCTTAAAGAAAGGAGGAATCAGCTCGTTAAATACATGAGCGGTGGAGAACAGCAGATGGTTGCTATTGCGAGGGCCATAATTTCTAAACCAAAGATTCTGATTCTGGATGAGCCGTCTATGGGTCTGGCACCGAAGGTTTTGAACGAGATTGCGGAAGTCCTTTCGGAACTAAAGGATATGTTCTCTATACTCATAGTCGAGCAAAACGCCAAATTCGCCCTTAAATTTGCGGATAGAGGTTACGTTTTGGTTAAAGGGAGGATAGTTAAGGAGTTTGAAGGGGATGTTGATGTTGAAAGGTTGTATTTTACTTAAACCGATGTCTCAACAGCCGGTTTCTCCGATCTTAGAGTGTCGCTAAGAAGGCCTCGCTTTTCAAGACTGGGATGAATTAGGTGTGCCCTATATGCACAAATCTTCTCGCTCTCACACTTCAGTGCAAGGGTCTCTTAATGCAAATGTAATCGTAAAATACCTTCGGGACGAAAGAAAATCATGAAGATATACGTTGAAGGCGATAGTGCATACGTGCCTTTCACTAAGAAGATTGAAAGGATGGGTGTAGGTGTCAAAAGGGACGGGAGGATAACTCTTCACCCAATAGAGGTCCTCTACCTAGTTTTGAATAGAGGATACGAGGTGCACGGTAAAACCATAAGCGACGTTTTCAGATGGTGCTTGGAGAGATTTGAAAACTTCATGCCCTTTTACTGCGTTTACGAGGACTTGAGAAGGAGGGGATACAGGGTTAAGATACTCGAAGACGTTTTGGTTGGAAAGCACGTTTACCATCCAGTCGAGGAGGTCAAAGAGGTAAACGTCTGCGAAATCGTCAAGAGGGCGTTCGAAAACACAGTCCTTTCGGTGGTTGACGAGGAGAACGAGGTAACCTACTACAAGGTTTACGAAATCGATCCGAGGGGAAGGCAGAGGGAGGAAGAGTTCAAAGTCAAAGGAACGCTCGTAGGTGACAGGGTTTTTACGGAAGGGTTCTTACACGAGAGATACTTTTACGGTGGCTACAAGGGGGGAATGACAATACTTTCCCTACTTGAAAGCGCGTATTTGATGGAAAAGGGTATGCTCGAAGTTTATCAAGGCGATAGGAGGTTGGGATTGGAGGAGATAGTTGAGATGGGAAGGAAAAAGGATGGAAACTTCGATAGGAGGCTTGAAGTTTACAGGGATTTGAAAGAGAGAGATTTTGTCGTTAAAACGGGCTTGAAGTTCGGTAGCGACTTCAGAGTTTACGAATACGTCAGCGAAGAAATCCCTCATTCAAAATACCTCGTAAACGTATTTAGAAAACCCATACCCGCTTTCGAAATAGTTAGAGCGGTGAGGTTGGCACACAGCGTAAGAAAGACCCTTGTATTTGCCTGCAAGGATGGAGAAAGAAATAGATATATAGCGGTCGAGAGGATAAAGGTTTGATCGTATAGGCCAAACTTCAAAAATGTTTTGAATATTAAAATTCAAAAATAAAATAACAAGAAATGCTATTTTTCATCTTTTGAGTAATATCTTAAATCCGCAAAGTATTTATTATACCATCTCTAAAGAGATATTGGCGATACGTATGCGATTTAGATAATTCTGAGGTGAGAAGATGGCCGAAGAAGAGCCGAGAATTGGAGTTTACATTTGCCATTGTGGAGAAAACATAGCTGGAGCGGTGAACATTGAGGAGGTCAAAAAGTTTGCTGAGAAGTTACCCAACGTAGTTCTCGTGAGAGACTACCTCTTCATGTGCTCCAATCCGGGACAGGAATTGATCAAGCAGGATATAAGAGAGGGTAAGATCAACAGGGTTGTTGTCGCTGCGTGCACACCGAGAACTCACGAGCCGATATTCAGGAGGGCTTTGGAGGATGCGGGACTGAACAAATACTTCTTCGAGATGGCGAACATCAGAGATCAGGACTCTTGGGCTCACTGGCATGAAAAGGAGAAGGCTACCGAAAAGGCGAAGCAGATAATAGCTGCCGCGGTTGCTAAAGCGAGACTGCTTGAGCCTCTGGAAGACAGATACGTAGATCTGACCCAGAAGGTCTTGGTAGTGGGAGGAGGAATAGCGGGTATATTCGCAGCTCTCGATATAGCAAACGCTGGTTACAAGGTTTATCTCGTTGAGAGGAATCCTTCAATAGGAGGAAACATGGCCAAATTGGACAAGACGTTCCCAACGAACGACTGTTCGTCGTGTATCTTGACCCCGCTGATGGTCGAAGTTGCAAACCATCCGAACATAGAGCTCCTAACTTATTCCGAAGTTGAAGATGTGGAGGGAACCGTTGGCAACTTCAAGGTTAAGGTTAGGAAGAAGCAAACTTGGGTCGATTGGGACCTGTGCACGGGCTGTGGTGCGTGCACGAACGTTTGTCCACCCAAGGCGAGAGTTCCAGACGAGTTCAACGAGGGGTTGAGCAAGAGAGGTGCAATATACATACAGTTCCCGCAGGCTGTGCCAAAGAAGGCCGTTGTAGATATAGATGCGTGCATCAAGTGTGCGGGTAGAGAGTTCGGAACTGAGCCGAGGAAGACCAAAGACGGAAAACCAATTCTCGCCCCTTGTGAGAAGGTTTGTCCTACAGGAGCTGCGGACAGAACTAAGCCGAGGAATCCAGAGGGAGAGGTAGTCGAATTGGATGTCGGAGCGATAATACTCGCCACGGGTTACAAGGTTATGGATAAGAAGCACTTCAAGGAGTTCTCTCCAGACTCACCGAACGTGATTACCGCAATGCAGATGGAGAGGTTGATATCTTCAACAGGTCCGACTGAAGGTAAGCTCATAGTTCCATCTGACATACCGAAGTATCTGGAGTGGAAGAAGAAGGTTGAAAAGGGAGAACAGGTCGAGTTGGACGCGAGAAAACCGCACAGAATAGTTTACGTTTCGTGCGTTGGTTCGAGAGACGATAGGTTCCACAGCTACTGCTCAAGGGTCTGCTGTATGTATATGGTCAAGCAGGCCATGCTTCTGAAGGAGAAGTATCCCGACTTGGACATATACATCTTCTTCATAGACGTTAGAACTCCCGGTAAGGACTTCGACGAATACTACATGAGGGCAAGGAGATTGGGTATAAAGGTTATCAAGGGTAAGGTAGGTGGAGTGCAGAGATTGCCAGACGAAAGGCTCTGGGTTAGGGGTTACGATGCGGAACTGGGCAAACCTGTTGAACTGATTGCGGATCTCGTTGTCTTGGCCACTGCAATAGAGCCGAGCGACGGAACCTTCGAACTGGCGAGGAAGCTTGGAATCACGTGCGGTGAGGAAGGGTTCTTGAAGGAGAGACATACAAAGCTCTATCCAGTTGACACCATGACCGAAGGTGTGTTCATAGCTGGATGCGCCCAAGGGCCAAAGGACATTCCAGATTCGGTCGCTCAAGCTAAAGCTGCTGCAGCTTCAGCCATGTCTCTGCTTGCACCGGGCAAGATGAAGGTCGAAGCTTTGGTTTCGGAGGTTGACAAGGAGAAGTGCTCGGGCTGTGGAATATGCGTTCCTCTCTGTCCATACGGTGCGATAAGCATGGTCAACTACAACGGCAAGATGAGGGCGGACATAAATCCGGCGCTCTGCAAAGGATGTGGAGTATGTGCCGCAGCTTGTCCAAGTAAGGCGATAAAGCTACACGGATTCACGTTCGAGCAGGTTTTGGCTCAGGTTAGGACCTTGGCTAAGAGAGGGGTTGTGGAGGTGTTATGACATGGAGATGATGGAAGAGGGTGTTCCCCCAGTTATTAATTTATCTAAGTTGGCCGAGAGGGAAGAAACGGAGTTGGAGAAGAAGGTAGCGGAGATAATAAAGGAGTTGGGTGCGGAAAGGATAATGTATTGCATGCAATGTGGAGCTTGCGCTTCCATATGTCCCTTGGCAAAGACGGGATTCGAATGGTACAACAAAAAACTGATAAAGGCATTGATAGTCGGTTTGAGAGACGAGCTTTTGGATGATCCGACACCTTGGGCGTGCGTTGCCTGCAACAGATGCACCGAAGTTTGTCCGAGGAGGGTTTCACCGTTTGAAGTCATGTTCGCCATGAGAAGGCTGATGGCGGAAGAATACGCCATCGGTTCCTTGGCAATTGAGGGGTTGAGGGCCTTATACGAATACGGCCACGCGGTTTACATGACAGGAAGAGAGGCGAGAAAAAAGGTCGGTCTGCCAGAGAAACCACCTTCAACCGAATCAGATCCCAAAGCGTTAGAAGATTTGAGGAAGATTCTGAAGCAGACCAAACTTGCGGATCTCGGTTTAATTCCTATGGAGTGAGGTGGTGTTTATGATGGCCGAAACCGCAAAGGAAGAGAAAAAACTCAAGTTTGGGTTGTTTCTGGGCTGTAACATACCTTTCAGCAGACCGGACGTGGAGGTTTCGATGAGAAGCATATTCCCAGCTTTGGGAGTTGAGCTCGACGACCTGCTCGGGCAGTCGTGCTGTCCCACTTGGGGAACCATGCCTTCGATCGACGTGGTGGGATGGTGTGCGGTAGCTGCGAGGAACTTGGCTTTGGGTGAGGAGAAGGGAATAGACCTCATTACGGCCTGCAACTCATGCTACGGAAGTTTAAACGAGGCGAGGCACAAGATGTTAACAAATCCGGAGATTCACAGGAAGGTCAACGAAATACTGGCTACGATAGGGAAGAAGTATGAAGGAAAAGCCAAGTGCAGACACGTCGCATGGGTGATATACAAGGACATAGGTTTGGAGAAGCTGAAGGAGAGCTTGAAATACACGTTGGACGGTATCACTGTTGCAGTCCAACCCGGATGCCACTTCCTATGGCCGTCCGAGATATATCCAGACAGAGAGAAGGACCCGTTCAATCCCGTGGTTTTGAGGGAGATATGCGAGGCGATGGGAGCCGAAGCTCCTCACTACTCCAAGTTGATAGAGTGCTGCGGAATGGGTGCTTTGAGGAGCACAGACCCAGAGAAGTCGTTCATACTCGTAAGGGAGAAGATGGAGAACATAAAGGAGGAAATAGATGCGGATCTAATAGTCACAACATGCTCCTCTTGTCTGATACAGCTTGACGACGCTCAGGAGAGGTTAAGGAAGGAAGGAAAGCTGAACTTCAGCATTCCGGTTATGCACCTCGTTCAGGTAATAGCCCTTTGCATGGGCTTCGATCCAGAAAAAGTGGCCGGAATTTGTGTCACTCCAAGGGATGAGATTATTAAGAGAATTTTGGAGAATAAGAGGTGATCTTTATGGGTGAGGAGTGGGAGCCGAACATAATCTGTATAGCATGCAACTGGTGCACGTATCAGGCTGCGGACATGGCGGGGAGTTTGAGATACTCGTATCCGCCAACGGTGAAGATCGTGAGGGTTCCCTGTAGCGGTAGGGTAGAGCCAGAGTTCGTGGTTGAAGCTTTGATAAATGGGGCTGACGGTGTGATAATAGGCGGTTGCCATCCCGGGGATTGCCACTACAAAGAAGGCAACTACAAGGCTTTGAGAAGGTTCAAGATGCTGAAAAAACTGCTTACCGAGTTGGGAGTTGAACCGGAAAGGGTCAGACTGGAGTGGATCAGCGGTTCGGAGGGATTGAAGTTTGCAGAGGTCATGACGGAGTTTGACGCTACAATTAGGAAGTTAGGCCCGTTCAAGAGGTGATAGAATGGCTTTGAAGCTCGCCTACCTTTTGGTTGGAGGATGTGGCGGTTGCGACATGGCCATAGTGGATCTATCAGAAAAGCTCGTCGATGCTCTCGAACACATAGAGGTCGTTTTCTGGGCACCTACGGTTGCGGACGTCAAATACAAGGACTTGGAGGCTATGCCAGACCAATCGATCGATCTCGGTTTGATTTCTGGAATGGTTAGGAACAAGGAGAACGAGCACCTCGTTAAGGTGATGAGACAGAAGTGCAAGGTAATAGTCGCTTTCGGAGCTTGTGCGTCTCTCGGAGGAATCCCGGGAATGGCAAACCTGCACGAAAACAGGGAACTGTTCGAGAACGCCTACGTGAAGTGTATGAGTGCGGACAATCCAGACGGTGTAACCCCACAGCCCGTTAGCAAGGAGGGCGATTTCGAGTTAACTTTGCCAGCATTCTTGGACAAGGTAAGGCCTATAGACGAGATAATAGATGTGGACTACTACGTTGGCGGATGCCCACCTCATCACGATCACGTTGCGAGGATAGTTGAAGCAATCGTTACAGGAAACCTACCGCCCAAGGGCTCTTGGTTGACAATGGGAAAGGCTGTATGTGACGTCTGTCCGAGGAATCCAGCGTTGAAGGGTGAAAAGAGAGAATACGTAAAGGAGGTTAAGAGGATGCACGAGGGTATTCCAGATGAGGAAACGTGCCTACTCCAGCAGGGTTACCTCTGTTTGGGACCGATAACGCAGGGTGATTGCGGAGCTCTGTGCACGAAGGTCAACATAAGGTGTGCCGGCTGTGGTGGACCAATCCCGCCAACGTGGGACTTCGGATTGAGGGCGATAAGTGCCATAGGTGCCATACTCGATAACGAAAACGTCGTAGATGAGCTCTTAAAGAAGTATCCAAACTTGACGAAGATGCTCTACAGATACTCACTACCCAAGGCCCTGTTGAAGAAGTGATTTTTATGCACATATTTGAAAAAATTTTTAGAAGGGGGGTGAAAGGTGTGAGGAAGATTGAGATCGAACCCATGACCAGGTTGGAGGGTCACGGTAAGATAGCCATATTTTTGGACGATAAGGGAAACGTTGCGGATGCGTTTTATCAGATAGTCGAGTTTAGGGGATACGAGACCTTCCTAAGGGGATTGCCAATCGAAGAGGTTCCAAGAACGGTCTCCACGGTTTGCGGTGTTTGTAGGGCGGTGCACTTTACCGCTTCAACAAAAGCGAGCGACGGAGTTTTCGGAGTGGAACCGACAGAAACCGCCAAAAAAATCAGGGAGCTCTTCTTGAACGCCCACTACGTTGAAGACCACTGCGTAATACTCTACGCCTTGGGTCTTCCAGACTTCGTCGTTGGAATTGAAGCGGATCCGGCGGAGAGGAACCTCATAGGACTTATAAAGAAGGTCGGAGTTGACGTCGGTAAAACAGTCTTGAAGAAGAGGTTCGCTGCTGTTAAGGTTCTTGAGATGCTCGGAGGTAAACCAAACCATCCAGTTGCCGGATTGCCGGGAGGGTGGTCGAAGAGGATTACAGAAGAAGAGAGAAAGGAGATAGAGAGTTTAGCTAAGGAAATGGTCGAGTTAGGAGAGATGACGCTACAGATATTCGAGGACGTGATACTCAAGAACGAAAAGATGTTGGAGCTGATAACCGCAGACTACTACAGAGTTGTGGTCAACTATCTGGGAACTGTCGACGACGGGGGTAAGATTAACTACTACGACGGAACTCAGGTTGGAATAGATACGAAGGGGAACGAGCTCTTCAGATTCAGGGGCAAGGAGTATCTGAACTACATAGCGGAAAGGGTCGTTCCATGGAGTTACGTTAAGATGCCATACTTCAAGCAGTTGGGATGGAAGGGATTCGTTGACGGAGAAGGAACGAGTCTATACAGCGTAGGACCTTTGGCGAGGTGCAACATAGGTGAGATGAACACGCCAAAGGCCAAGGAAGCTCAGGAGAAGATGTTCGACGTTTTGAAGGAAAGACCAATCCACTACATAATGGCATACCACTGGGCTAGAGCCATAGAGCTATTAAATGCAGCTGAAAGAATACTCGAGCTATCTCAAGACCCGGAGATAACGAGTCCAGACGTTAGAGCGGAGCTCGGAGAGGTCACAGGGGAAGGTGTGGGTATAATTGAGGCACCTCGTGGAACCTTGATACACCACTACAAGACGGATGAAAACGCGATAGTTACCGAAGCTAACCTGATAGTTGCAACAACTCACAACCACGCACCCATAAACGTGGCGATAAAGAAGGCTGCACAGCACTTCATAAAGGAGAACAAGGAGATAAACGACAAGCTCCTGAACTACATAGAGATCGCATACAGACCCTACGACATCTGTCAAGCCTGTGCCTCCCATGCCTTACCGGGGAGGTATCCTATTGAGGTAACGATATACGACAGCGAGGGAGAGATCGTAAAGGTTCTCAGAAACTTCTAATTTTTTATGAAAGCGATCGTAATAGGTATCGGTAACCCTTTTTTAAAGGACGACTCAGTCGGTTTGAGAATCGCTGAAGAGGTCGGGAGGAGGTTGAAAGTTAAGGTGGATTTCTTGACTAACACGGATTTCGACGTGATAAACAAGATTCTGGGATACGATCTCGCAGTGATAGTTGATGCCATAGAGAACAGAGGAAATCCGGGAAAAATTCACGTTTTGTGCGTTGAAGACTTGTTCAGAGGTTACAAGTTCAGCGGAACTCACAGCTTGGATTTGGCTACGAGCATAAAGATAGGCTACGAGATATTCGGCAGTGAAATGCCGAGGGACGTAAGGATCGTTGCAGTAGAGGTCGAGGAGATAGATTTCGGTTACGACTGTTCGGAGAGCGTAAAGAGGGCTATACCTAAGGCCGTAGAGGTAATTGAAAGGTTACTGAAGGAACATCTTGAGAACCTCAATCAACTTCCAGCAGATCAAAAGCTTTGAAAACTCAATGGCGTTTACGTATTCCGACTCTATCTCCAGTTCACCGTAACCGATCTCGTTTTGCAGAGATTCGAACAGAGATTTGAATATCTCGACATTTAGAAATCCGTCTATGTCTATGAAGCTTGCCTTTTCCGAATAGTAGTAATCCGAAAAGAATCCTATCGAAAAGTCCCTCTCACTCGCTTTAACGAGGTCGGATAGGTCGATGTTTAGGCTTATGGATTCGAGGGGTATCTCGGTTCTCTTCATAATAAGTCTGACCTTGTAAACCTCTTCAACGGAATCAACGAGATACTTTATCCTCTCGGTGCTTTGAATCGAGCTCGGCAGAATCTACATCCGCGTATATCTTCTGAAAGTCTATGTATCTCTTGTAATCTGGCTCCCTCCTTATTATCTCCTTTACGACCTTCTCCCTATCGTAACCCCTCTTCTCCACGTCCCTCTTTATCTTCCACTTCCTCTTTATGTATCTCGCCGGATCGACGAATATCTTGAAGTCTATGTGGTCCCTGATTCCGTCGTAGAGGGTGTGCAGTCCCTCAACTATGACGATTGGTGTGGGTTCGAAATCTACCCACTCTCCAAAGGTCCCAGTTCTGTGATCGTAAGTTGGTTTCTTTATCTTTTCACCCCTCTTCAACATGTATAGGTGTGTTTCGACGAGCTTGAGGTTGTTGGCCGAAGGGTGTAAGGGTGTTATTCCCAACTTTTCCCTCATCTCCCTGTCGTAAACGTGATAGTCGTCGAGGGTTATGTGGCTGACAACGTCCTCTCCGAACATCCTCTTTATGCCGTTTGCAAAAGTCGTTTTACCAGAACCGCTATCTCCAGCTATACCGACTATAAAGACCTTATCGGACTTGAGCAACTTCTCCTTAAGCATGAAGGTTGTTACTCAATGGAAGCTTTAACGTTAGCGAAAGCTTAATTAAGCTAAGTCAGTTTGATACACACTGTCAAAATGAGGTTGCTGATATTTGGAGTGGGGGGAATGGGAAGGTTCTTCAAAGAGTTCTTCAAAGTTAGGGGATACTACGTAAAGGGTTACGACGTGATAAAAGATAGGAGCGATGTCGATTTAAAGGATATATCGGAATTCGACGTGATTTTCGTTTGCGTTCCGATGGAGAACGTCAAACATGCACTCGAAGACGTAAAGAGATTCGCAAATCCAAATGCCTTGTTGATAGACATCTCAACGATTAAATCCGATATACTCCCCTTGTTCGACGAATGCGGTTTCGACTACATGAGTCTGCATCCGATGTTCGGACCAAAGAGCGACATAGGTTTGTCGAACATAGTGGTCGTTCACAGGTCTGGAAGGAAGGAGGAGGAGGTCATACTTGAGGAGTTCAAAAGGGCTGGAGCCTTGATAAGCTACCTTCCAAGGGAAAAACACGACGAGATAATGGCGGAGATACAGGGATTGAGTCACTTCATGCTCTTAGGTCTTGCAGATTATTTGAAGGAGAGGGGAAGGGAGTATTTGAAGTATGCTTCACCCATATTCTGCGTTCTCTATAAACTCTCCTCAAGGATAATTTCCCAAAACTGGAGGATGTATCTTAAAATTCAGAAGAACGCTAAAGAGGTGCGAAGGAACTTTTTAAAACATCTAATGGAGCTCAACGATAGAATTGAAAGTGAAAGAGAGTTCAAAAAGATCTTCGAGGATTTGAGGGAATTTTACGTGGATAGGGGCGAGAGCACAATAATACTCGACTCATACAAGGCAACTCTCGATGTAAACAGCCTTGAACTTCTTAGAGGATACATAAGGGCCTTGGATTCCCTCATACTAAGACTTATAGAGAGGAGGGTTGAGAGCGGTAAGAAGATTGCTTTGATCAAAAAGGAGAGGAACGAGCCGATAGAGATCAGCGATGTGGAAGAGATAAAGATAAGGGATCTGATTGCAAAAACCAATTTGAATCCCGTTCTTATTCACAGCATCTTCGAAAAGATAATGACGTTAACCAAGGAGGAGGAGTATAGGTTACTCGGTGTTGGAAAGAGACTCGCCATACTCGGCCCTATGGGTAGCTTCAGCGAGGAGATGGCCCTGAAACTTGTGGGATCGAGATTGCCTTTGGTGTATTGCAAGACTACGAACGAGATAATAAAGGCCGTTGAGAAAGGTAAAGCCGATTACGGGCTTGTTCCGATTGAGAACTCCATAAACGGGACGGTTTTGCCAGTTTTAGATGCCCTATTGAGTTCCAATGTGGAGGTTTTCGGGGAGTGCGAGTTGGACATAACTCACTGTCTAACGGCCAAGAGGGAGATACCGTTGAAGGAAATCAAAGTCGTTTACTCGCACCCCCAAGCGGTGGCTCAGTGTATAAACTTCATAAGCAACTACCTTCCGCACGTCGAAATAAGATACACAACTTCCACAAGCGATGCGATTGAGATGTTGGACGAAAATTCAGCTGCTATAACATCGGAGTATGCGGCGAGGCTTTACAAACTCTGCATACTTAGGAAGGAGATACAAGACGTTAAGGACAACGTAACGAGGTTCTATCTCGTAAGGAGGAAGGGCGGTGAAAGGAGGGGTAAGGTTACCGCAATGTTCTTCGGAGTTGAAGATAGGGTTGGGGCTTTGAAGGACGTTTTGGAGGTCTTTTACCGCAAGGGTATAAACATGAGAAAGCTTGAATCGAGACCGGCGAAAACTGGATTGGGAGACTACGTATTTTTTGTGGAAATTGAAAAAGCTTTGAACGAAGAAGACTTGAGAGATTTGAGGGACGTAACGACCTTTTACAAGATAGTTGGTGTCTTCGATAGAGTTGAAAGCCTCAACCTCTTTACAGTTTGATTAGTATAGCGTTAATGAAGTGCGGGAGATCCTTCCCGTCTCAGGGGGGAACGGGGCACGTCAATCTTTCGTATGCAACATTATAAGTTTCTACCCTTAATTCATCTACGAACACGCGTTTCCCAAGAGGGCAAACGTTAAATCAGATCGTGAGGAATCCCAAAAGGAATCCCAGTATAGCTCCCGTATTTATAAAAGGCAAACCAGCGTGGGCCTTCTTGAACCTCTCCGCAAAGATTAGAAGGGCTAGGAGTCCTAAAGAACCACCGATCAATGTAGTTAAAGCGGGTAGCTTTATACCGAAAAAACTGGGAGCCTTTAGGAAGGTTTGAGCGGAAACAGTCAGTATGTTTGGTATGACCACATCACCCACACCGAGCATGGTCGGTTTGTCGTCAGTAGGAACCACGAATAGGAGGGGTAACTTCAAGTCCAGTATGCTTTCGGCAAGATCGAGCATGTGCTTGGTTTTGTAAACCGCAAGAAAGTCGTAGATTGCGAGAACTATCAAGAGCAGTATCGCTGGAAGGGGTTCCAAGCTTATACCGAACATCGCGGTGATACCGCACGCCAAAAAGAATGCGGAAACGTTGATCGTGACACCGTTAGGTTTCTTCATCAAGGCCAATAGTATGATTAGAGATGGCAAAATTGAGAGGTAACCTAAGAAGGGGTAAAACACGTAGAATGCGGAAATTAGGAGGAGTGAATACATGATCAACTTCAGGACGATTTTATTTCTTGCAAGAATCAAAACTACGGCGGTAAATAAGATTATAGCGAAAAAGTATAGGATGGAGTTTGTGGGATCGGAAGGGTTTTCAAAAACCTTAACGTTTGCGGATTCGTAGGAGGGAGAGAACAGCATTGCGGTTAGACCGACGAGAACGAATATCAACACCAAAAAATATCGGATAAAACCACCTCCTCAAACGTTGTATTTTATGTATATCTTCTCACCTCTAAGCAAAGCCTCCTTTAGCATCTTACCAGCCTCCTTATCCTTTCTAATCTTTATCGTTCCCTTTCTACTAACCGCCACCGTAAAGAGATAATCCCCGTCCGCGTAAATCTGAACGGTCTTGCCCTCCAAACCCTTGGCGTGTATTACGTAGTGTTTTGTGTCCTCCTCAACCTTCGCTTCAATCGTAACCTCCTCGTGGAGGGGTTCAACCTCAAGCTTTATCTTTAGCTCCTTTTCTATGTTCTTAATTCTCCTACCCCTCCTTCCGAGTAAACGAGGTATCTCTTCCTCTGGAACCTTTACAACCGCTCTGGTATTGCTCAAAACCTCGACCTCGTATCTCGAAACGTATCTGCGAATAACATCCTCAATTGCCCTCTTTATCTCCTCAAGGTTCTCCTCCTCTATGGGCATTACAACGACCTGCTCGCCGTAGGTGTATATCTCGTATTCAACCCTCTTGGTTTCGAAATCTATGACTTCGATAACGGGTCTCGCCAGGTCCTCCTCCGTCATACCGTAGGGAACCTTAACCGTAAAGTTCAGCTCGTAAACCTTCTTTATCTGACCGGCATCTATGAATACGACCGTATCGACGACTTGCGGTATTATACCCAGCTCAACCCTACCTATCAACCTCTGAATTGCATCTATCGCCCTTGTAGCGTGAGTTACACCTATCATTCCCACACCGGCTAAACGCATGTCCGCAAAGACTTGGAAGTCCGACGTTCTCCTCAACTCGTCGTATATCGTGTAATCGGGTCTTACGAGGAGAAGTATATCTGAAGTCAAGCTCATGTCACCTTCGAGCGGAGCGTATTGGGTTATCTCGTCTCTAACCATCAGATCCCTTGGACTCTCCATGGTTTTAACCACGTAGCCCATCTCCATGAGGTAGTTCGCAACGCTTGCAGCGAAAGTTGACTTACCTGCTCCCGGGGGACCCGCAATGAGAATACCTCTCTGCTTCTCGACGAACCTCCTTTTGAGTTCCTCACTGATTCCATACTCCTCAAGCGTAACTCTCGCGATGGGTCTTACTGCGGTAATTTCCATTCTATCCGCAAACGGTCTTTCCGCAATTGCAATCCTTAGGTCTCTAAGCTGAACGACCGTGCAACCCTTCCTTTCGATTTCGATGCTACTCTCCTCATCTATTCTCGCAACCTCAAGTATTTCGTGTGCAATTTCCTGAAGTTCCTCAAGGGTCATCGGTTCCTCCCTAATCCTGACGAGTTTCAGCTGTCCAATCCTACCCCTCTTAGCGAAAGGAGGAACGCCTTCCCTCAAGTGAACGCTTGCAGTGTCGGGTGTGAAGAACTTCATTATCTTTGTCTCTTCGGGTTTTACAACTTCCTGCTGGAGGTAAATTGCCTCTATACCCTTGGCAATCGCAACGTAGTATTGAACCCTATCGCAGGTTATAAGTATAGCCTTCTCCTCCTCCGCAATCTTTCTGATCATGTTGTCAATTTCACCGCTTTTAGCGAGTCTGATTTGCTCAATGGTAGGCCTTTCACCTAAAAACAGGACATCGAAACCCTTTTCTTCTGCAATTTCCCTTATCCTTTTAACCTCTTCCAAACCTTTGAATCCAGTCATTCTACCCCTGTTCGCCTGTGCCTCCAACTCCGCTATTGCCGGCTCTGGTATTATGATGGTTCCAGCTATCTCACCGCTTTCGAGCATCCTTGAAACCCTTCCGTCAATCAGAGCACTCGTATCGACGACATACTTCACAACCTTTGTTTTTAGAGAAAATACTTAACACTTTTGCAGTTGAGATATATGCTATGTGATAACACACGAAGCACCCACCCCTTTATTTCCTGTGGAAACCACCATGGTATCTACGCCCCAAACGGATTTAAACACTTTAAAACACGTAGACATTAATAATATTATAAAAATTATTAGCTGAAAAGATAGACACTTTGATTTGCGAAAAGAAAAACGGGTAGTGTGATAGAAGCTAAGCGAGCAATTGGAATAGAGAACCACTATTTTAGAATAATATAGATAAAAATAAATAAAACAACAAAACTAAAACAACAAAACAACAAGTTACTCTTCAACGGTTAACTTTTCGAGTAGGCTTGAAAGGTTCCAAATCAGTGTTCTTACGTGCATAGGCAAGTTTGGATCGGCTGACAGATCTTCGAGTGTGGATATTGCCGTAGCTGCCTTTACCGCTATATTTTCTCTATCATTTAAAAGGTCGTTCTTTATCTCGCTTGCAACCCTCCTAACGTTTCTTGGAACGGAATCGTCCTGAATTATTCTATCGAGCGTATCTAACACAGCTTTCAAGACGTCTTCCATTTCTTACCACCTCTCAAAACCGAATCTTTTATAACCACTATTGAACATCCATTTATTGTGGAGGATAAAAGTATTTCGGAAGCGGTAGAGCTACTATACAAGGGTGCAAAGATGTTGGCACACCATTGTAACGAGTGTGGAATGCCTTTGTTTCAGTATGAAGGTAAAATCTTGTGTCCCTCTTGTAAGAAGCTCTTCAAACTTGAAGAGAATGGTGCTGTTCCGGTGAATGAAGAGAAAAGCTTAAATAAAGTAGAAAAAGAAAAGTGCGAAGGAAAGGAAGATAAAGAAAGGATAGAAAAAGAGAAAAAGGTAGAGGTAACATCAATAAATGAAAACATCAATGTCGTAAAGAGTGTTATGCTTTCAAAATTGTATGAACTGTTATCCAGTCTAAATGAGTGTAAAGA
>Ga0256831_1000938_pt1 | contig 15444 bp, 15 predicted proteins | sample 132544metaG_FD_189087 | JGI IMG/M metagenome (GOLD analysis project Ga0256831, IMG submission 189087) | Hydrothermal vent microbial communities from Lau Basin, Pacific Ocean - 132-544 | ecosystem: Environmental > Aquatic > Marine > Hydrothermal vents | place: Pacific Ocean: Lau Basin | collected...
ATATTCTGTACTGGACATATCTATTATAAATTTTTTTTCATTGCCTGAGGATGTGTTTCGATAGGCTTCACGAAATTCATTATGACAACTGAAATCAAATCGACCTGTAATTGTAATGTTAATGATATCACCATTTGTCTGACAGCTTATAGGCATACTATTCTCCATAATTATTGTTTTTGTATAAAGTGTTTATAAAAACTGATCTATCCACTAGAACAAAGCTCCAGCAATTTACCAGTAATTTTATCCAGAGGCAAAACAAAATCTGCCCCACCCATTTTTACCGCTTCTCCCGGCATTCCCCAGACCACGGATGTTTTTTTATCCTGAGCAATAGTGGGTACACCCACTTCCTGTAGTTCTTTCAATCCTCTGGCACCGTCATCTCCCATACCGGTTAAAATAGTCCCCACGGCATTCGAACCGACAGTTTGGCATACTGAGCGAAACATGACATCAACGGATGGTTTGTGACGATTCACCGGAGCACCATCATTTAAACGGCAGAGATACCGGGAACCACTACGCTCCACCAGTAAATGATGACTCCCCGGTGCAATATAAACATGCCCTGGCAGGATTTGCTGGCCATCTTTTGCTTCGTATACCGTCATGGCACAACAGCCATCCATACGCCGTGCGAAAGGCTCACTAAAGGCAGCGGGAATATGCTGACTGATAATAATTGCCGGCGTATTAGCAGGCATACTGATCAATACTTCCTTAATCGCTTCGATACCTCCGGTAGAAGCTCCTATGGTAATAATTTTTTCAGTGGTTTGATGAAAGTTATACGCGGCTTTTGCCAGCACAGCATCCGCAGATAATTTTTTATCCACACCGGGAATATCATTACTACCCCCCACTCGCACTCTGGCAACGGAAGCAATTTTAACCTTATTAATAATATCATCAGCATATTCCTGCAGTTTAGTAGACACGTCCAGCTTTGGTTTAGGAATAAAATCAACCGCTCCGATGTCCAGCGCTTCCAGGGTGACATCGGCTCCCGCCTCAGTCAGGGTAGAAATCATAATGACCGGCATGGGGCGTAAACGCATCAGATTTTTTAAAAAAGTAATGCCGTCCATACGTGGCATTTCAATATCCAGGGTCAGCACATCTGGCAGTAGCTGTTTAATTTTTTCTCTGGCAATTAGCGGATCAGAGGCCGTACCAACCACATCAATAGCCGGATCCTGAGTTAAAATTTCCTGTAATAATTGTCGGATTAATGCTGAGTCATCAATAATGAGAACTTTAATTTTTTTTGCCATTAATTCACTATCCTGTCGCTATCCTTAAACCTTTAAAACAGTTCAATATCACCAGCTACCGACTTCACTTCAATAGTCTGCTGGTACTCTTCTTCGCGTTTAATTAATGTATCGTTATGCAGTGAACGCAGTTTTTTAACCTTTACTTTTCCACTATGAGGGTGATAGACCACTTTTCTTGGATAGATATCACCGGTATCTTCAGATAACAGGGGAATAGCTTCCAGGGCAATATATTCTTCTACAAATTTTATATTTCTTACTCCAACATCCGTCATATTACGCAATATTTTTCCACCACCAAAAATTTTTACTTCCAGATTTTCACGCCGACCGCCATGTTTAAGAATATCATTAATTAACATTTCCATCGCATATGAACCATAGCGGGAAGCCAGGGTGGATGGCCCGGAATGAATATGATGAGATAAATCAGCCTGCGTATGGGGCAGCATAAAATGATTCATCCCGCCGATACCAAAAATTTTATCTCTGATACAGGCTGAAATACAGGAACCCAGGACGGTAACTATTACTTCATCATGACTGGTTACATAATATTCCCCCGGCAGTATTTTTGCCGCAAAAGATTGATGCAATTTGTCCCAGTAACGATTTATCCCTTCAAAACCGGATAAGGCATCAGGTGGCTTTCGATTACGATGACTGAATACAGATTTCGATTCCATTAAAACTCTTTAAAATAATTCGATTAGATATGCTATCAGACACATTGATTACAAACTTAATTTTAGTTGAAAAAAATTTTTTTGCCTGTGTTTTTAAAAAAATAAAACAATTAGGAGTAGGGGGCTGAGTCTGTTTAATGAATTTTCTTATAAATCGTATTGCGTAACAACTGATAACGATCAGTCACATTATAAAGTGTTTCGGAATGACCAATAAACAGATAACTGCCATTGGCATGAACATTAGCAAAGCAGTCAAACAAGCCCTTCTGGGTTTCCTTGTCAAAATAAATCACGACATTTCGACAAAATATAATATCTAACGGCCCTTTAAAAGGAAAAGGCTGTAATAAATTCATAGCCTTAAAGGTAACCATCTGCCGCAGTTCTTTAGAGACTTTCAGTTTGTCTTCATTCACTCCCCGGCCCTGCATAAACCAGCGTGCCATACGACTGTCTGAAACACCGGTTACCCGGTTAGCCTGGTAAATACCCAGGGCAGCCGTTTCAATCACATTGGTATCCAGATCAGTCGCTAGAATTTTAACATCCCAGCCCAGCTGATCCGGAATCACTTCTTTTAATACCATGGCAATAGAATAGCTTTCCATCCCGGTTGAACAACCGGCTGACCAGATACGTATTTTTTTACTATTGCGATTCCGCTGCATAATATCTGGCAGTATTTCACCGGCCAGCATTTCAAAATGATGATTTTCCCGGAAAAAGGAAGTAAGGTTAGTGGTTATGGCATTAATAAAATGTGTGAATTCTTCATGATTTTGATCTTCCAGCAGCAGGCAGTATTGATCAAAATTTTTAATTTTCAGTGCCCGAAGACGTCTGACCAGGCGGGAATACACCATATCCCGTTTGGCATCGGATAATACAATACCTGAATGCTCAGTAACAATATCACGAATATGAATAAAGTTTTTGTCAGTAAAAGTAAACTCTTTCTCTACTGAGGACATAAGTGTAATCCAGAAGTTATAATAGTCACACTCAGAATTCTTCCCATTCAGAATCATCACTGGCCATACCCGGAGCGGCTGTTGCCGTCGCTCTGCTGGACGCAACCGGCTGAGGAGCTGGACGTGATGCCGGTATAGATGCTCTTTCTACTGCTACTGGAGCAGTACTGATAGCATTATCACCGGTTTTGAAGAAGTTCATCATTTCATTCAAAGTACGAGCCTGATCATCCATTGATTCACTGGCAGCCGCAGCTTCTTCAACCAGTGCGGCATTTTGCTGTGTGACTTCATCCAGCTGGGTAATGGCCTTATTAACCTGTTCAATACCTGCCGACTGTTCACTGCTGGCCGCTGCAATTTCAGCAATAATATCACTGACCTTGCGTACTGAATTAACAATTTCTCCCAGTGTCTGACCAGAATCATCCACCAGTTGGGTACCTTCCTCTACTTTTTCCACACTGTCCTTTATCAGGGCTTTAATTTCCTTGGCTGCTGCAGCACTGCGTTGTGCCAGACTTCTGACTTCTGATGCAACTACTGCAAAACCACGCCCCTGTTCACCGGCTCTGGCCGCTTCTACTGCAGCATTCAGTGCCAGTAAATTTGTCTGGAAGGCAATTTCATCAATAACACCGATAATGTCTTCAATTTTCTTACTGGCAGCATTGATCTCTTCCATGGCAGAAATAGTAGAGTTAATCACTTCTCCTCCTTCCTGAGCCTGATCTCTGGCACCGGCAGCCAGCTGATTCGCCTGACGGGAATTTTCAGCATTCTGTTTTACTGTTGAGGTTAGTTCTTCCATACTGGAAGCGGTTTCTTCCAGCGAAGATGCCTGCTCTTCAGTGCGCTGACTTAAGTCGGTATTACCCTGAGAAATTTCATTGGCTGCAGAAGAAATATGACTGGCCGAAGCACGAATTTCCGATACCATTTTAAGCAGGTTATTCATGGACTGATTCATGGCACCCTGTAAAATAGAAAACTCACCTTCAAAGTCACCATCCATACGTTTAACCAGATCACCTTCTTCCAGTGCTTTGACTACTTCAAGGATAGCATGTACCGGTTTTACAAATTCATCCAGCATCCGGTTCATACCCGAAACAATATTTTTCATGGTACCATCAAAGTCATCGGCATTGAGGCGCTCACCAAGTTCACCTTTTGCAGCCACATCAATCAGACCTTCAATTTGAAGCTGAGCCCTTTTCAGTTCTGTAATGTCTTTCCATTCCTGACAGGCCCCGATAAACTGACCATTTTCATCGTATAGCGGCGTGACATTCAAATCGAACTGCACATCTCCCAGGTCAATAATCCCTTTATAAGGCAGGTTTGAAGGATCACTTAATAAACGTCTTTGATGGGCAGGATTTTTATGAAAATCATCAATACATTTGCCAACTAATTGATTGGCACTAAAGTCTGGAAAAGTCTGTTTTAGACGGTGCTCAACACTTTTCATTAATACCTGTGCTGCCGGGTTGATATAGGTTATTACCAGATCCTGGTCGATGGTCATTACTGCCGAAGTCATGGCTTTCAGCACTGCGTTTTTTATTTGTTCATCGACACCGGTTTGTTTTGTCGCCATTGTTTTAACCTCGGTTGAATTAGGTGTTACTGCGGATCTTTCGTTTGTATCTATTTTAATACTTCGTTTTCGTACCGCTTTTTTTCTGCTGACTGTTTTACGACTCACTGAAGCTGCTTTAGTGTTGGTATCGGCACTTTCTGCTAAAACCTTAGTCTCATCTAAACTGTTTTTTTCATCATCGAGCTTATTATCTTCACTCATCCATGCCAGCGGATCAAAACCCAGGCGTTCGTCTTTATTTGCCATTGTATTACCTGTAAAAAGCCCTGTTTCTATTTCAACAAAGTCCCTGTGCTAATGTAAAGTCCGGTTTTCCAGTAAATCAATTGCCAGTTGCCGGTAATCCTGTGCACCATTACTTCTGGGGCGGTATTCAAAAATTGTTTGTGCAAAACCCGGAGATTCTGCCAGCGACACATTTTCCCGGATTGACGTTTCTAACACCTGATGAGGAAAATAATTCACCAGTTTATTTTTAATCTGCTGGGCCAGTTTTCTCTGTTTCTGAAAACGGGTCAGTACAAACCACTTCCGGCTATCTTTCTGCAAAACCTGTTCAATATGCGTCACTACCTTGATTAAACGCGAAAGCCCCTGTAAAGCCAGATAATCACCGGTTACCGGAACCACAAATTCTTCACAGGCTAAAATGGCATTCATTGCCAGCAGTCCCGATGCCGGTGGACAATCAACTAAAATAAAATCAAAGGCTTTATTGTCCATCTGTGCCAGTGCATCAATTAATTGATAACCGATACGCTGGTTATTAAATACCTGAGGCTGGGTTTCTATTTCACCCAGACGCGCACCAGCCGGGATCAGAAAAAGATTATCCCGAACATCCTGAACAGCATCCAGTATATTTGTTTCGTTAAACAGTACCTGATCCATACCGCTGCTATGGTAGGTATCTACACCAAAACAACTGCCCAGATGCCCCTGTGGATCCATATCCAGTATAAGCACTCGCTGTCCTTCCAGCGCCAGAGCGTGAGACAGGTTTAAGGTGGTAGTGGTTTTTCCAACCCCACCTTTTTGATTCATTATGGCAATCACTCTCATGTAATCTCAATTATTTATATGGATTCCAGTTCAATTTCCATTTCTGCAGAATTCATTAAAGCGTCAATATCCATTAATACCACCATTTTATTATTTATAGTGGTCAGCCCGGTCACAAAACGATTGTCTGCATTGCCTTTCATTTCCGGTGCCGGACGAATGGAATCGTATTTCAGATTATGTACATCGGATACTGCATCTACAATAATACCCATAATGCGATCATGTTCTTCACCAAATACTTTAAGAACAATCACTACAGTAGTCGGCCCATAGTCTATTTCAGGCAGCTTAAAACGTTTACGTAAATCAACAATAGGCACAATCGTTCCGCGCAGATTAATAACCCCCTGCAGATAGTCCGGAGTTCTGGGTAAAGTGGTTACCTTATTCCAGCCTTTTATTTCCTGGACTCGTAAAATATCAATGGCATATTCTTCACCAGCCAGAATAAAAGTTAAATACTGTTCAGCATTCTCATCTGTCAGAGCATTAAGTTCACCAACAATATCCTGAATATCACTCATTATTTTCTCCCGCCAGGGTTAAGCAAGCAGCCGTTAATCAGGTACTGATTAACCATAGCTCTGTGCAGGTTCAATTTCTTTTGCCAGTGTCAGCAGACCTGACATATCCAGAATCAGGGCAACCGTACCATCACCCAGAATGGTGGCACCGGAAACACCCTGAATACGCTTATAATTGGTTTCCAGACTCTTAATCACCACCTGCTGCTGGCTTAATAAATCATCTACCAGAATACCGGCTTTTCCACCATCACCTTCCACCACGACCAGCAGACAATCCTGCAAACGAGTGGTACCCGGCACCACATCAAACACATCGTATAGACGCACCAGAGGAATATACTCATCGCGCATTTTATATACTTCAGCCGTACCGGCAATGGTATTGATATTGTCTGTTTCAATTTCCAGAGATTCAATAATGGACACCAGCGGAATAATATAGGTTTCATTACCCACTTTAACCAGTTGACCATCCAGAATGGCCAGTGTTAACGGCAGGCGAATAGTAAATGTTGTTCCCCTTCCTTCTTCTGTTGTTACATCAACATTACCACCGAGTTCCTTGATATTTTTTCGAACCACATCCATACCGACACCCCGGCCGGAAATATCACTCACCTGATCGGCAGTAGAAAAACCGGGATGAAAAATCAGATCATAAATTTTCTCATCCGGCAGATTTTCCTGTTCACTCACCAGACCTTTTTCGATGGCCTTTTGCAATAATTTATCTTTTGGCAGCCCGGCACCATCATCAGAGATTTCAATCATAATAAAACCGCCCTGATGATAGGCATTAAGGGTTATTGTACCCACCTCATTTTTACCCGCAGCCAGTCGTGTCTGGGGATCTTCAATACCATGATCCAGTGAGTTTCTAACCAGATGAACCAGGGGATCACCGATTTTCTCCATCACGGTTTTATCCAGCTCAGTCTGTTCACCAACCATTTTCAGTTCAATTTTTTTGTTCATTTTCTGGCTCAGATCATGAACCAGACGGGGAAAACGCTGGAAGGAAAAGCTGATAGGCAGCATACGAATACGCATGACACTTTCCTGCAGTTCACGAGTATTGCGTTCCAGCTGTGCCAGACCTTCACGCAGAGCTTCTATTTTTTTCATACTGAAGTCATCACCCATCTGACTGAGCATGGACTGAGTGATCACCAGTTCCCCCACCATATTGATCAGGCTGTCAATTTTATCCGTACCCACACGAATCGACCCACCCTCTGCAGCTTTTTTCTTTTTTGCGCTGGCTTTTAGCGCTGGCTTTGCATCTGCTTTTGTAGCAATTGGGGTAACATTATCCACTGCCTCCTGCTCATTAGCCTGTACAGCGACTGTACTTTGTTCTGCTGGCGGAACATCATCTTGTGAAGCAGCTTCATTACTGGTGGATGACAGTCTTAAGGGCTCAATACTCAGCTCACAATCATCCTCTACCCATTCAAAAATTTCTTCAATGGCCGCCTTATCGGTAGCTCCCTGCTGCTTATTGTTTTTCAGCTGAATCGTCCAGCTCAGATAACTGAGTTCCGGATCCATATGTTCAAATTCCGGCAGCGCAGATAAGTCTGCACAGTTTTCCAGATCACCTAATGAGGCCAGTTCCTTAAATATTCTAACCGTATCATTACCGGTTCTGAGCATATGCTCATGGGGATGAAATTTAATAAGCCATCCTGCCAATTCATCATCTGCTGTAGAATTATCAGCACCATTCTGAATCTGAAGGGTATCATCGGAGCCTGAAGCGGAAGCGGAATTCAGAACCCCTTCCAGCTGTGCCTGAACTTCATTAACCCGACCCATTTGCGGCGGCACATCATCTCTGGCAGAGTCCATTAATTCTCTGAGAACATCCACTGATGTCAATAATACGTTAATGGCTTCGTTACTGATCTCACGACGCCCGTCACGCATCTCATCCAGCAGCGTTTCCATAATATGTGTAAAACCGGCAATTTCAGTCAGTGAGAAGGTACCTGCACCACCTTTAATAGAATGTGCTGCCCGAAAGACTGCATGAATGACCTCATCATCCGCGGTACCTGAATCCAGAGCCAGCAGACCAGATTCCAGTACATCCAGTCCTTCATCACTTTCTTCAAGAAAGGTCTGTTTAAATTGTGACAGGTCAATACTCATTATACTTCTCTCTCTTTGACAGACTCACGGCCAAAACACCATGACATAAAAGCCGCAAAAACTTTCAGCCAAGCACTCGCTTAACCGTATTTAACAACTGATCCGGATTAAAAGGTTTAACTATCCAGCCGGTTGCACCGGCATTTTTACCTTCCATTTTCTTTGCTGTCCCCGCTTCAGTGGTTAACATCAAAATCGGGGTAAACTTGTACGCTGGTAATGTTCTAAGATTACGAATCAATTCAATACCGTCCATAATCGGCATATTGACATCCGAAAGCACCAGATCAAAACTTCTGGTTCTGGCAACATCCAGAGCCTGTTGTCCATCAGCAGCTTCCTCTACCTGATAACCGGCACTTTTAAGGGTAAATGAAACCATCTGCCTCATAGATGTTGAGTCATCTACCGCAAGAATTGATTTGGACATATAGGATTCTCCATTAGAAATTATGACAACCGGGCCTGATTATAATAGTACGCTGATAGTGCACTGCCGGTTCTACTACGTAACATTTAAAAGATAGTCAATCAATCGCCAGGCTACCAGTTAAACCCGATAATTCTGCACTGCGTTTTAAGGTATCGGAACAGCCCTGCCAGGTAATATTGATCTGCAGAAATTCTGCCGACTTAAATAACGCAGCCAGCAATTGCAGACCGGCACCATCCACCCGTTCTATATTTTCGCCATTAAGCGTAATAGTCTTCTGCTCATTTAATAACTGACTAAACCGCTCAAAGTAGCTGGCTGCCATCGTAATATCCAGGGTATCATTAAAAATAATGCGTCCTTCCGTGATTTCTTCAAATTCACTCATAAAATTTTCTAACCCCAAATAGTTTTAATGTTCAGAATTTCTGTTTATCAGGCATGCTTTCACCTTTCTTAATAAGCTCTATCGGGTAGTAAAATTAAAGCTTTAGCTTTTTTTAATTTTTTCTGGTAAAAAGGACTTGATTGATATATTAATAACAATACTTATTGCCTGTATTGCTGTCAGTCGGATCACTTATTTATATGGTTTAAATCAATATAGTTGAGGATTATTATTTGCGCCAGCCGCTATGCATTCTCCGGGCAGATCTGTAAATGAGACGCCCGCTGGTCGGTTTTCTCCGAACCACTGCCAATAGTGTTCGTGATCTGGCTCCTATTGCTATTGTTATTATTTTTTTCCAGTTATTTGTCCTGCAGCAGCCCATTCCCAATATTGGCGAAATAATGGTCGGCTCCATATTTGTGGTAATAGGACTGACCTTTTTTATCTATGGTCTGGAAATGGGACTGTTTCCTATTGGTGAGTCCATGGCCTTTGCCTTCGCCCGCAAAGGCAATGTGATGTGGCTATTAATTTTTGCCTTTGCCCTGGGGTTCGGCACCACGGTTGCCGAACCGGCTTTGATTGCCGTATCCAGAAAAGCCGCCCATATTGCCGCCGAAGGCGGGGTTATTGAAGCCACCGATACGGCCATTAAGCAATATGCCCTGGGTCTCAAGTTTACAGTAGCCTTTGCCGTGGGTCTGGCCGCAGTTATCGGTGTCTTTCGTATTATTAAGGGCTGGCCTGTTCAATGGATTATTATCGGTGGTTATATTCTGGTGGTCTTAATGACAACCATTGCCCCTGAAGAAATTATCGGCATAGCCTATGACTCCGGCGGAGTGACCACTTCCACCATTACCGTACCATTAATGACTGCGCTGGGCATTGGCCTGGCATCCAGTATTAAAGGCCGAAATCCCATGCTGGATGGTTTTGGGCTGATTGCTCTGGCCTCCCTGACCCCTATTATTTTTGTAATGGCCTATGGGATGAGTTATTTATGAATGGCGCTATAGATGAAGTTCTGCAATTTGCCGTTACATTCCTGCACACCATTCAGGATGTTATCCCTATAGCCGTCATTATCTTCGGTTTTCAATTCTTTATTATCCGTAAACCCATACCCAATCTAAAACGGGTTTTAACCGGCTTTTTTTATGTAGTTCTGGGACTGGCGCTATTTTTACAGGGACTGGAAGATGCTTTATTTCCCATTGGCAAAATGATGGCCCACCAGTTAACCGATCTGGAATTTATCAAACACAGCACAGAAGCTCTGGAACAGGGGATTACCATCCACTGGTCACAATATTACTGGGTGTATATCTTTGCTTTTACTATTGGTTTCAGTACCACTATTGCAGAACCATCCCTGCTGGCAGTAGCGATCAAGGCTAATGAGGTATCGGGTGGGTCTATCGGGATCTGGGGGCTGAGAATAGCTGTGGCACTGGGCGTAGCCATTGGTATTTCCCTGGGTTGCTGGCGCATTGTTACTGGCCTGCCGCTGCACTATTTTATTATCAGCGGATACATTATTGTGGTCATTCAGACCATTTATTCACCCAAACTTATTATTCCACTGGCCTACGATTCCGGTGGTGTGACCACATCAACGGTGACCGTCCCTATTGTCACTGCCCTGGGAATTGGTCTGGCATCCAAAGTACCGGGACGCAGCGAATTAATTGATGGTTTTGGTCTGATTGCTTTTGCCAGTTTATTTCCCATTATATCGGTATTAGCCTATGCCCAGTTGTCCCAGTGGTACGGTAATCGAAACAATAGCAAGACACTGCAAGCCAGTCAAAATAGAACAGACAGAAAACTGACAGAAAATAAGGGATAAAATACAATGACTACCATCGCTACAAGGTTCCAACCCATAATCCGGAGGGCAAACTATTATGCGCTTTAAACTTATTATCGCTCTGGTTGATGATCATGTCACCGATGCGGTGCTGGATGCCAGTCGTTCAGCCGGTGCAACGGGTGCAACGGTGATTAATAACGCCCGTGGCGAAGGCATAAAAAAAACCAGAACTTTTTTTGGGTTGACCCTGGAAACCCAGCGAGATGTGCTGTTATTACTGGTCGAAGAACATCTCAGCCGGGAAGTGCTGGAAACCATTAGTGAGGTCGGTAAATTTGATAATACTCCAGGTACAGGTATCGCCTTTCAGATTGATGTAGAAGATGCTGTAGGTGTATCCCACCAGATTGAACAATTAAGTGAAAAGGTCGAGGAAAGAATATGAAACCAACCCTCATACAGGTCAGAGATGTCATGAAAACCCAGGTGGATTTTGTGGACGGCATGAAAACCGTACAGGAGGCTCTGCAGGAAATGCAGCACATTGAAACCAAAACCCTGATTGTCAATAAACGCCATGACCATGATGAATGGGGGGTGGTGGTGGTATCTGATATTGCCCGTCAGGTATTGGCAGTTGACAAGTCTCCGGAACGAACTAATGTCTATGAAGTCATGACAAAACCAGCAGTAACTGTGACCCCGGATATGGATATTCGTTATTGCGCCCGCCTGTTTGATCAATTAGGCCTGTCCCGCGCACCGGTGGTAGAAAATAAAAAAATTATCGGCATTGTCAGTTATACCGATATGGTATTAAAAGGGCTGTGTAATGTTATATAAAAAGTCAGAAATCGAAAGTTGAAAGTTAAAAGTTATTATTCATTGGTCGTTAGTCGGCTCCTGACTGATGACTAAAGACTTTCGACTTATATATAACTATACTACTAAAATGAACAGTATTATTTTTGAAGAAATTATACTATTGCTGACTCTGGCGGTATTGGCAATAGCCGTCCTGAAACGCTTTAATATTGCCCCTATTCTGGCTTATCTGCTGGTGGGTATAGTGGTCGGTCCTAATGCTCTGGGGCTTATTAATGACAATCAGGATGTCCGCTTTATTGCCGAGTTTGGTGTGGTCTTTCTGATGTTTACCGTGGGACTGGAGTTTTCTCTGGCTCGACTGATCACCCTTAAAAAAGAAGTACTGGGTCTGGGCGGTGCGCAGGTTTTTCTAACCTCTCTAATTGCTGGAGGAATTGACTGGTATTTCAGCCGGAATATACAGGAGGCCATTACCGTGGGCGGTATTATTGCTCTGTCCTCCACCGCTATTGTTATTAAACAGCTCTCTGAACAGCTTGAGCTTAATTCCCGCCATGGCCATCTGGCCATCAGTATTCTGATTTTTCAGGATCTGGCTGTTATTCCTCTGTTAATTATTATCCCTGCATTTGCCGGTCAGGGATCTGTTTCCCTGACTCCGAATATATGGCCGTTTATAAAAAGCGGCATTATTTTATTATTAATGCTGTCCATTGGTCACTGGATATTGCGGCCTCTGTTACGCACTATTGCCAGCACTCGTTCAGCTGAACTGTTTACTTTGTCAGTTTTATTAATTGCCCTTTCTGCAGCATGGGCCACACATGAGGCCGGCCTTTCTCTGGCTCTGGGTTCGTTTATTGCCGGCATGATGCTCAGTGAAACTGAATATCGGCATCAAATTGAGATTGATATTCGTCCCTTTCAGGATGTTTTACTGGGACTGTTTTTTATTACTGTCGGCATGCTGCTCAATATCAATACCCTGTTGGCTCAGCTGCACTGGATTATTCTTATTACCCTGTTACTACTGGGCATTAAAACCATTTTGACCAGCTGGTTATGTTATGCTTTTGGTGCACCTCCCGGTGTGTCCTTTCGTACCGGCCTGGTACTCAGCCAGGGGGGTGAATTCGGCTTTGCCATATTAACCCTGGCACTTACTTATCAGGTTGTACCACAGAACACGGTACAGGTGGTTTTATCAGCAATAATATTAAGTATGATGGTTACTCCCTGGCTGATCAATAATAATGGCCGCTGGGCAAAAATTCTGTTTCGCAGCAGTTATCTTTCCAATCGCCAACATATTGCCCGACAAATACAATTAAGCAGTGCCGGTTTATCGAATCATGTCATTATCTGTGGATACGGTCGTATTGGACAGAACATCAGCCGTTTTATTGAAGAAGAAACTCAGCAGTCCCTGGCTCTGGATCTGGACTCACTAAGAATTCAGGAAGCTCAGGATGCCGGGGAACTGGTGGTTTATGGTGATCCCACACATAAGGAAATTCTACAGGCAGCTGGTATTTCAGAAGCTAAAGTACTGGTGATTACTATTAAGGATATGGCTATTGCCAAAAAAATTATTCAGGAGGCCCGTCAATCCAGAAAGGATATCCCAATTCTGGTACGCACCCTGGATGAAGCAGACATGGATGATTTATACGTGCTGGGCGCAACCGATGTTATTCCCGAAAGCCTTGAGTCCTCAATTATTATGGCTTCCCATTTATTAATACATCTGGATGTGCCGCTCAATGCAATTACCCGGGATATTGCTCATGCCCGCAAGGATCGCTATCGCTTTTTACGGGGTTTTTATCCCGGCGAAGAATCCGTGCATATTCAGTCAGAACGTATCACCGAGCATATGCACACCGTTGTTCTCTATCCCGGTTCCCGCGCCATTGGTATGACCATTGGCGATTTAAATCTGGACGGACGTAATATTGTATTTACCGCCTTAAGACGCGGCGGCATCCGGGGCAAACAACCTACCCCGGAGCTGGAATTAAAAGAAAATGATGTACTTGTCATGTATGCCAAACCGGAAGATCTGGAATATATGAAAGTGGAATTAATGACCGGGCATTAAGTCATTAGTCGTTAGTCATAATCGTTTTGACTAACGACTAATGACTTCAGACTTCAGACTTCAGACTTATATACTCTATTGCCTTAGTTATACGAGCCAGACAACGCTCACGACCAATTAACTCCAGAGTCACGTCAATCGACGGCGACATTCCTGCTCCGGTCACTGCGACCCGCAGCGGCTGAGCCACTTTACCTAGTTTCAGTTCCAGTTCTTCGACAATATCCAGTACTATCTGGTGCAGGACTTCCCCATCCCAGCCGGACACCTCATTAAAACGCACCAGCATTTTCTGCAAAGGTTCCAGAGCTGCGGCTTTAAGATTTTTCCTGGCCGCTTTTTCATCAAATTCATCAAAATCCTCATAGAAATAACGGCTGCTCTGAGCCATTTCCAGCAGGGTTTTAGCCCGTTCTGCCAGAGCAGTAACCACCGCACTTAAAGCCGGGCCATTAGAAGTATCAATACCCTGTTTATCCATATGCCATTGCAGATAGCTGGCAATATGTTCCGGATCACTTTCCTTAATGTAGTGCTGATTCAACCACAGCAGTTTATCCGGGTTAATAGAGGAGGCTGACTTATTAATATCATCCAGCTCAAACAGCTCTATCATCTCATCAATAGAAAAAATTTCCTGATCGCCATGGGACCAGCCCAGACGCACCAGATAATTAAGCAGGGCTTCGGGCAGATAACCTTCATCACGATAATTAAGCAGATTAGCCGCACCATGTCGCTTGGATAATTTAGCGCCTTTTTCATCCAGGATCATGGGCAGGTGGGCATATTCCGGAATCGATGCAGCCATTGCTTTTAAGATATTAATCTGTCTGGGGGTATTATTGAGATGATCATCACCGCGGATAATATGGGTCATTCCCATATCCAGATCATCAATCACAACGACCAGGTTATAGGTAGGCGTACCATCACCTCGGGCAATAATTAAATCATCCAGTTCCTGATTTTTAATAATGATCTGACCTTTAACATGGTCATTAATAACCACTTCTCCATCCACAGGCGTTTTAAAACGGATCACCGGCTGAATATATTCCCTTCCTGCCGGCGGCGCAGTCAGCTCCCGGCAACGGCGGTCATAACGCGCTTTTTGTTTGTTAGCCATCTGTTCTTCACGCATGGCTTCCAGTTCTTCTTTAGAGCAATAGCATTTATAGGCATGACCATCATCCAGCAACTGCTGAATAACTTCCTTATAACGATCCATGCGCTCGGTCTGATAATAGGGCCCCTCATCATGCTCCAGTCCCAGCCATTGCATCCCCTCCAGGATCACATCCACTGCTTCCTGAGTAGAACGTTCCCGGTCGGTATCCTCAATCCGCAGCACAAAAGTACCCTTATATTTTTTAGCATAAAGCCAGGAAAACAATGCCGTACGGGCACCACCAATATGTAAATACCCTGTTGGACTGGGCGCAAAACGTGTTTTAACTGTCATTATATCTCTCAGGAATATGTAAAAGAGGCTATTTTACAAACTTCCCTCCCTCTCTACAATTAGAAATAATTTCCAACAGATTTAATCATACACTCAGAGTATCAGGGAATGGACC
>Ga0256831_1000939_pt1 | contig 15434 bp, 15 predicted proteins | sample 132544metaG_FD_189087 | JGI IMG/M metagenome (GOLD analysis project Ga0256831, IMG submission 189087) | Hydrothermal vent microbial communities from Lau Basin, Pacific Ocean - 132-544 | ecosystem: Environmental > Aquatic > Marine > Hydrothermal vents | place: Pacific Ocean: Lau Basin | collected...
CACACAACTTGACGATAAGGACCCGCACATCTTTGATCGATGCGATAAGCATTTTGCGAAAAGAAAGAGCCGAAGTGATAAGTTTTTCGTCCGAACTAGAAGGAATGAGCTCTTCGCTTCGTATCGCCACGATTTTAGTAAGCCCCTCTACTAAATCGGCCACGTTTTGTCCAAAACGCTCTTGAATATCTTCAATGCTAAAACTCGTATCCTCTACCACATCGTGCAACAAAGCGGCGATCACCATCTCCTCTTCAGCCGTCACATAGGCCGTAATCGCCGCTACCAAAATAGGGTGGATAATATAGGGCTCGCCGCTTTTTCGATACTGGCCCTTGTGCGCCTCTTTGGCAAATTCCAATGCCTCTTCTATTTTGGCGTTATGGGGGCATATCTGGTACAGAAGATTTGTGGCCTCTTGCACATCTTTAACAGAGCGAATCTTTTGAACAAACTCTTGCATCAATCCTCGCTCTTATCGAGCACGATTTTTAATTTCCCCTGGGCTATCTCCATCAAAGCGATATCAGTATATTTATATTTTTTTATATCCACATCGATAAGAGGCGGTTTACCAAGAGCCAATTCGTTGGCCCTTTGAGCCACGCCAAGGGAGAGTAAATAACGATCATACCCCACTTTCTCCAAAGCTTGAGCAGTAATTTTTTCTAATCTCATGTATTCTCCTTTGTATCGCTTACGATAGAACACTTTTCATAATTTTCATTGACGATGATATCATAAAGGTTACCCTCCTCAAACATATTACAAACGATAATAGGCAAAGAGTTGTCTTTGGCCAAAGCAATAGCCGTATCATCCATCACTTTAATATTATCTTGCAACGCTTCGTCATAGGTAAGTCTGGGAATCTTTTTTGCATCTGGATATTTTTGGGGATCTTTATCATACACGCCATCCACTTTCGTCGCTTTAATAATCACTTGGGCTCCTATCTCAATAGCCCGCAAAGTCGCCGCCGTATCGGTGGTAAAAAAAGGATTACCCGTACCAGCGGCAAAAATGACGATACGGCCCTTTTCAAGATGGCGGATGGCTCTTCGCACGATAAAAGGCTCACAAATCTCATTCATCTCAATAGCACTTTGGACCCGCGCAGCCAAACCAAAATACTCCAGTGCCTCTTGCAGCGCTACCGCATTGATCACAGTGGCCAACATCCCCATATAGTCACCGCTAGATCGTTTGATAATCCCTTCTTTAGAGGCGTTGACGCCGCGGATAATGTTACCGCCCCCTACGACCAAACCCACTTCCACGCCGCTTTCAACCAACGGCTTGATTTGTGAAGCGATAAACTTGAGCGTTGTACTATTGATGCCGTGGCCATCTTCGTTGGCCAAAGCCTCTCCGGAGAATTTGATCAATACCCGTTTTGTCATTATCGTGACCCTCTTTATGAAAGTTTGCCAATTTTATCTAAAAAGATTTAACACTCGATTAAATTTTTATCTAACTCGAATAAGTTCCAAAGGATTGATATGAGCGTTGTTTTTGGTCACTTCAAAAATGAGCTTGGTACTGACACGTCCGATGATGTAGCCCTTTTTGATTCTTCGTCCCTTTTTGATATAGGGCGATAGTTTATCCAAATAGGCATAAATGGTATAAAGACCATTAAGATGCTTAATGATTACAACGTTTTTAAGATGCGGCGTCCATTTGGCCAAAATGACACGACCATTAAGTACGTTTCTTACCCTTGCGTTTGGCGTCAAAGGTTTGAGTTCGATATTCTCGTTTGGAATTTCAATGTTGTAAATAGGATCTTTATAGACGCCATAACGTTTTGTAATCACGAAGTTTTCTAATGGAGGGATAGTTTTGGGGCCTCTATAATGCAAAGTACGCAACTTTTTATAGCTTTTTTCCCCATATTTTTTGACCCGAATATTGGATGAGCGTCTGCGTACGACCTCTTTACCTTTAAGAATCTTAAGACGCCGCAAAGTTTTGGCCAAAGATTTTTGCTCATCTACTAAAGCTTGAAGCTCTTTATTATACTTACTCTTTTGCTTTTGGAGCTCTTCCATCTTCTTTGCCTTGACCAGCTTCAAACGCTCAAGCTCGCTTTTTTTTTGCAAAAGGGTCTGAATTTGGGATTGGATATCAGCTAACTCCTTGCGACTTTTTTCTAAACTTTCTTTAATTTGATTATACTCTTTACTGACACGCTTGAGCCTATCTTGGGCACTAGATTGAATCGCTTTTAGGGTCTCCTCTTGCAAAATATCCTCTTGAGTCGGATTCTTCATAGAAGAAAGAAGCAGCGCCTTGGAAAAAGAGCGAGAGATAAGCAAAACCATACTTTGCTTTAAACTCCCCGCCTTTTGTGTTAGCTCTTCAATCTTTTTTTTAAGCTCTTCGCTGCGATCCAATTTTTCCTTGTATACTACATTTAAGACCGCCAAATCATTATTGAGCGTTTTGAGCTGCCCCTCTATTTGAAGTAGATCCTTTTGTAAAGTTTTGATAGTATGCGCTATTTTAGCCAGTTTGAGATTAAGACCTCGAATCTGACGCTGGGTTGTTTGAAGCTTTTTTTTTGATCGTTTGATCTTTTGATCGATAGAAGAGCCCCAAAGAAGCAAAGGCAGCAATAAAAAGAGTACAAAGAGTCTCATGCGATCTTTGGTTGCCTCCACGAAACGATAAGGACATTGACCACCGATATTAAAATCCCCAAAGCAAAAAGCCATCCCATATCTTTGAGTAGATCTTGCGAAGAGATTGTAATATTTTCAAAACCTAAAAGCTCTTTGAGATATTTGGTAGAGAGTAAATAGGAGTAGATGAGATAAACAAGTATCGTACTAATAACCGTATCAATAACCGAAAGCTTAATCAAGATAGCATTCCTCATCCATAAAGGAGCGCCAAAAAGAGCCATAATATACATCCGCTCGCTATGCTCAAGATTCCAAATCTCAATCTGTTTAAATACCAACATAATACTGGTCACGAAAATAATACCAAGGAAAAACTTCGATATCTTTTTTAAAAAGATCAAGAAATGATACATCTTCTCATGTACTTTCGTAAAAGTCTCCACCCTCGTCACGCCATCTATGCCGCGAAGCACCTGCTTAATATGCTCAAGCATATCGGCCGAGGGAAAGCTACTCAAATAGACCTTGTAAAAATGGGGTAAAAAATTTTTTAGTTCCTCATAATTTACATCCACTCCATTTTGTTTCAATCTTTTGATAATCAAATCGCTATCAACTTCTTGAATCAAAGCGATATCTGGTTCAACCGCCTTGAGTTCAGGCAGAGTAAGAGGCTTTTTGGACACGACGATAATGGAGTAGTCTTTGCTTAAATTCACCTCATACTCGGAAATAATTTTTGAGATAATAAAATAAAACTCCACCGCAAATAAAATAGCAAAAAGAGGAATGATCAAAGAGATGTGATTTTTAAGAGATCTCATACACCGTTCCGTTCTCAATATAAAAATGCTTAAATGGGACTTTGAGATTGTTTGGAATACTATGGGTGACCACGACCACGGTCGTACCTAGCTGTTCGTTAGCTCCTTCGAGTAAATTCCAAATAACTCTAGAGGAGTACTCGTCCAAGTTTCCCGTAGGCTCGTCGGCCAAAATGATTACGGGATTGTGGGCTAAAGCCCTAGCCATTGCCACTCGCTGCTGTTCTCCACCACTCAGCTCCAAAGGATAGTAGTTCTCTTTCCCACTTAGACGCACATGCTTTAACAAACGTTTTGTCTGAGCTTCGCATACGTCTTTAGAGTATCCGGCTATTAATAAAGGCAACATTACATTTTTTTCCACCGTCCACTCTTTTATGAGCTTGTAATCTTGAAAAATAATTCCTAAATATTTTCTTAAAAAAGCAAGCTTAGAAGATTTGATGTCATTGAGCGACACTCCGCCTATTTGTAAATTACCGCCCTTTGGCTTTAACTCTCCATAAAAAGATTTTAACAATGTACTCTTCCCGCTTCCGCTTGGACCTGTAATAAAGACAAAACTTCCGCTTTTAATACTAAAAGTGGAGTCTTTAATAATAGGCACATCCTTCTTATACTCTAAATAGAGATCCTTTGCGATAATTACATTTTTTTCTCTAGACATTGCATAACTCTTTTATCTTGATATGGGCCTTTTTATTTGCCCGAGAGGGTATCGGCGGTTTGGGAAAGTAGCGTACAGTGTCGGCATCTACCAAAAGATATTTATGCTCCGGTCTATCAAAACTCCCAAAGGAGAGCTCTACTAGATTGCGATCTTTATCTATTGAATAGAGTTTTTGAAAATGGATAAAAAAATCCTCATACACTTTAGTCTGACCTATAAGCTCGATCAAACGCTCTATTTGCACGCCTCCTTGAAAAGAGAAATCCCCCTCTAATATCAATTCTTCAGACTTCTCTAGATTCTTAAATCTAATATCGTAGATATCCTTTCCCAATCGCACCCATCGATCCTCATATTTGCTACTCACGGGTAAAGCGATATTTTTACTCACTTCAAGCTCCACTTTTTTTTCATCCAAAAAAACATCTAAAGCGTAATCGAAATAATTTTTACTATCTGTACGCAGTTCTAAAACGCCTGTAGGTTTCAAGACCCGTTTAGCCTCTTGTACAAAGGGTTTGCAAATCACTCTCCTATGAGGTTTTTTGTCCCAAGGAACAGGAAAGTGTACGAAAATTTTGCCGACGATATTTGAGGGTACAAACTCCATAAAAAGTCTTGCATCGTAATCTACGACCAAAATGTTATTGAGCTTTTGCAAAGCAATCTGACCTAAGAGCTGCTCAATAGAAGGTTTATGTACCTCGATCCCTATAAATAAAGTATTAGGATTATTTTTGGCTTGGTACAACAGATGCCGACCGCTGCCAAATCCTATCTCTATACACACCTCCTTATCTTTTGGAAAATTGTGGACAAAATAGTCAATTCCTTTTAAAAACTCCCGAGCTTTTTGTATATGCGAGGATTTCATTTGGCTTAGATTATCATATAGTCTCTCGCACCTTAGCGCCTCGCAAAAATTGCTTAAAGCCTCTTTAACAATAAAGGTAGGCGCTGGTCGGGTCACTTTGTCGGCTTTAATGATGCAATAATCTTTTTTTGGTTTTATCTCCAATAAAAATAGAAACTCTTTATAACGCACCGCTATGAGTTGCTCTTTTGAATTGAAAGCTTTTGCACTCCACAAATACTCAAACTCTCCTCGCTTTATAGGAAAATCTGGTAATTGTACCTTTTTTACTGCGATATGAGGCATTACTCTTTAGGCACCTTGATAACAATTTCTGGACTTGGCTTGGATTTGATGCCATATTTATCCACGGCAATAACGCTATAGATATATTTAAACCCGGGCTTTAATCCCGTATCGGTAAAAGTTGTCGTTTGTACGTTGGTAAACGTATAGACGTTTTCACTTAAAAAGCCATTTCTCTCAATTTTTTTAACAATATATTTTACCGCTCTTTTATCAGGAGACTCCCAACGCAAATATAAAGCACCATTGTGAAAACGCTGCTCTTTAATCATCGGAGGTAAAGGTTTAGGAAGCGTTTGACCTACTACGGGAACATCTTGCTTGAAACTCTCAAGCCCATCACTATCTACGGCCGTTACTTTATAGTAGCGTTTTACCCCATCTTCACCCACGAGATCCACATACTCGGTTCGTTTGGTTTTGGCCACCACCACATAGGGTCCTAGCTCAAAAATACTTCTATAGACGTTATAATGATCGATATCAGGCTCTGGATTTGGTTTCCATCGCACGATAATCTTTTTTGGGAGATTATTTGTAGCTTGCAATCCTTGTACCACTGAGGGGCGAGGTTTCGTATTGGCTTTGACCGTTTTGCTCGGATTGGACAAAATACCATCACAAGTTTTAACCCATACCCGATAGTAATAAATATGATTATCTTTGAGATTTTTATCCAAATATTCCGCATTAAGCCGCCCTTTAAGAGTAGCAAGTCGCTCCCATTTCTCCTGTGAGGGCTCGGTGCGCTCGATAATATACCACTCAACCCTCTCAAAAGGATGGGGTCGCCAGATCAACTTGACCTCTTTAGGCAGATGATCGATAGCCTCCAAAAAAGATACCGAGTCAGGTATAGGCAAAGTTTTGGCTCGTACCGCCTGACTGACTCGAGACTCTCTGCCTTGTTTATCATATGCGCTCATACGATATTCATAGAGCGTATCGGGCACAAGATTGGTATCTAAATAGTGAGAACGATAGCGATCCTCTATTTGAGCGATACGCTTGAGTTTAGAGCCATGTTTTCTATAGAGATAGTAGCCTTGAATTCTCTCATCATACACCGGAGTCCACTCCAAAGCGATAGTCTTAATATCGCTTAAGGTCCTAATTTTAGAGACTGTAGGCAGGCTAAGATCGACTTTTGGTTTGGAAGGCTGTGGCTGTACTCCACAACCGCTCAGCATCATCAAAATGGGAAGTAAAGCTACGAGGATCGATCGTCTCATGTAAAATCTCCATATCAAAATATCGTGAAGCGAAATCCTTCATGTCTTGCGGTAACGAAGCCCTAAACTCCATCCTCTTACCGCTTCTTGGATGGAATAGATACAGAATATAAGCATGTAAAAAAACTCTGGGTATTGTAACGCCTTTGCTCTTAAAGCCATATAAACTATCGCCTAAAATATGTCGATGCAAGGAGTGCAAATGGACTCGTATTTGATGCGTACGGCCACTAAAGAGTTTAGCGCCTATAAGTTCGTATTGTCCATTTTTAGAGAGTACAAGCTTGGCAAAAGCGCTTTTTGAGGCTCGTCCATCCTCTACTATCGCCATCTTAAGTCTGTTTTTGGGATTTCTGCCAATTGGCTTATCTACAATCACGCTCTCTTTTAAAGGAGGTTCAATAAAGGCTAAATAGTATCGTCCCATACTTTTATCTTGCAGCTGTTCAGAGAGCTTTCGATGCGCCTCATTGTTTTTGGCCACGACTAATAATCCACTCGTCTCCTTGTCTATACGATGGACGATTCCATGACGCTCTTCACCGCTAATGGTCGAAAGAGAAACCCCTTTTTGTTTTAGCCAATCTACTAGCGTGGCATCTTTGACGCTTGGAGCCGGATGGACCACCACTCCGGGCGGTTTGTCTAGTACCAAGATATCCTCATCTTCATACACGCTCCTAACGTCAAAATCCACGACAACTCTTGTACTTTTAGGAGTCTTGGGAAGATGAAGCATAACATTTTGCTTAGGCTTTAGTTTGTATCCGGGTTTGGTTACTTTTTTTTGATCTATTTGCACATACCCTTTTTTAATAAGCCGCTCAATCTGATTTCTGCTCTCTTGCATCTGCTGGGTCAAAAATTTATCTAACCGCTCGCTTTTTTGCGTTATGAACTCTTTTTTTTGCACCGCTACCATCCTTTGATATAATTATACGAAAAAGATGTACTTGATCGATAGACGCATTCTTACCCATTTCGATTTTATCTTGGTAGGACTCATCATCCCTTTTATGATGCTCTCATACTATCTCATAGCCGATATCAATCCCACATTGGCCGCCAAACAACTTTTTTACTATTTTATAGGTCTTGGAGCCTTTTTTCTTACTTTTTTGCTCCCAGTGCGAGAATATAAATGGCTTATCCCCTCCATCTATTGGTTCATGATCTTACTGCTTCTTAGCGTGGACCTTGTTGGCGTTAGTCGACTAGGAGCCAAGCGGTGGCTAGAGATCCCCTTTATCCACCTAACCATCCAACCATCTGAGATATTTAAGCCCGCTTTTATCTTGATGCTTGCCTTTTTGATACAAAACAATCCTCCTCCCAAAGAAGGGTATGGCTGGAAAGATTTTTTTAAAATCTCCTTTTATATTTTACTTCCTTTTTTTCTCATAGCAAAAGAGCCAGATCTTGGCACGGGTTTGGTGCTTCTTATCATAGGGTATGGCGTACTCTTTGTCATTGGGGTCAATTGGAAAATATGGGTCACTCTTGCTTTACTGGTAGCTTTTTCGGCTCCTTTGGCATACAAATATCTTTTACACGATTATCAAAAAAAACGAATAGAAGATTTTTTGAGTGAAAAACCAAGCTATCATGTCCAGCAATCCATCATTGCCATAGGCTCTGGAGGTATGTGGGGTAAACCAAAAGAGGAGGCTACACAAACAAAACTCAAATTTCTCCCTATCGCTACTAGCGATTTTATTTTTGCCTACTATATCGAGCGTTTTGGATTTGTGGGGGCGGTTATTTTGGTAAGTCTGTATGCGGCGTTGATTTTACATCTGTTTGGAATTTATTTTAAGCTCAAAGGGGACTACTTTACCCAAGTCGTAGCCGTAGGTATAGCTTTACTTATCTTTACTTATATGAGCGTCAATATGGCTATGACTATAGGTCTAGCTCCCGTAGTGGGGGTACCTTTACCTCTTTTTAGCCATGGCGGCAGTAGTTTTGTCAATTTCATGATCTTATTTGGCCTACTTGAGCATTTGCTTGCTTTTAGATATAGATTTTTGTATAATTCGACGCATACATAACCGCTACGGGCCCGTAGCTCAGTTGGTTAGAGCAACCGGCTCATAACCGGTTGGTCGCAGGTTCGAGTCCTGCCGGGCCCACCAAACACTATGAGGATAAACCGGTAGGTATTTTTACCATATCTTCAGGCCTAACTATCTCATACATATCTTTTCAATAAAACTTTAATCTCCTTTTTTATATAATCACCAAAAAATAAGGAACCATCCGTGAATTTAGCAATAGTTGGAACGGGATATGTGGGTCTCGTCACAGGGGCATGTATGGCCCAGATGGGCAACAACGTCATCTGTGTCGATATCGACGAAGAAAAGATTAAAAAACTAAAACAAGGCATCATCCCCATCTATGAGCCGGGACTCGAAGAGATTGTTAAGGAAAACTTCAAGATAGGCACACTCCACTTCACCACCGATATCAAAGAGGCACTCAAAAAAAGCGAGATCCTCTTCATCGCCGTAGGAACTCCCCAAGGAGAGGATGGGAGCGCTGATTTGCAATATGTGCTGGCAGTGGCCAAGGAAATCGGACAGTATATGACCCATCCGCTCATCGTAGTGGACAAATCCACCGTCCCCGTGGGCACTGCGGACAAAGTGCGCCAGACGATCCAAAAGGAGCTCAAAAAGAGGCTAGAGAGCGGCCAAATCTCCCAAAAAAAGTACGAGGAGCTGATGAACTTCGATGTGGTGAGTAATCCTGAATTTCTCAAAGAGGGAGATGCTGTTAACGACTTTTTAAAGCCCGATCGTGTGGTCATCGGAGCGGACGATCCCAAAAGTATGGAAAAGCTCAAAGAGCTCTACGCCCCGTTTACCAGAAGCCACGAGCGTTTTATCGGGATGGATATCAAAAGTGCGGAGCTGACCAAATATGCAGCCAACGCAATGCTGGCCACTAAGATCAGCTTCATGAACGAGATGGCCAAAATAGCCGAGGCCGTAGGAGCCGATATCAACAAGGTACGAGTGGGCATAGGCAGCGATAAACGTATAGGCTATAGCTTTATCTATCCTGGAGTTGGCTATGGGGGCAGCTGCTTTCCAAAGGATGTGAAAGCATTAGAAAAGATCGCCAAGGACGCAGGCGTGGAGCCCAAGATAGTCAAAGCCGTCGAAGAGGTAAACAAAGAGCAACGAAAATACTTTTTAAATAAAATCCTCTCCAGATTCGATGGAGATGTGAGCGGTAAGACCTTCGCTTTATGGGGTCTTAGCTTCAAACCAGAGACCGACGATATGCGAGAGGCCCCCTCCATCACCATTGTCCAAGAGCTCACCAAACGAGGAGCCAAAATCAAAGCCTACGATCCAAAAGCGATGGAAGAGGCAAAAAACTACTGGCTCAAAGATAACGACAGTATTGAATATTTCAACAACAAATACGACACTCTCAACGGAAGCGACGCCATGATTTTGATGACGGAGTGGAAAGAGTTTCGAAGTCCAGACTTCTATGAGATGAAAAAGCGTCTGGCCTCACCCATTATCTTTGACGGCCGCAATCAATATAACAAAGAGCGGCTCGAGGAGATGGGATTTGAGTACTATCAAATCGGCGTAGGGCGCTAGCCCTACAAAAAATTCCTCAGCTGCATCGCAAACCACAAAATCAATAGGTTGAGCAAAAATATAGCCATACTGCTCCCTCTTGAGAGGAGTTTTTGCATAGGCGTGCGCTCTTTGCCATTTGTTTTAAAAGCGATATACATATGGACTACGGTGGCAACGGTGATCAAAGCTACTAAAGAGAGCTTGATTTTTAGAACGTGGACGATGCTTTGGGGGTGCCCCTCAGTAAAAATTCGATCAAGCCCCAGATGGAAGAACATCCAAAGCCCAGAAATAATCAAAATCGTCAGCCACACGCTCTCCACATAGCCATAGATCGGTCCCACATGAAAATAGACTCTTTTTTGCGCCTCTTTATCTCGTAAAAATACTCCAAGAGCGAATAAAAAGACACTTCCTCCAATCCACACCGTTGCAGCCAAAAGGTGAATATATAAAACGATATCCATCATTATTTAGGAAACCTCCAGTATCTGGGAGCGCCCGTATCAATATGCAAAAAATCCGAACGAGGATAATATCCCACCCCTCCTCTTTGCAAAGAGAGTGCGGCATACTTGAGCGTAGCAAGAGATACTTCGGGTATCCTGATATCGACGGCTCTACCTTTTGTGTGGTAACTATTTTTTGCTACGCCCTTTGTATGATGCCTCAGATAACTATTGGTATATTTGGAGCGAAATCCACTAATAATGTGAATCTCTCTTGCATCAAATAGCGATTGAAGATCGTACAAATACTCCAATAAAGCCACATCAATCCTATGAATCTGATCATTTCTATGATCTCGTAAAAAATATTTTAAATTTTCAATCTCTTCATCTATATACTCTCCATCGGCCCAAAATGTGGCTTGAATATACTCTTGTGTATGAAGATGATACAGATATAGAGTCTTTTCTCCTACATTGGCCAATAAAGAGCCGGGCATACAAAGCCCTATGCCCATTATCAATCCAAATCGCAAAAATTCTCTTCTTTGTACCATTGCACCTCCTTAGATAAAGAATCTATTGTAGCACAATTTTATTGACGTAAGGAGGCAAGCATCTTTTTGTCTAAGCCATAAACATCTGGGTAAAAATAGACTTCGCCACACTCATCCATCCATACGCTCAAATAGAGCAAATAGACAGGAATATTTGGACGAATACGGATCCTTTGGGTTCGCTGTGTCCACAATCGATCCAAGATATCGCGATAATCTATCTCTTTTTGACGATTTAAAAATAGATGCAAAAGCTCTATAGGCTTTTTGACCCGCACACATCCAGAGCTTAGCGCCCGATAGCTGTATCGAAAAAGATTACGGGCGTTAGTATCGTGCAAATAGACATCAAATCGATTAGGGAACATAAACTTCACGTATCCCAAAAAATTGTTGGGACCTGGCTTTTGCAAAAAAGTAAAAGGGATATTTTTCTCATCAAAATATTCCCAGTCTACATCCTCAAATTTAACCACCTCTTTGCCGTACGCATCGGTAGAAACGATAATGCCTTCTTTTTTCAAATGTCCAAAATCTCTTTTTTTAAGACTTGGGATGATATCCTCTTTTAAAATGGTCTTAGGTGCATGCCAGTACGGATTGAGTACACAATAAGAGATAAGATTGCGCATCTGCGGAGTAGGGCGCTCCTTTCTGCCGACAATCACCTTGGATTCAAAAATCGCTCTACCATGATCGTACACTTGCATAAAAAAGCCCGGAATATCTACAAAAACAAAAAAATCGTCCGGCTGTACAAACCATCTGGCCCGCTCAATATTGATTTTTATCCTCGCTATTTTATGCTCCAAAGGTTCATTCATCGCATCTAAAGTCATAGGACCTACGACTCCATCATCTTTTAATCCGTGATGGCGCTGAAAATCCTTTACTGCTTCGACTAGCTCATTATCGTACAAACTTGCGTTAAGATCCTCCTCTTTATGGCAGTGGTAAAACCCCTCCAAAGCCAATCTTTTACGTATTTTCCCCACCGCTTCGTTACTACTCCCGGGCAAGAGATACACAATATCCTCTAACTCTATCGGCTCCCAATCGTCTGCTTCCCGAGCAAGCCTCTCATATTTTTCCAACGCTCCGTAAAGCCTTGCTAAAATGGGTGAATCAAACTCTTTTTTGATAAGAGATTTATGTGGAGGAAGAAAATTTTTTTCTAAAAAGTATTGAGGAGCAAAACAGCCACAATTTAAAATATGCCAGTAACTCTCCTCCACGCTGTTGGCCAATCGCTCAATCACACAGGCTTCTTGCTTGCTATCCAACGCCTCTTTAAGTTTATCTATCTCCTTGTTGAGTCGATCCTTACAAAGAAGCGTATTATCCTCTTCGATTTTTGTAAGCAAAAGATGTAGCTCCCAAGATGGTTCGCCACTTTGATCTACCCAGCGATATTGGGGCAAAGAGATGTTTGTATCGCTTACATGTTGCTCTTGAGCAAAAAGAATAAGGCTAAAAAGAAATATAAAACATATCTTTATCGTTTTCATAGGCATCCTAAAGATATTTTAAGTATTTTTTGTTATCATTTCACTCACACAAGCTAATCAAGACGGCCCCATCGTCTAGCGGTTAGGACACCGCCCTTTCACGGCGGTGACGGGGGTTCGAGTCCCCCTGGGGTCGCCACTTTGTAACATTTGCTCCGATACTAATATTTATTAGTAATAATATTTTTCTACTTTAGGGTTCAGTGCTTCACTCATTCATAAATCATAATCATAACTCTAAAATTTAAAACAAAATTGAATGTAAAGTCTTAAAATGGCCAAAGACTCACGTCTCTGGCTTCTCTTGCTCCTCTAGCTCATCAAGATATTCGGCTAAAGGATCATTTGGATCTTTGATAGGTTTATCAAGGGTTTTATCCACATATTTGGCATCTTCATCCCTTGGATCATCGCTGGCGTCTTTAAACATATGTACATCGATGTGATTGTGTCGTCTAATCTCTTCCAAGATAGCCTCTTGGATCGCAGCCTCCTCATCATCGATAGCGCAAATTTTCGTCGCTTTCTCCTCATCAAGCAGCTGCTGCTCAAGCTCTAGCTCTTTTTTGACTATCTCTTCATTTCTTAGCAATTTATGCAACGTCTTGATCAATTCCAATTGCGCTTCAGCGCTTAGTCTCGCGAAATTTTCGGCTACATACTCCTTGAGCTCTTCCATATTTTTTGGCAATTCCATAGCAATCCTTTTAAGAGATTTTTTATAGTATACACAAATTTTGCCTTGATTTTTCTTTATACTCCTCAAAATCCATCTCTCCTTGGAGTCTACCCTCTTTGAGAAAAAAGAGTATATCAGCCTTTTCAATTGTACTGGGACGATGAGCTATGAGAATAGTCGTACGTTTACTCAAAAATTTCTCTAAAGAGCAAAAGAGCAGCTGCTCTGTCTCCATATCCAAAGCTGAAGTAGATTCATCAAGAATTACGACACTTGGATCTTGGAGTATCATACGAGCAATGGCGATACGCTGACGCTCCCCCCCGCTTAAGCGTACGCCCCCTCTTCCTACGACTGTTTGTAACCCCTCTGGAAGACGCTCTACCAGATCATAAATTTGAGCCATTTTCAAAGCCTCAATGACACGCTCTTTGGGATAGTTTCGTCCCAGCGTTACATTAAATAAAATCGTATCGTTAAAAAGTACGGGCGTTTGCAATACTAACGCCACATTTTCTCGGACCACATCCAATCCTATATGACGATACGATATCTTGTTGTACAAGATATCCCCATCTTGAGGGACATAAAAGCCTACAAGAAGACGTGCGAGTGTCGTTTTTCCGCTTCCGCTAGCACCCACAATTGCACTAATTTTACCTGCTGGAATAATCAAACTGAGATCTTTTAGTACCGGCTCCTTAGTAGGATATGCAAAAGTGAGGTGGTCTATTTCTATCTCAATAGCACTATCCCCCTCAAAAGGATTGGCCTCGTGGGGAAATCGAGGCTCTGGATGCAGCTGTAGTAATGCATTGATACGTCGCAAAGCTACATCGGCGCTTCTTTTGGCATATTGGATATTGATGATCTCTTGAATGGGGGTCATCATAAACCATAAATATCCAAAGATTGCCATCATAAGTCCAATACTCAGATCACTGTAGGCTACGGTGACGATACCGGCCGCTCGAAAAATTTCAAAACCCGCTACAAAGATCAAAAAGCTCACTCTTGCCGCCGCATCGCTTTTGTAGGCGTAATCGATAGAGCGATCTTTGAGCTCTTGAGCGAGACGCAAAAGCTTGGCCAAAAAATACTCCTCTTTATTGGCGGCTCTTATTTGCTCAAAAACTTCCAAAGTTTCTACTAAAGCGTTTTGAAAGACTTCTGTCAGGCGATTTTGCTCTTTTTTAAGTCTTGCCACGCCTCTGGCCATTTTTGCCGAAAAGAGCACCACCAAAGGATTGAGAAAAATTATAAAAAGAGCCAGCTGCCAATGAATGAGCAAAAGCACTACACAAACGCCCACAAGCGTGAGGAGAGAGACAAGGAGCTTACTGATACTAGCGCTTAAAAAGTTATCGATCGTATCAATATCGGTTACAAGCCGTGAAGCCACTTTACCGCTACCAAGGCTCTCATACTCCTCCATCGAGACTTTTTGCAAATGGCTGAGCACCTTTTTGCGTATCTCATAGGTGATATCTTTGGATATTTGCTGGAAAGTTTTGGCTTGTAGCACTTGAAAAAGCACATATGCGCCTCGCAAAAAAAGGGTAATGGCCAGCACTACCATCGTATAAAAAAAAGGGGTGCCCTCTCCAAAAAGCGCTTGAATCGTCTCAATCAGTCTACCGGGCTTGTGCAACAATACTTCATCTACGAGCAGCGGCATTAAAAGAGGTGTGGGAATACTTACAATCGTCGCCAAAAGTGCCAAAACTTGCACCAAAATAAAGGCTCTTTTGTGCGAGATCACCATCTCATAGATAGTACGCCAATCATACACCGCTGAGCTCCTCTAGCGTCACCTCCACACTTTTGGCCAAACTATTTAGGTTGTACCCACCCTCAAGCACAAAGGCAGTAGGCTTATCCCCGGCAAACTCCAAAAGATGGTGTACCAAAGCCCTCAAGCCTTCAAATGTGATTTGTGCCGTAGATATCGCTTCCTCTTTCATCAGATCGTATCCAGCACTCACTAGCATAATATCAAAATCGAACCACCCCGGCAGATCTTCGTAGAGCCTTAGCAGCTCCTCATCCGTGCAGTAGTCCCCATAAGGGCGATTGATGTTGTAGCCCTTGCCCCTGCCCTCGCCAATCTCTTCCACACTA
>Ga0256831_1000940_pt1 | contig 15431 bp, 6 predicted proteins | sample 132544metaG_FD_189087 | JGI IMG/M metagenome (GOLD analysis project Ga0256831, IMG submission 189087) | Hydrothermal vent microbial communities from Lau Basin, Pacific Ocean - 132-544 | ecosystem: Environmental > Aquatic > Marine > Hydrothermal vents | place: Pacific Ocean: Lau Basin | collected...
ATATTGGAGGCAGCATTGTTCTGTCGTTTGACAATGATACAGATGAAGACATTGAAGTAAATATGGTGTTCGACAACACATTTATATCTGGCAAAAGCAGCACAGGAGAAGTCTCTTCGTATGATATTTCGGATGTTGATTCAGCAATTAGGGGCTCAATGGCTCTATATGGAAGAGAGACCGTACTTTCTGGCAGGGCAAGATATGGCCAATATTTTGTAGGAACAGTTGAAGGAGAACTACAATGGTAAAAGTTGACGGGATACAGTCTGAGTATGTGCTTGCGGCAGAGGGGCTCTCTTTCGACAAGCTCGGAAATGAAAACGGGTACGGCTCTCATGGCCTTATTGTTGAATACGGAGACGGCCTTACAGCATATATAGGCTTAAAGTTTGATGTCATAACAATAAGAACAAATGAATTTGTATCCACATTCTACAACATCACGAGTGACGATAGGGAGGCAGCAGGGTTGCCTTCTGATTCGAGAGAGTTTGGAGAGATTAGAAAAACGGTCATAAGCACAGAGCCGTCATTTGAGCGTGTTGCAGAAGTGTATATAAATGACCACAAGTTCGAGATTGATATACCTCATTTGTACAAAACCGTATACTTTGACATAGACGCATCAGAGAAATACCTGAGGATAAAAGAGTCGTTCCTCTTGCGCTCTAAATTCAGAAGAAATGTCAGGTACGTATCAGCGATTCTGTCAAGAACACTGAACGGGAACTTGGAGGATTTTAGCTATATAGCAGATGAGACCGGGAAAAAGTACTTTGTTGCAAATGGCTCAATTGTAGATAAAGAGCTTATAGCAGATGAAATCAGATACTCAATCTGGCTTGTGCCGCACGATGAACTCGGATACAGATTTATGAGTAAGAATCTTCCAATTCAGCCTGGTCAGGATATTGCAATATCCGCAACCGGAAGCTCTCTTATCGGAGAGGCATCTATACAGACGGAGACGATTGACAGAAGGGTTGCTAGAAGAGGGTACTACGATGTAACAGTCCAGGACCCTGTTGTGAATGTTGGATACACGCACAACGGGAGTGTTATCGGTGATACATTCGTTATCAATAACGACTTGCAGTCTGATATACAAATTACCCATGCCAAGACAGAGCTTAACGCATCTGATTCAATGGTTGCTGCAGGTGTGATATTGTCCTCTATGTCAAAAGCAGGCATAAATGGATACTCTTCTGCCGCAATCAGAAGAATTGTGGAGCTAGAGAGAAAAAGGGCTATTGTTGACGCCATTTCAACAAAACGAACGGATGGCTACATGCAAGCATTTGAAGATGCGTATATCGACAGACTCTCAGCGCTTGTAGATGCACTGTTTCAAAAAGGGGTAAGCCCAATAAAAGAGAACCTAGAAAGCGTTATTCGTGACACAGCTGTCATGCCGCTTGCACTTATGAGCATCCAGAAGAACATGCATAATGTTGACATAGACTCTGTATATGATTCTGTTGCGATACTATACAACCCCGTATTGGATGCGTTCGCTTTTTATGAAATAGAGGCATCGGATGTAGCCGACATCTCTAGAAGCAAGATGATTGTCGGAATAAACGGCACAGCATACGGCTTTGATTCATCGGCTGGAGCGTCCGTATACCTTTGGAACAATATTGAAAAAGAGTATAGGGTTGACAATGTTCAAAGGTGGAGCAGCGTGCTTGGCATTACTGCTATGCTAGGTGTTCCAGCTACGGCTTCGAGTCCTGAAGACAGAGAGTTTGCGCACATAGACTCCGGGTATTCGCTATACGAGGACCTGCGTATTAGTGGTAAATATGCTAAAATTATGGTTATAAAACGTAGCGATATTTATAGCCTGCTCCGAAAGAAGAATGGCATTTTTGCTTCAGAATTTGTGCTTGGATACAAGGCTGGTATCGTTTCAATCAACAGGAGTGGACTATGGATGTAATGAGCAGGCACACACGGCAATTTGAGCCAGACTCTCTATATGAACTCAAACAAGAGGCATTTTTCAGGATTCTAGACCAAGTTAATGACCTACATGCAGACGACAGCATAGCACCGGCCCTAAAAAACATCTCTTTATACCTCGGAAAAGACGAGTCATCTACATACTCTGAGACAGAGTTTGCTGGGATATATAGGTCAACCTCTGCATCAGTATCAATCAAAGAATACTTCAAATATGACGATAGCAACTGGATAGTGTTTGTCCATGTAGGGACAATTCCAGAGACAAATGGAGATGCAGTCGTCGATTTGAATATCGAAAATCCATTTGCATCAATAACAGAATTTGCAATTGGAATGGCTGACGGAGTAAATATTATTGCTCCAAGAGGCTCAGAGAGAGTCATATCGATGCAGAGCGACCTTCTAACAAAATACATCAAGGTTTCATTCTCAAAACTAAACGCTCATATGGCTGAAAAGCAGCCAACAAATGGTTACAAGGTTGACCAGTTCAATGACGGTGTGTACTTGCTCGATTCGCCAGCGCCTCTCTTTGGAAAAGATACCGTTGAGTATAGAGACTCAGACTATGTAGGGCTTTGGATTTCATTCGGAACTCTTCTTAAGTTTGACCTAACAAACCTAAATGTTTTCAATATCGACGGAGTAAAGGTAGGTGCTGTAGACATCAACACAAAAGCCAAAGACATCAATATTCTGAAGATGGCAACAAATGTTGCATACGGATACGCAACAATCCTGTTCTCAAAGGAAGAGTTGCTGCGCCAGTTGATGCTGTTCTCTAAAAAGTATGTCTATCAAACAAACATGCAAGACGAAACGAGGATTTGTGTGGATAACATACTTGAAACCCTCCAAGAAAAAGGTGTTCTGGGCCTTCTATATGAAGATTTCGATGTAATCGAATCGTACCCGATGATTGCGTACGATGAGCACGAGGTTAGAGTGATTAGACATCTTGGGAACGCCCTGAGATTTAAGTATAAAAACGAGTACATCTACATGGTGCTCGACCTGCAAGCAAACAAAATGTATTTTATGTCATATGCGGGAAGAATTCTTACATACAACAACGAGAAGTACGGGTACAACATAAAAGTAAAGCCCGACATGATGTTGTCAAAAGTAAATGATATTACACCTGAAAGGTTCGTTCTTTTCACAGGGTTTCCAAATTTGCAACACAACAAGGTGTTGGACTTCTACTTTGACAACACTCAAGAAAGCTTCTCCTCGCTCGACAAGTCATTTGCAATAGACGTGAAAGAATTCGATGGGTTTTATGAGGAACATATCCAGCAGCCGTCAGAGTACAGCTACAGAAAGAGGACTGACCTTATAGAGTCGTACGGAAACAATCTTATGCCTCTTGCAACAGGAATGCTGTCATACCGCTTCCTTGAAAGAAGGAAATACACAAACTACTATGCGCTTGACGCACAATCTGAACCAGTATTTGGAACGCTGATAGACGTTGAAGACAAGGTGCTGTATATGATGCACCCAATGCTTGCGACTCAAGCTCTTGATATGAAATCTCTTTCGCCAGTAAGAATAAGAGAGTTTCTACAGAACTATTTTGCTAGATACCTTCAGACTGGCACAGAAGATACGACAAAATGGGTAGAAGAGGTCGAATATGGTGGGTATATGTACAGCTTTGTTGCTGCATTCTATTCAAATGGGTGGTACATCGTAAAAGACTCATCAGACAAATACAAAGTTCTTCAGACGACTCCAACGAAAATACAATATAGATATGAAGGCGACATTGCTCCATTGTGCCTCTCCAAAGCAAAAGAGATAATGCAGCAGGTTGAGGTAATGATTGAGAATGGTGAGACTAGCAATAGAGTAAACGAATTCATAAGAGACGAGATAGCAAACAAAGAGAATGAGATTTCAGCAGAGCTCAGCGCACGTATCAGGCAAATAGAGTCTGGCTATTACTCCAGAATAATGACAAAGAGCACAAGAAGCGCATATGTTGTCAACCCAGATTCTCCAAGATTTGAGTTCAATAAGTTCGAAGGAAGTGATGATATCTATGTAAACAACCCGCCAACCGGCGAGGTATGCAATCACGCACTTCTATATGAAGACACTCTGTCTACTATTTTTCAGCAATATAGAGATGTGCTTGCAGAGAGGTTCGGCCTGTCCCTTATGAGCGGAATAGCAGTATCTCCGTTTATCAGGTCTATGAATGTCCGAGATGTCGGTGGAAGGCTGTACATCGATGTAAAAAGTGACGTGGCGGCTAGTGTGCCTATTGTTTACTCCAGAGAGCTTGGATTGAAGTCAGCATTTGAGATGTTTGGCAAAAAGGGTGTCATAGAAGTAGGCGGTCAAACATTCGTCCCAGAAGATGCGTATGATGTGTTCGCTGACGCAGTGTATCTTGGAGAAAAAGACATAGATGGCGAAACGCTGTCAAACTTCAGAGTATTGCTATCTCTAAAGATGTCCAAGGAGCTTGAGAACGCGTATGAAAACGGGTTCATAAACGCCAGAAAAGAGATGGCATCGCAGTTTGGCGTTGACTATGATGAAATCAAGCAAAAGGCGATTGAGAAGTACGCAGATACAGATTCATTTGGCACGCTTGAGCTGCCAAAAATACCAGCAGCCACACCAGTGTTTGTTGCGTATTCTGATTCGAAGATAATGGTTTCTATTGATGGAATCACATATTTCAATGCGCCAGTTGGAACAAACGGTATAGAGCTTACAAATTCGATGTGGATATCATCCAAGAGAGCGTTTATATCGTCTCTTCAGGCGATTGTTAATGCTGGAAAAAACCATGGCGAGTTTGTTCTTGAACCAACAGACGAACACGACAAGGAAGACCTATTTACGGTTGGTGTTGACAGCATAACTATTGATTACAGCAACTTTGTTGAGCAATCAAATGTGTCTGTAGTTTGCAAGATGACTGTCGATAATGGAGATATAGTTCTAGCTGATAATCTTGATATACTTTACAAAGAAGGAGACTCGTTCGTCGTAGAGAAGACTGTTGATGTCGATGGATTCACTAGAATAGATGACGATACAGTATGCATACTTGTAAATATCCCAGTCGAATACTATGTGCCAGTCAACAAGTCTGACTATCAATATTCTTTTGCTGAGGAGCTGTTGAATGATGAGACAACATACTTGGCAAAACTCAATATCCCGGTGTTTGCATCGGTAAAATATGGAAAGTATGCATTTGTTGATAAGCAGGAAGCAATTGATGCTGGAATTGTTGGATGGTTTGACTTTGAAGAAGACGGAGAGCAGTAATGTATGACAATATAGGCAATTTTAGAGCGGAGCTCAACGGTGCGACTGTAGAGCAGGTAGTCCTAGATAATGGAACGTCAGTGAATGCGATTGTTGGAGCCGAAGGTGGCTCTGAGATTTTCATCTACAGCGCAGACGAGCAAGGAAGTGTCGGAGACTTTCTTATCATGGATGGAGGATTTGCGTCATTCTCTTTCCTTGGAATGCCTCCACATATCCATCTTGAATACTTCTCTGGTGACGACAGCATAGGAAAAATACTCAAATTTGAGCCAAGAAGCGCAATGAATATAAGGTTTTTTGTTGACGCAAATGATGATTCAGCTATCGCAACTTTTGACAAAGTTGTGAGCGACCCAAGATTCTTTGCTGGAGATGAGGGCACAGAAGCCAACATGAAAAGTATGCAGACATACACTTTGCTTGCCGCAGACTTTTTTATATCAGAAGACGATGGGCAAGAGTATACCGCAAGAGGCTTCTATCTCGGCAGCGACAAGGCATTCTCTCTTATAAGCTCAGTGCTTGCGGATGATGTAGCAACTGGATATGAGAGAAGTAGGATGCGTATTTTTATACCAGAGGGCTCTGCGCTTGCTACAGCCGTATTCGGCAGCATAAAAGTTTCCACTGATGCCATTCTGCCATCACTACCTTTTGGGTTTGCGGAAAAAGTCGGCAATGCAGAATTTGACACAACTGCTATAAACAAACTTTTCCGTACAATTACAAATAAAGAATTTCTGTATAACAAAGAAGGAGCTATTTAATGTCTCTCCCGATGACCATAATGGACCCGTCAATAGGGTTGATTCATACCGAAACAGGGAAAGTAGGAAGCGTTGACGGCGTCAAATTCTACTTCTCAAGAAAAACAGTTGACTCAAACCTTCCAATAGAAGTTTCGTTTGTGAGATACAATGGCGTAATACACTCTGTCTGTAGCCAACTAAATGATGGTATCCTTCGAGAAGACGAAGTGTCTGGAAAGCCCGCATTTTTGTATAAGAACGACATAGTGTTCTTCAAAAACGACATCGATGCAATGCTTGATAACGTGGAAGAAACTGGCCAGGAGTCAATAGAGTATGTAGGTATAATAGAAGAGCTAACCGGCCTGAATCTTGCGTCAATAGCCAATATCGGCTCATTTGAATTTGACAGAATCTTGTATGTTGATGACCTTGACTCAGATATTGATGGCTCTTATTTCTCTGGATACTATGTCCTATTCAAGGATAGAGCCATTGGTGAGCTTACGATGGGAGTATTCGTAGGTGAACTAAAGAACTACACGTACAAAGAATTTCTTGACATCGTAAATGGCTACTCCAAGAATAGAGTATTGTCTGAGGTATCTGTTTCAAACAATGGGCATACAATCAGGTTATCGAACAGCTCGGACTTTAAGGTAGAGTTGTCAGTCACGCCGTACTCATATGCTGTGTATGATGCGGCACTTCCGTCCAAAAGGTTTGAAATTGAGATGGAGGAGCCTTATATTGTAACTCTTGATAGCCAGCAGTCTTTCGAGATTGTGTCAAAAAACAACCTGAGAGAAAAACACTACACGCTGTTAAACAACAAAGTGAACCCCCCAGCTGGCCCAATATTTGCACGTGATACAGAAGAATACAGGGCCGCGCTAGAATATATAACAGAGGCGCCTCCTGTTGTTAAGTTGGAAAAAATCAAGAGTCCAGCTGGTGCAGTAGACCCAAGCAAGTTTATTGTTGTTAGTGAATTTCATGACATATTTTTGAAGAGAGGTCGCTTCAACAAAGCTGTTCTAGACAAGGAATCGTCAATTGATGGCGTTTCTGTATTTGGCGACAATGGCACTTTGCATATATCATCTGGAGATACGCTTAATGATTTCATCGGAACAGGAACAAGCAATGTATTCGTTGAAAGAATGAAGGTTCTGTTCAAGACGAAGCTCAGAAAGATATATTCATACCTAGGCGAGGACGTACTGAACCTTTCAATTGACTACACAAAGTCTTCCTATGCAAAGATACTTTCTATGCAGAAGCGCATAGTGTACAACGATACGATTTCTACGCCGCAGCAAGCATTCGTTGTTACCATTGGCATATTCGGAAACATAAAGAGAATCCTTGAAGCATCTCGCCATATTGAGTACGGCGATGTAATAGCGGAGCAAGAGCTTCCCTGTAAGAGCGATAGAGATGAAGCCGTAAAAAGGTTGCTGAGCGTATCAAACTACGACGAATATTATGTAGAGTTCAACGCAAATGATGTAATAAACAGCCCAACAAAACCGGTATATCAAGGGCCACTATACAGGACGTACGACGGCGAAGTTGATGACGCATATTCTCTGTTTATTAGCAGATTGAATAGAGAGATTGACGGATTCTCAATGCCTGTTGTTGACGGGGTTGTTTCGTCAAGAGACATCGCTGAAGTTATGCCATCTCTAAATATGAGGAGGGAGAGAAGCTCATCTTGCCGTGATGACTTTGTTTTAAGCGTTGAGGAGCAGATTGCGGAGCTAGGTCTAGAGCTGTCAGTAGAAGACGCCCTCAGGAAGCTCAGAAGAGTTGCTTATATGTACAGAGAGCCTGATGAGATTGTTGCAACTGTAACAATCGGTGTTACGCTTGATGGTCAATGGTATTTCTGTGGAGAGGATTTTTGGCCAGCTGAGTCTATTGAGAATAAGATAACAACAACATTCCTTGACAATGATGTAATCAAAGTTTCAGAGATAGAGAGAGACGGATTTGGCTTCATAGGTGACAAAAAGATTTTCTTTGACTCAAACGACTGGAACGATGATTACAAGCAGTATATGCACGATATGTACATGGCTGTTGTGTGTGGCCTGCTTGATTCTCCAAGGGCATATGAAAACCCAGGAATGCGATACATGTCTGAGCATATGTTTGACAGAAGAAGGAAGCTGAGCCTTTCTTACGATGAGATTTTCACATCGGCAAAGGATGTAATCTTTAACCCTCCGATAGAGCCAGCAAAAAACACACTTATGATGCCAAATGTATTCTCAATCCTTTTGGCTGACGACAAAATACACATGGATTCCTATGTTGGAGACGACAACGTACATTATGTAGGAAAAGAGAGAATATTGTATGTAAATAATTACTCAGATTTTATGGACGAAGACACATACGATTCTGCATATGAGGTCGGTCATTCCGTTGATGTGTTTATGAACTACTCAATGCTAAAAAATGTAGCGTCTCTTGGAAGTTCTTACGGCAAGACCATTTTTGGGGTCAACATCAGCGATTTTGGTGTTGTTGACGATATTTCAGTCAAAAAGACAGAGAACGTGGTATACGGTGGGATTAACTACGGATTTGAACTTTCAATCTACAAAAACAATGAAAAGACATTTGCAATCCTGTATGACTACAAAACAAAGAAAATGGCTATAAACAATATAGGCGGTCATAAAATAGTCAACTATCCATTGATGCTGGCGTCGTTCGATATCATTTTGCACGACTACTACAGAGTGCTTGAGGGGTACAAGAGGGTAGCACTTGGGGTGTACGCCCCGTATCATGATGACACCAATGGAAAAATAAGCGAGCAATTCCTGCTTACGAATAGGGTGTATAATCCTGTTAGCTTCAGCAGCGTTCATGCTATCTATGTGAGTGCGTATGAAGGGTTTAAAACGTTTGGCCTTGACGATACTTTCGAAGATGAGGTATTCACTGTATTTGGTGCAGACGGCGAGGAAGCAAAGGTATATGTGTCGTTTGATGGAGACAGTGTGAAAATCGTTACGCCAGCTGGTGTTGAGCACAGCGTAAGCATTACAACGCTATCAAATATGCCTTTTGATAAAATTACAGTAGCAGACGTTACTGTTGGTCTATATAGAACATCAAATACGCTTCCTGCTAGATACGAAGACAGGATGCTCAAGATGGCATCAATAAAAGTCGTTGGGCACGAGAGCGACGCAACAGTGTTCGCAGAACTCGGAGACCTAAAAGTTGTCCCATTCGGACATAGTAAAAGCTTCGTTGCTAATGATGGCTCAAAGATATGTTTTGCTCTCGGTGGAGAAGGGCTGGTATATTGGAAAGACTTTGGCGTTTATACGGCAGGGCAAGAAATAGCACTTCCAATTGATGATGTTGTAGCTGCAGAGAACGAGCTACAAATCACAATAGATGGCACAATTTTTGCCATCACATTTGAATAATGGAGATTGTTGATGATTCCTTTGATAAACATACTTCCAACAGATAGTCTGTACTCACAAGTGTCTGGTGTTATAACCAAGATAACGCCGACATACTCGGCATTTAGAAATGCTATACAGATTGAGTTCAAGTACGACCTAAACGAGTACTTCTACATAGAGATTGAGCTGTCAGAACTGCACCAGCCAAGAAGAGTAACGTTGTATGGATTTTACAAGGAGGCGTCAATTGATGTTGCAGATGATATCAATGAGTACCCTCTTGTAGGAGAGAAAGTGGTCGTGATAATGTCAAAGGATACGATACTTGACATAGTGAACAATGTTGCAACCGCAGACTCTATAGAGACAGGAATGGAAATAAAGCTTAAAGCGATTATTGATAAGTCAAAACCAGAAGATAGGCCCATTATCTCAGAGATAGATGTTGGAGACAATGGGATAGTATTTACTCTTGATGGAGTAGAGTGCTCCTACACAGCTGGAACAATCTTCACAAACTTCAAGCCGGTTTTTGAATATGGAAGCGAAGAAATAGAGCTTAATGCAGTTGACGGGAATCTTGCCATATACCATCTGCCGAACGGATATAGCTTTGCTGCTGTATTTCCAGACAAGATTTCCAAGCATTATATATTCAGGCAAAACAGCACCATGAAGAAAATGTTTATCGATGCTGACACAATCAATACGATGGGCGCTACAATAACGTACAGAAACTCTCTTGTGTCAAAAAACGGCGCCTTCTACACAATGCAAAGATACCTGTTCCCGCAAGAAGGAATGGAGTACAGACAGTACCTATTTAATGCCGCAAGAGACAAAAACCTATACACAGAAGTATCATTGCTATTCCCGTCCATAGTTCACAACTTCATGTCGGTATACGATATGGAAGAAAATGATATGCTAATCGGAGAGTATTCCTATTTCAGCAGACAGTCTATGGTGAGCGGAGGATACGTGTCAGTCATTATGATGGACAACTGCAAAACCCTGTACGGGAAAAGCGTTGACAAGACTTTTGTCTTTGAGTTTGAGCCAACAAAGGCAATCGCAATCAGGAACGGGACTTACAACAACATTAGCGATATTGGAAATATGTTTGTTGTGGATGGAAACGACACAGATGTTTTGCTATTTGACGAGACTGAAGCAGAACTATATACCGAAGAATTTCTATACGGAGCGAACGCAAGATATGCTGTTTCAATAAATATAAACGCGCTAAAAAAGAGTGCAAAAGAAACATCAATCCACTCTGATACAGCCTCTTTTGTAACGCACAATGACATTCTTCCACCTGGAGAGAGGTTTGAACTTGTCGATTATGACGAAAGCCTTGTTGGAATTCAAAATGGAAGCATTAGAAGTGAGCTTAGCTTTGATGAAGCGAGAAAAAAATTCATAGTAGTAGGTGATTCTGAAATATTCACTGATACGCCACCTACTTTTTTTGGCGGCATAACAATGAATGCATCTCCGACCAGAATAAGCACAAGCGATGTAAACATAACCAACTACAACACAATAGCCCTTCTCTGTAGGTTTGTGGAAGACCCAACATATGGGGTTGAGGGCGTGAAGAGAGGGACAAGAAATTTTGCGTACACCATGTCAATATCGTTTGATATTGTTGATGTAATGATTGTTCTGAATGTAGATGGCGACTACTTATATGTGCTGGACATTACAAACAAGTACGCATCAAAGACACTAGAAGGAAGCTCTCCAGCTGTAAAGGCAGTTATTTCATCAATAGACTTTGGACTTGTGAAAAGATTTTTGCTCAACAGGTCTTATAAAGACTATGTTGTGGAGAAGACGTCATTCCCGCTTATTCTAAGAAGCGGAGAATATCCAGCGTATCAGCTTGCGTGCCCTGTTTCATATATTGATGATGACGGAGATTTTTTGGCGCACTATGTTACAAGCGAGGAGGTTGTCACTGATGAGGCTATAGAGTCAACCAATGGTGACAAAGTAATTGTCCCTGCCTTCTCGAAGCAGAATGTTCTCTCAAAAACATTTGGACAAGATGCAAGCATTATGAAAGAAATAGCTACCGGCATATATGCATCAAGTGGCGTAGATATCGTTAGCTGCGCTGCCAATGGAGACATCTTTGAGATTGTGACTTCTAGCGAAACAGGAGAGGATACTACAAGAATTTCTTTGGGTGGACATTTTGAATACAAAGTAGGATTGTCGCATAGAATACCAGATGGCGAAGAATCCTTTACAACAATTGAGTCATACAATATAGACACAACAATCCCTTACGACAGCATATTTCAGCATGGCCCAATGATTGTGATAAAGAGCGAGATTGGCGTGTCAATTGCCGTTGCAGCAAACCTCATCAAGAGGTCAATCGCTTCATCAAACATTGGGTATTTTGGGACTATTTTGCTATCATATGGCAATAAATCTGTTGTTGTTGACGCAGAGTGTTCAAGTGTTAGCGTAGCAGACGCATCAATCACAATAGATGGCAACACAATACAGATAGACGCAAATGGAGAGCTAATGTATGCAATCAGGGGAAGAGGAAGCTCTGCTAAGGCAATCGCTGTAATTTCAAAAGAACGGCTCGACGAAAACCTTGAAGAAGGATATATTTCCAGGAGGATAAGCGAGGGCTTAAAATATGAGAACTTCGGCGCAAAGGTCTTTGTCTTGGATTCCGCAGCCGAAAACTACATACAAATTAGAGGTTAAACATGGCGTATATGTACAAAATAGACAACAACTTTGTCTCTTCGGCCTTATGTCCGCTTGAGGAGGTTTTCTCGTCGTCACGGATAAGAGTCTCAAGCTCTGCGCTCAATATATTTCTTGCCGACAATATTGCGCTCGGACTGAACATTGGCTCAAGCAGAATGGCGTATAAGCACAACAACATTCTGTTTAAAACCGCAAAAATTTCAGAGCAAGACAAGTGGAATGTAACATATGTTGTAAGGCCATCTATTGACAGAGGGTTTGTTGGCTGGACAGGCAGCTTCAGCCCAACAGCATCACTATATGACCTTACCGGAATTGACGCGTCAAGCGCAGGTGGGAATGTCGAGATATTTCTAGACAGCGCTGATGGATATATTGATATAGCTGGCGATAGGAAATCGATTGGATGGCAGAATTCAGACATCCTAGTAGAAGGCTCAGTTGTTAGCGGTAGCTACACAATAGACTTCAGCTCTGGGTCAATCACAATCAATACAGAGAAGATGGCTGCTATGGCAAATGGCGACTTCTCGTCCATAGAAGTAGTTGACCTAGATGCGCTCGCTGAAACTTCTGACTCATATTACACATTTGTGGATTTTTCAGAAGGCGTTTTTAAGCAGGAACTTGCTGTTGATGATGGCTCAGGCCCTCACTTTGACGAATATTCAAACAGGTACACAAGAATCGATGATTCTGCGCACCCTGCTTTTGATGTATTTGTTTCAGGCTCAGCGATATGGCTTCCTTCAAAAAATCCTGCGTATTTGAAGTCCGATGAGTTTGAATTTGGTTTTAGACTAAGCGACTCGTCATTTGTCCTGTTCAATACAGACAAACTGGAGGCATCATTTGATACCAGCACTTTGTATGTAGAGAGCCTTATAAAGTGCTCTGAGCGTGTGTTTGTTGGCTATGCGCGTGTTTATTCGTCCTATGTGTATTTGGATTACTATTATGTAAAGCATGATGCTGCTGACGGTGAATGTGCCGCTCTTGACGACACTGTAACGCTTGGTCGTGCATGTAGACTGAAGATATATTCTTCTCAAATACAGATGATGAATGTTGACTCATCTCTTGAAACAGTTGAGCTTGCAGACGGAGTTGTTGGAAACGAAGCAGAGATATACTCTAAAATCAGGTTTGGGGTTGGGTCGTTCCACTCTGACTACAAGCTATACTCGTACAGAGATAGAAGAGATTACATTGAAGTTATCTTCAACAGGGAATCGAGCTCAAAATACATAAAAGTAAGAATTGATGATGAGCAGACAAGATACAAGGCTACAATAACTGTTAAGAGTGGTACACAACAGGATGTTACAACAAAGTACTTTTACAGATATTCATCCACACCGATATGGGACCTTGGAAATACTGCCACTCTAAATATGCATATAAAGAGGGCTTTTGACAGTGTATCAGATACTGCCGAGACACTGTATACTAACGGCGCGATTACGCTCGGACCTGAGTCTATAAAGATTCTTACGCGAGCCCTTTATGTAAATATTCTGGAACAGTCGGTTGACTATCCTCAGATGCATCTCACCTACGATACACTATCCGTTATATCAACAGTAGACGATGATGATAATATCAAGCTGATGGAGATTATATATCAGCCAGCATCCGGGGCGATTTACGGCAGATTCCAGGATGGCTCGACATATACTGTGCTGTCAAAAGACGAAATGCTTGGTATTCTAAACTCTGTGAACGAGCGATATACGTTTGACATGACATGTAATATATCAAAGCTGACATACGAAGACCTGGATGGAAACCAGCAAGAATTTTCGTTCTCATCATCAACAATGGTTGTGGCAGAAGTCGAAAATGGCGTAGCTGGTACTTTCTATAGAGTGTACTACAAAAACGTTGACAGCTATGGATTTGTTAACGCCAAGACATACAGCATTCAGGAGTAATCATGGTCCCAATATCTAAGAGAGTTCATGATAGGGGGTATCGACTAATCTCCCCATCTGTACTAAATGGAGACGTGGTCCCAAGAGACACATACAGCACAGGAAATGACATAAGAACAAGACTCGTAAATATTGATGTTTCGACAATTGGGAAAAACAATTATGTTGACCTATACAAAAGAGATGTCATGCGCAAGAGTGACATGTACCACTTTGTTGCAACAGCGACTCTAGACATAGGCTCTATGAATAGAATCAAAGTAAAATATTGGGACAAAAACGAAGGAGACTATAGCGTTTCAATCTCTTGTGGGGACAACAATGTCGTTGACGTCCTTGTGCATGAAAGAGATGATATTTCAATGGGAGACAACAATATTGTGACAGGTATCGTTGACTTAGCCGACACAGTGTCGATAGGAAGCAACAATATACTCGTCAATTTTATGGCTGAGCTCCCGATTGGCTCAACGGTTGTCGGGTTCCCAAGAAAATGGTCTCTGAAAGTTGACACAAAAATTTCAGCATACGCTGGTCAGGGCCAGACATACGTAGAGGTCGAGGACACTACCAATATTACAAAGGGCAGAGCAATATACTTCGGAAGCACGGCAGCAGCCTACGTAAAAAGAATTGTCAAATCTGTTGATGGACAAAAGGTGTATTTCGATGAGCCGCTTATGGCTAAGGAGGCTACATTCCCTGGTGCCGAAGCATTCAACAGATATTATGAGGTATGGGAGAGATACGACGGACACCTTGCTAGAGAGGCAAAGGCTGGTACACGAGTGATTTATCTCGACACAAACGCAAACCTTAGAATGCGTGAGATTATAATCAACGGGAGTTTTACCGCAAGAGTCATGTTTGTCAGAGAAAGCGACAATATGGCCATCCTAAATACTTTGATTGACGAAGATATCCCAGAAGGTTCCAGTGTTGTGTCGTACGGAAGCAACCCATATTCTCAACTATCGATGCACATAACAGGAAGTGATGGCGCAAAATATTTCACATCGTCAACAAAAGATATTTCTATCGGAAGAAAATGCGTTGTTGCTGGCGAGGAATACTCTGTGGTTGGTTTTGGTGATGACTATATTGTTCTGAGCGGTGAGTTGCCAGCAGACGTATACGACATAGTATTCCCAGCAATCGATGCTACATACGGAGGCGAAATTGTTGTAGGGAGAACGACAGAAAAAACATCAGGCGCATCAACAAGAATCAGTATAGATTCAGCTGACAGGTTCTTTGTTGGGCAAAAGATAAGAATAGACAGTGTCGGACTT
>Ga0256831_1000941_pt1 | contig 15418 bp, 19 predicted proteins | sample 132544metaG_FD_189087 | JGI IMG/M metagenome (GOLD analysis project Ga0256831, IMG submission 189087) | Hydrothermal vent microbial communities from Lau Basin, Pacific Ocean - 132-544 | ecosystem: Environmental > Aquatic > Marine > Hydrothermal vents | place: Pacific Ocean: Lau Basin | collected...
TTCATTTGGAGTGGAAAAGCACTATATAATAGATTGCATGTTCTTAGAAGGGCTCTGAGTTCGTGGTCCGTTCCTCATATGACGGTCAGACTGGCTAGGATTCATCATAGCCCGTTATAATGGGGGATCTATTAACGATAGTATTATTTTTATTGCTCTAACAATTCCTAGAACATAATTTGGTTGTTCTGTAATGAAATAAATATTAGATCAGTTTATTTATGTTGCAGACTGTTGTTCCATGCGTTTCTTCCATTCTTCTACCACGTCATATCCGTACATGGCTTTCAGGAGTTCCCTTCCCTCAGGTGTGACTCTATCAGGAGACCACGGCGGGTCCCAGGTTATCTCGATCTCAACGTTCTTATCCCTCAGCTCGGGAATATTGTCTTTGAGTGCTTCCTCTACATAGTGGACTATTAAACCAGATACAGGGCATCCGATGGCGGTCATAGTCATTAATATATGCACGTTTCCCTCGTCGTCTATGTCAATATCATATATCAAGCCTAGATTCCATACGTCAACGGGGATTTCGGGGTCGTATACCTCTTTAAGCACTTCAATGATTCTTCTTTTCAGGTCTTCCTTCTGTTCTTTCGTCAGTGCCATCCACTTCACCTTCTTCAGAAAAATAAACTCGGGATAGTTTATAATTATTTGATATTACCTCTCTTAAACTTCCTGAGAACCAGGTAGAACGATATTAAAGGAGATGCTGTAACTATCGCTAAGCCTAATATAACAATGGGGTTCACCGTCCCCCCACCTAGATAGTATCCTAGAAATGAAAAAAGTAAACCGATAACCACAATTTTGACCGTAGTTAGGAATTGCGCTCTAAAGAGTTCTTCCGCTTTCGACTATAATCCCCCCGAGCCTCCTCGCCTCTTCTATTATCTCATCTATGATCTTCTTAGCCTTCTCCTCTGCTTCATCCCCGGATTTATTGCTTGACACGAATACCCTTATATCTAGAACAGGGTTACTGGTTTCATGGCCTTTTGGATGAGACTTGATGTAGACATCTCTATGCTTTCTCGATAGCTCATTAATGAATGGAGCTAGGCCGGACTCGGGGACTCCCTTGACTATAACGTTGTACTCTACTATGAATGTATGTGGAGCATATTTCTTCCTCAGATATTCTTCAACATGTTTCTCAAAAATCGCTTTCATCTCTGCTGGAACTCCAGGAAGAACTATTATCGTCTTGCCATCGACCTCGACCATATATGCAGGAGCTGCACCGACGGGATTCTCTATGACTCGAGCCCCCTCAGGTACATAAGCCATCTTAATCCTTTCAGGTGTAAGTTCCATGTTTTTTGTCTTATAGAACTGTTCAACCATACTTAATGCCTTCTCGTCCAGTACAAGCTTTTTGTCCAAGGTATATGCGACTGCGTCACTAGTCATGTCGTCATAAGTAGGTCCCAGTCCTCCTGTAGTAACGACCACGTCGGCCTTCTCCAGTGCTCTTTTCAGTTCTTCACTAATATCTTTCTTATCGTCCGGTACGACGATGATACGTCTAACGTCGAACCCCAGGAAAACCAGTTTCTTAGCCAGCCACGAGGCATTAGTATTAACTATTCTACCTATAAGAAGCTCGTTTCCTATCGTCAGAATCCACGCCCTCAATCAGGGTCACCATGGAAAAGTTTGGATACAACGTAAATAATACATGATTCCTCGGCATTTTGGTTGAAAACAAGGTATGGTAGTTCCGGTCCTCATCCCACGGGCCTTGAGGCCCAGTCAGACCAGTCGGCGCGCGTTTTAATTAATTTCTCATTAGTGGTTATTTAATTAAATCCAGTACTGTATCGTGGAACTCGACTTTACGGTCATCGAACGAGTATTTGATGCTGGTGAAGCCTGCCCTGAATTCTGAGACGCGGCTTGCTACCTCCTTGGGGTCTTTCTTGTCAATTAACACTTCCTTGAAGAACCCAGCGATAACCTCCATTTCGTCTTCCTTCATACCGAACCTGGTCATTTCCTGTACTCCTATTCTCAGTCCACTGGGATCCTTTATCGCTGTTGGAGGATCGTATGGAAGTAGGTTCTTGTTGACTATGATATTTGCATCTTGAAGCATTTTTGCTGCCTTATGGCCTCCCCCCTGCTTTCTAACGTCAATAACTACCTGATGGCTGCGGGTGTACCCAAGATGTTCTCCTAGGACTTTGAATCCCGCTTCAGCTAATGCTTCAGCTAGTCTTCTAGCGTTTCTAACTACTTGGTTGGCGTATGCCTCGCCGAAAGACTCCATTTCCATAGCTGTGACTAATAGAGCTGGTATGTGGTGTAGGTGATGGTTGCTCAGGAAGTACGGGAATATTGTTTTGTATATGGCCTTGAATAATTCTTCGTCTTCTCTTACTCCATAGAAGCCACCTTGGGGTCCTGGGAATGTTTTGTGTGTTGATGCAGTGATAATGTCAGCCCCGTGGTCTAGGGGGTTCCTCCATGCTCCTCCAACTATAAGTCCAAGAACATGGGCTGCATCGTAGACTATTCTTGATCCAACGCTCTTTGCTGCATCTGCAAGTTCTCTTACTGGGTGAGGGAACAGGTATACGCTCCCGCCCATCACTATGAACTTTGGTTTAACTTCCTCAATCATCTTAATGGCTTTGTCGACGTCAACGTTCATTGACTCACTGTCATAGGGCATCTCAACTTGCTCGATCCCTAGTGCACCTAGCGTGCCGTATTTAGTGTGGCTTACATGTGCTCCTGCCTGAACGGGAGCTATCAAAGCCTTATCCCCTACGTCTCCTAGGATTCTGAATATGCCGGCATTCGATATTGTGCCGCTTGTCGGCCTTACATCGGCGTGTTTTGCATGTACTAGTTTAGCCATTAACTCGTTGGCCCATGGTTCAAGTATGTCTATGTATTTCGTGCCTTCATAGTATCTCTTTCCAGGTTTACCTTCAGCGTATCTGTGTTCGAAGTCTGATATGTAGGCCAGCCATGCTGTTCTACTCATAACGTTCTCGCTGGCTATTAAGTTTACAGTATATCTAAGCCTCCACTTGTTATGGTTCGATATTAGGTTGAACAATTCATCTAGGCTGAATGAAGTCATGGCCATCATCCCGGTGTTTGTCTGTCAGGATAAGATTTTACTGGTTGAAGCCTTAAATAAAACGCTGGATTGTTTTCTAGTTGATACTTGTATCGCGTGTTTTCCATGGATTTTTTCCATTATGTGGATTCAATAAGTTGGTTAAAAATCTTAATCAAACCCCGGTATTGAGGGCCTAATGGTTATAGACTATGGGGCTTTCAACTTATACATTGAAGATTATTTCAAGTTTTTATAGGATCAGTTTCGGTGAGGGGGGTCTAGTAGTTGAGTGAACTGACAATAACAATCCATAGTCCATCAACGATAGGAGGGTTAACGGGACTATATGAAGAAGAATTCATTACGGCCGCAAAAATGGCCGCTGAAACATTGCGTAACATGCATGGGATCGTGGCTTACTATTCGATTGAAGCAAATATAGGTGGTTCACTAGTTGACACTTCTGCGAAAATATTGATTAATGGTTATGAAATTTGCGATGAAATAGATTACGAGAACAGGTTCAGGAACCCACATTTACTGGCGGGATATCTGGTTGAAGAGGCTTTAAGATTGTTTGGTAAGAAGAAGGAGTATTCTCCCGCAATGCTCATAGGGTCAACAAACAATACAATACTGTCAACAGCGGTGGAAACAGGATCCCTCTAATCCTGCTAGTGGAATCTCCTAGGCTGTTTCCTCCTCCTATTTAGCAAGTCCTTTGCATGCGCTACAAGATGGAAGAATAAGTCTCGTTCACTTGTAAAACTGGGCTTATGGATATCCGTTCCACAAATAGGGCAGGCATATACTACGGGGTTATCTTTGATGAATGTCTTAATGATACTACCTTTATATTCTACGATAACCTCCTCCCATTTGGCCTCTCTTAGCAAACGGTCTCTACTGCTCAATGTTGCAGACCCTTATGGTGTAATTGGTTCTAAACAATAAATAGCTTGACAGGAAACCTTTAATTGACTGGATATATTGATGCAGTAGCTGTCGCGGGATTGGTTAAAATGGCTAGCAATGGTGTAGCATTTAAGAAGGAGCTAACGGATACTCTCTGTAACCTACTTAAAAGGATAGGTTTCGAAGTCGAGAGAGATGCTCCTGTAGAGGGTAAGTCTGGAATAACCTATAACTTTGACTTAATTGCCAGGTTCTTCTGCAAGATTTTCACTATAAATATAGGTGTGCTAGTCAAAACAGGTGAAACGCTGACTGTCGATGATATAATAAAAATACATGGCATCCATGAGGATACAGGGTTAGATAAAATCGTAGTTGTCACAGACAAGTCAGTTAGTCCCCAAGTAAAGAGCTTGTCCTCATATTATAGTATAGGACTCGTTGATGTCGAGAAACTCTCAAATGTAGGAGCGGCTTTCAACATAACACAAATGAAGGTTCTCAGATACTACTATGTTAAGCCAAAAATAAGCATAGATGAAGCCGCGAAAAGGGCTAAGTGCGATAAAGGACTTTTCGGCTCATGTAAAGGGAAACATGTTGCAACAATCCTTGGATACCTGCCTATTTACGAGTACAAGGTATCCCTCGAATCCCCTCACAAGGGAGAAACTCAAATCGAGTTCCGTGAAACGGAACTGGATTTCGAGTCAATAAGAGGATCCATGGTATCAATCGATGAAGAGGGAACAATAAGAATAGAAAACCTCCTCGTTAACATTGGAGATATACCGTTTGAAGTAGTCGAGGTTGCTAGGTATATCGCTGAACACGGCCCCCTAACCAAAGAAGAGCTCTCCGAGATAGTTTCTATCGATGATAGGAAGCTCGAGCGAATAATTCTTGTTCTAATGGATAAAATGATAATAGACGTTTATGGTGACACCTATGCGATTAAACCGCTATCAGTACCAAAGAAGTACAGGAGTGTGTCTCATGCATATAGCCTAGAAAGGGGCACTCCTCACGAGGGAGAGATGCTTCACCCATACGTGTCACCCGAAAAACTAGAGTACTTATTAGAGGCATTTGGAACGGTACACGGAATAAAACTGGTCTACTACCCGGTCTATATCAATATCTATGAGAAGAGTGAGGGGATCTATAGAGTAAAACTGGTTGATGGGAACACGGGTAAACGTCTAGACGACTTTGAAGAGCTTCTAGAGCACACAGATGATATACGTAGGATAATATCGAAGATAGGGGCGTTGTAGCCGGAATTTGAATCCGGGTCTGTTCCGGCCCGGTTATCCTCATCTTTTACATTTCAGGGGCTAGGGGGACATCATCCCCGGAAGATTCTAGTTAATAACTAGTATACCCCGCCTTACCGATCCGCCGCCATCTTCATCCCCTGTACAGGGTCTCGGCGGACGTGAGACCGGCGGGGCAATTAACAATATATAATCTGAGGGAAGCTTTAACTTTAACAGCGGATGGTGTGACTGTTTTGGTGAAATACGTATTTATGACCATGCAGGAGATAGTGGAGTTCATATCCCAGGCATCCGAGTCTATAGACCCCGGCCAAGTTGAAAAGTTTGTCTCGAAACTAGTAGAAGTGGCCGGCTCGAATGGTAGGAGAAAAGTACTGGTTATGGGTGCAGGTAGAAGCGGGCTTGTAGGGAAAGCTTTCGCCATGAGATTGATGCACATAGGGCTAAACGTTTATGTGCTGGGAGACACTATTGTACCGAGCATTTCCAAGGATGACGTTGTTGTTGCTATTTCAGGATCAGGTTCTACTAAACTAATTGTAACTGCAGCAGAAGCAGCTAAGAATGTAGGGGCGACTGTTGTTGCGTTGACGACATATCCTGAATCACGGCTTGGCCAGTTAGCCGATATTATAGTAAAAATACCAGGTAGAACCAAGATGGCCCGCATGGATGACTACTTTGCGAGGCAAATACTCGGTATACATGAACCGTTAGCACCTCTCGGCACATTATTCGAGGATACAGTAATGGTTTTCCTGGATGGAATCGCGGTGGAACTGATGCATAGACTAGGTAAAAACGAGGAGGAATTGAGGCAGAGGCATGCGAACATCGAAATATAAAGAAGGAACACTCATTAGATTATTCGATCCCTGGGGAAACCCCCTCTGTACCTGTCCCAGGAAATACACGTTAAACCCCTACACCGGATGCAGCTTCTTCTGTATCTACTGCTATGCTACGGCTTATATAGGGAGAAAGCCGAGTACGCCCAAGAAAGAATATTTCAATAGGTTGCTAAAAGATATAGTTAGAATTGACAAAAATCTCCCGGTCAACATGTCGACAAGTAGCGACCCATATCCTCCAATCGAGGCAAAACTAGGGATAACGAGGAGAACACTCAAACTACTAGTAGACAATAAAATAAGGGTTCTTATAACAACAAAAGGAGTAATCTATACTCGCGACATAGACATAATCACTAGGGGCAACGTAGCAATAACACCCACTATCACAACCCTAGATGACTCAATAAGTTCTAGGATAGAACCAAACGCCCCCCCGCCAAAGGAACGAATAGAAGCTTTGAGAGAAGCCTCTAATAATGGAATACCAGCAGGCGTACGGATAGACCCCATAATGCCATACATCAATGATGACCCATACGAGATAGAAGAGTTAGTGGCCATATTATCAAACATAGAGACAGTCGATTTCATTGTAACATCAACGTACAAAGCTAGACCAGACAATTTCAAGCGGGTCATTCAAGCTTTTCCTGAACTAGAAAACAAGTATAGAAGGCTTTACAGAGAGGAAGGAATTTTGTTCCACGGATACACATACCTGAAGCCTTCGATTCGTTTAAAACTTCTAGAACCCGTCTTCAGGTATGCTAGGAAATACGGTTTGAAATACGCTCACTGCAGAGAGGGATTTAGGGGGAAAGAATACTTCAACGCACCTTCCTGTGATGGTACACATTTACTATACCCGCCTTACAGCAATAAATAGTGTTTGGAGTATGGGAACCTTGTTTATGGAAGGATTTTACGTCGAGTCTCATGGTATAATATACTCCGTGAAGGGAGTATGCGATTATGATCCCCGTTTTCTACCAGTCGTACCAAAGTATGCCAAAACGGGCTGTGTTAAAGTAAATGTGAATTGTAACTCATCTTATATCGAGACCATAGGGGTGAGCTCATGTATAGTAGAAAAAGACGACGTATCCATGGTCTATAATCCTTTCGAGTACTCCAAGGAGAGATTACCGGTAAGAGTAAAGGAGTTCATAGAGTATATTGAACAAAACATTAGCAATGGTGAAGTAGGCCTTACAGGTTCATATCTATTGGGTTGCCCTTCTCCGGATAGTGATGTAGACCTAATTATCAAAGGCTATTTGTTGGAGCACGATTATAACAGGCTGTCATCTATACTTAAATATAGAAATGAATGTAGCGATGAGTTAGTAATAAGGAATTATAAAGAAAAAATCCGCCGGGATAAAAGCATGAGTCTCCGGGATTATCTACGTATCTTCAAGACAAAAGTTTTGGAAGGATGCTTCAAGGGTGTATTCTACTCTATTAGATTTATAGAAGACAAACTATCACAGGAGATTTGCAACCTTAATTTCCTACCAGCGGGAGAAAAAATTGTATTAGGCCCTTTAAAACGGGTCAAACCATACACCACGCCCTCTCTATACCAGCTAACAGATAAGTATACTGGACGGCTATACAACTTAATGAGCTGGAGAATAAGATATTCCGAGTTGCCCGAAGGATATTATACCGTAAAAGGTGACCTCTTCATTGACTCGAAAGGCAGATTATGGATTACACCGGACCACACTGGCTGGATCAGGTTATTATAGTAAAACAATAGTTCACGGAACACTCGTCTCCGATACAGACTATAATATTCACAGTGTTATCGGTATCCCCCCTCTTCCAGGGATGCTGATCGCCTTCAAGAAATATGAAATATGCAAGAGAAAAGATGAAGACAGCATCATTTGGGAACGGAGAAACGTACACTACTGCAGGTTAGTCAGGGAATATTCTCAACACTCCATTCTAGTGGGTAAAAAACTAGTTGAAGACCCCAGGTTTAATACACATGTTCCAGCATTACCCGTCAATGATATAATGAAAATCTATGATCCATTTAATCGTCTTAAAGAAGTAGTAGCGCACCCCAGAGACTCTCTAGAGGACGATGTTGTCACTTTCCTGCATGAAATCAGTGAAAATATAGGTTTAGAGCCTGATTTATGGGGTTTAACCGGTAGCCTCCTTGCAGGGATACACCATCCCATGTACTCTGATATAGATTTCATAGTTGCAGGTGGCAATTATTCCGAGACTGTGTATGAGTACTTAAAGAGTACGAGCTTCCCAAAAATCGTCAACTGGAAAAATGTCTTGTCGAGATATTATATTGATCCCCCACTGCTCAAGGTAGTTTCAAAAGGGAGAACCCGTTTTCTATGGAAGCCTGGTAGAATAGTTAGTGTAACATTCATCGATGGCGATATCCTGCATCCCAAGAAATGCCTATCCGAGAGCGGGGCTTTATCTTTCGAGTATAATCGCTTTATTTTAGGCAAAATAGTTGACTTCGAAGGAAGGATCAATATTGAATCTGCCAATGGGAATTCTTTGACATACCCGCCATGTGCATACTCGAAAGACTATATAGTTCTCTCGTTTGACCATGTATTGTCCCCGATACTGAGTGAGGAGGGGTGCATATACGTCAAAGGCCAACTTGCCAGAACCGTTGATGGTTTCGAGGTTATTCTACTTGGTACAAAGGAAAAGCCTCGTGTTATTATAAAGAATTGTTAGGACTCTAAGAGTTTTTCTGCGTTCCTTATGATTTCTCTTTTCTCTGATTCACTATCTGTTGCCAGATACCTTAGTATCAGCGCCAACACACGGTACAGGCGCGTTATCTCGTTACTCTGGAGTCTAACCCTGTCCTCTAACTCTTTCATTTTAACATTTAACGAGTCTATTAGAAGCTCGACGATTGCTATTATCTCATCCAAATCGCCGTGCGAGTGATGGTGGTGATGGTGCTCTCCTCCCTCTCTCTCCTCTATTTCTTGTACAACCTTCTCGATATCTTGCTGTTTCTTGGGCAGTGTCATCCTTTTTTTCCTACCTTTTTTCTCTTTCTCCGTCAACCCAATCACCCAACGCTTTGCCATGTTATCGCAAACCATTAAAGAACTCTACCATAGTATTCTATAGCTAGATTAGACTAGCTTGTTAATACTATACCCTTAATATTGTCTTGGAAGAAAACAGTATATCGCTTATAACCCTGTAGAAGACCTATTTGAATAATTTAGGGGTTAGTATAATGGAACAAGGCTTGGATTTGATTAAAATAGAAGGATTAGCAATGACGGGTTTTGTTAGGAACGTTGAGATTGTTGACTGTGGAGATAGTAGGGCTAAACTCAGGGTTGAGACTATCGAAGGGAACGTCATGGAGACTGCATGCATAGAAAAGGATGCAGCGAGGAGGAACTATGGAGTAATTAGGCTATACCTTAAATGGTCCAGTAATATTAGAAAAGACGATAACTAGAAGACTACTGGAATGATGACTGGTATTACCGTTGACGCGTTAGCGGATGATGTGAACCAGTCTCTGACCCCCTTTCCGCCTTAATATACGGTGGTATCTATGGCGGTTAGTGATCTCGAGGCTAGAATAATTATGAGTTTGACCAGTGATCTAGAAGCATTCGTGTTTCACGAGGAACTGGTGGATCCTAAAGCTGTTACTTCTTTTTTGAAGAAAAATGGTCTCGGTACTGTTCTTGTATTAAGGTCTCTAGGGAAAGGTGTTCATGTTCTTCTCTTCAATGAACATAGGATTGAAAGTGAATGTTTATATAGAGAATGCAGCAACCTTAAGTCTAAAGAAAGAGACGTTTGTGTTGCTAATTGTAAGAGAAAAGAGATCAATACATTAAAAACAAAATTATTAAAAATGTTAGAGTAACAATAAAATCCTTGGGTGACCTCATTTGGGCCCACGGGAAGGACTGCGAACACCAGCCGGTAGAAAACTCGATTTCAAAATGCTGATGGAGTTCTGCTATAATCTCACTGAAACAGACGTTATGATCCTGGAATGGATGTTGAAACAAGGTAGAAATAAAGAGTATTCAGTCGATGATATAAAAGACGTGTTCAACCTAAGTAGAGCTACCGTCAACAGGGTTTTATCTAAGCTAGCCGACATGGAGCTTGTGGAGAAAAAGAAGAAGAAGCGGAATGGCACAGGCAGACCACGGTATGTATACTCTATAGACCCTGAAAAGATGTATGAAAAGCTTGTGGGAGACATAACAAAATGCTCCAGTGAAATTGAAGACTATGTAAAAAGTATATTAGGTAGCAGTAAATGATCTAAGTGTTACTCTACCTTTATTTCAACGCCTTCATCCTTCTCGCTAACATCCTTAGCTTTCAGCCTCACTTCAAGTACTCCATTCTTGTATGAAGCCTTGGCTTTCTCCGGAATAACTTCCTTCGGTAGATCGATGGTCTTATAGTACTTCCTGTCCTTGCCCTTGGCTTTGATAATTAACTGTTTGGGTTTAACTTTGATCTCGATATCATCCTTAGAGACACCGGGAACTTCCGCAACTACTATTATTTCACCGTTATCCTCGAAGACATCTACGAGTGGCTCCATTTCATTTGTTATAACAGGCTTGTCTCCTTCCCTCTTTACATTGCCGAACTCTTCCACTCTAGGCACGCCGTCCGGCCCTATTGTCACTCTAACACCATAAACATATGGTCCTTTAAGGTAGCCTCTTTTGGCCATATCTTCAAGCTCTTTTTCTATGGCAGTGAAGTCACTTGTAAACTCTTTCATGAACTCGTTCATCATCTCATCTATTAAATCAAATATTGACTTTCTCTTTTTCCTGAAGTCCATTTCACTACACCTCCAAGTGATTATATCTTAGTATAATTACTGTTTTAGACTTTATTAGGTGTTTCTACAATATTGGCATATGCAAGCTTTATAGGCTGTCATAAGGTAATAGTATTAGATTTCACATCGTATTGCTCGTTAACATTTAAAGGATTTTTCCAGCCCACTATCCTTAGTGGTTCAACGCTTAGGTGATGAAAGTGGAGCTGAAATATGATGTTTTAATTGTAGGTTTAGGCCCTGCAGGATCCAGTCTTGCTTACCTACTATCAGGAACCGGTTTGAATGTAGCTGGGATAGATATGGTCGACTGGGACAAGGTATGGGGTAAACCTTGCGGTGATGCTATAGGAGAACACCACTTCGAGGAAACCGGTATACCAAAACCAACTGGTAAGGAGGTCAAGCAGCGGGTTAATGGAATACTAGTGTACAGTCCCTCCGAAAAGTACTATTATAGGGTCAGAGGACCAGGATACATTATTAATAGAAATGAAGTCGGTAAACGGATAATCAGAGACGCTATGAACAAGGGAGTCGAAGTCCACCTAAAGACGAGGGCTAGGAAACCCATCATAGAAAACGGGAAACTCGTTGGTGTTGAAGCAGTAGGGCCGAATGGTGACAAAATAGTATATAAAGCCAAAGTGGTAGTCGACGCTACAGGGAACACTATGTCCTTAAGGCTTAAGTTACCCAAGGAGTGGCCGGTCAATGAGCCTCTGAAACCTGTAGATGCCAATATAGCGTATAGGGAGATAAGGGAAATGGAGTATGAGATAGAGGAGCCCGACTACATTAGAATATACGTCAACCAGGATATAGCCCCAGGGGGATACTGGTGGTTCTTCCCCGAAGGTAGAACTTCCGCAAATATAGGCCTGGGAGTCCAAGGTGGGAGAGGATACCCTAACCCGATGATCATATTCAAGGAGAAACTCGACAAGAGAGACGATGTACGTAGGTATAAGAAGGTATATGATGCTTCCGGCTCAATAGTCCCTACGAGAAGGCCTGCAAACACCTTGGTATGGAACAACTTCATTGGAATAGGAGACAACGCGTTTACAGTAAACCCTGTCCACGGAGGAGGGATGGGTTACGCAATGTATGCAGCATTTAACGCCAGTAAGGCTATCAAGGAAGCTTTCGAGAGGGGAGACTTCTCCGCCAAGGGACTCTGGTATGCTAACATAGGATACATGAGAACGCTAGGAGCTAAACAGGCATCCCTGGACATATTCAGGATGTTCCTCCAAATAATGTCTAACGACGACATTGAATTCGGCCTGAAGAACAGGATTATGAGAGAAGAAGACATGTACGAGACAAGTGTTACAGGGGACCTGAAAGCAGACCTCGGTATTCTCGACAAACTATCCGTCGTATTAAAGACCCTCGGGAGGCCAAGCCTTCTAATGAGGCTGAGAACCGTAGGTAAATACATGAGCCAGGCAAAGAGCCTCTACAAGAAATACCCGGAGAGCCCTGATGGGCTAGATAAATGGGTTGCAGAGGTCGAGTCTCTCTACTCTACATATAAGAAAGAGCTCGGAATTACCTGGTAGGATTTTACTGCTCCAACTCTTTCTCCATCAAATAAGCATCTTCTCCATCCCGATAATATCTCGGTATCCTCTCCTTTATCGTGAACCCAAACTTCTTATAGAGGTTTATAGCTACCTCATTACTGATTCTCACCTCTAAGTATACCTTTTTGATGCCGTAGTTTTGTTTCATAAGATCGATGGCTTTCTCAAGCAACCTGGATCCTAGGCCTCTATTCCTGTATTCAGGCAGGACTGCTATCGATATAACGTGACCCACTTTGACCGTCTTCCATAATAGAATGTTGCTCCTATCGATTTTTGTTTCAATACGATTCATTATATAGCCAACTATTCTACCGTCACAGAGGGCTACTAGGAAAACGTCCCCCCAGTTCCTATAAACATCGTAGTAGAAGAATGTTGGGTAATTCTCGGGTAGAACCGCCTCGTTTATCCCTTTAACGACCACTAGTTCAGACGGTAGAACCGGCCTAATAATACAGTCATCAACATCTTTCTCCGCCAACCCTAATGCCCCTCCTCTCCTTATTTCACTATATACAGGGATACAAGATTTTTGATTCCTGCATAGAAAAGAATCCATTCATGGCGAGGGATACATAGTGGGCTATCACCCTGTTAGCGATATAAAATCTGTGGTTTCAAGGGAGCTGGAAGGTAAATGTATTCTAGTAGCTGTAACAGGAAGTGTAGCAGCCTATAAGTCTGTTGACTATGTGAGAGGCTTGATTAAACGCGGGGCAGAAGTTCATGTCATGATGACGAGAGAAGCATCCAAACTCGTATCTCCCATGTTGTTTGAATGGGCTACCGGTAACCCTGTAATAACAGAGTTAACAGGTATGACCGAGCATATTTATATGGCTAGGAAATGCGATGCTCTCGTCATCATTCCTGCGACCTTGAACATTATAACCAAAATAAGCCAAGGCATAACTGATGAAAATGTTTCTCTTACAACTGTTTCCTTTATCGGTTACCACAAGAGAGTTCTCATAATCCCGGCAATGCACAGGAATATGTATGAGACCATATACACGGAAAAACATCTTGGCATGCTGGAGAGAATGGATGAGGTTTACATCCTAAGACCACGCGTAGTAGATAGTGCCCTCAAAATACATGAAATAGACGATATAATACGCTGGAGCATCCCAGTGATTCTTAGAGGACACGATTTGCAGGGCTTAAAAATTCTAGTCACGGCTGGTGCTACTAGAGAATACCTGGACAGAGTAAGGTTTATAACAAATCCTGGATCGGGGAGAATGGGCGTCGAGCTTGCAGTAGAAGCTTATTCCAGAGGCGCGAATGTAACACTGGTAGCTGGATCCCTAAGGGTACGTGTCCCAGACTATATAGAGAACATTGTGAGAGTAGAGACCACAGAGGAAATGGCTGAAGCCGTAGAGAGGCTAACGTCCTCAGAGCGCTATGATATTATAATTTCACCCGCCTCACCAGTCGATTTCAAGCCAGCTAAGTTTTTCGACGAGAAAATCCGCAGTGGGAGAGAGCTAACAATAACACTTAAGCCTACACCTAAGGTTCTTTCAAGGATAGTAAAGCGTCCCTCCATACTAGTGGCTTTCGTTGCAGATGTCGTTGAAAGCATAGATGAACTAAGGGAAATGGCGTACATGAAAATGAAGAAACACGATGCTGAAATGGCGGTCGCCAATAATGTGGGGAGAAGCGACATAGGCTTCGGCTCCGAGTATAACGAGGTCCTCCTAGCATACAAGAATGGTAGATATGAAATTTCACCGAAAATGAGGAAAGAAGAGATATCAAGGTTTATACTTGACAGGGTGAGAGAACTACTTATAGGAGGCGGTGGCAGTGGCTGAGTTCGCTAGTGTAGACGATGTAATAAAATACCTAGTAGAGAGGGACTGGAGCAAGCCTATAGATAAGATTACAAGTTTCATAAAATCCAAAGTAGACGAGGCTGGGGCCGATGGAGTTGTCGTGGGATTAAGCGGTGGGGTAGACTCGGCACTGTCCTTTACCTTGGCTGTGAAAGCTTTAGGTTCCGATAATGTGAAGACCCTCGTGATGCCGGACCAGAGAGTTACACCTAAGGAGGATGTAAATGACGCTATCGAACTTTCGAAGAGTTTCGGGGTACAACCCCACATAATAGATATATCCCCTATAGTCGATGTTTACACTTCGTCTATACCTGTACACGAAGAAACAGACACTATGCCTGTTGGTAATCTGAGAGCTAGGATTAGAATGACCCTGCTGTACTACTATGCCAACAAATACAATTTACTGGTCCTAGGAACAGGTGATAGAAGCGAGATCCTAATAGGATACTTCACCAAATATGGGGACGGAGGCGTGGACATACTTCCTATAGGAGCTCTCTACAAATCCCAAGTGCGCAAAGCCGCTGAAATCATGGGAGTGCCAAAGAAAATAGCTTACAAGCCAAGTTCACCGAGGCTGGTTCCGGGGCACTTAGCGGAAAAAGAGCTCGGTATAACATATGATATTGTGGATGCTGTACTGCACCTATATTTCGATAGAAAACTCAGCAAGGAAAACGTGTGCAGCGTGGATGGAATAGAGTGCAGCCATGTCGACAGGATAATAGCCAGGTATAATGCAACTCACCACAAGAGAACTATACCTCCGTCACCTAGTATCGAAATATGGTACCCTTGACTTTTGGTGCCCAGAATAATGCCCCACAGCTCTTTTGATAGGAGCATCTGTGTCGAGGTACCCCATCACATAACATCAATCTGGGTTCCCTATAAGAGGAGAGATACCGGTAAAACAGGCTCCAGAGGATTAGGGCTCGTCGTTTCGCCGAAACTAAAAATGTGTCTTTTCAAGGACTACATTCCAGAACC
>Ga0256831_1000942_pt1 | contig 15418 bp, 14 predicted proteins | sample 132544metaG_FD_189087 | JGI IMG/M metagenome (GOLD analysis project Ga0256831, IMG submission 189087) | Hydrothermal vent microbial communities from Lau Basin, Pacific Ocean - 132-544 | ecosystem: Environmental > Aquatic > Marine > Hydrothermal vents | place: Pacific Ocean: Lau Basin | collected...
GCTTTCATTACTATAAATAATTAACCTGAATTCTTAGTAACTAAACAAATAACGCATTAATTACTAAACGTTGAAACTCTTATTACTAAACGTTGAAACTCTTATTACTAAACGTTGAAACTCTTATTACTAAACATTGAAACTCTCACCACAACCACAAGCATCTTTGACATTAGGGTTATTAAATTTAAAGCCTTCATTTAGGCCTTCGCGACCATAGTCTAATTCTGTGCCATCAATATAGAGCAAGCTTTTTGGGTCAACAATAATTTTAACGCCTTTGTCTTCAAAAACGTTATCTTCTTCTTCGACCGTATCTGCAAATTCCAGAACATAGCCCATTCCAGAACAACCATTGGTTTTAACACCCAGCCTTAACGCTTCACCCTTGCCTCGATTTTCAATAAATCGAATCACATGATCAGCTGCTGCTTCTGTTAATGTAATTGCCATGAGTTATAACCTACGTTATTTTTCTGTGTAAAAACTAATCGGACTGTTTTTCTTTGTAATCCGTAATTGCTGCTTTAATTGCATCTTCTGCTAATACGGAACAATGAATCTTTACTGGTGGTAAAGCCAATTCTTCTGCTATATCTGTATTTTTAATTTGCCCAGCTTCATCTAAGGACTTACCCTTCACCCATTCAGTAACCAAAGAGCTAGAGGCAATGGCTGAACCACAACCATAGGTCTTAAATTTAGCATCTTCAATAATGCCATTATCATCTACTTTAATTTGTAAACGCATGACATCACCACAAGCAGGTGCGCCCACCATACCGGTACCCACACCAGACTCATCTTTATCCATAGTGCCTACATTACGTGGATTCTCATAGTGATCCATTACTTTATCACTGTATGCCATTATCATTTACCTCAATCATTATCATCATTCTATTTTAGCAACTTTTACTAACAACGTTAAACTCTGCTAAAACGGATAGTTTACTCTATAAATTGTATCACTTATAGTTTCACTGCGTTATTTTAGTGCGAGTTCCATTCAATGGTTGATATATCAATGCCCTCTTTATACATATCCCATAGGGGCGATAAGAGTCTTAGTTTATCTACTTTTTCTATTAATAACTTAATCGTGTAGTCAACATCTTCTTCGGTGGTAAAACGTCCAATACTAAAACGAATAGAACTATGGGCAAGCTCATCATTACGACCAATAGCTCTTAATACATAAGAGGGTTCTAAGCTGGCCGATGTACAGGCTGAACCAGAAGAAACGGCTAGAGAGTCAATTGCCATTAAGAGTGATTCACCCTCAACAAAATTAAAACTTAAATTCAAATTATGGGGTACACGTTGCTCTAAGTTACCATTAACATAAAGCTCTTCCATACCTTCAAAGCCTTTAAGTAAGCGATTACGCAAACTGAGAATGCGCTCATTTTCACTGACCATTTCTTCCTTAGCAATTCTAAATGCCTCCCCCATACCAACAATCTGGTGGGTGGCTAAAGTGCCTGAGCGCATACCGCGTTCATGACCACCGCCATGCATTTGTGCTTCAATACGAATGCGTGGTTTGCGGCGAACATAGAGAGCGCCAATACCTTTGGGACCATAAACTTTATGAGCAGAGAGAGAGAGTAAATCTACTTTTAATGATTGTAAATCAATCTCTGTTTTACCTGCACTTTGAGCTGCATCGACATGAAAAATAATCTTTTTAGAACGGCAGAGCTCACCAATAGCCGCAATGTCTTGAATCACACCAATCTCATTATTAACATGCATAATGGATACAAGAATGGTATCTTCTCGCATACTCGCTTCTAAATCACCAAGATCAATTAAGCCATCTTCTTTGGGATCAAGATAAGTAACCTCAAAGCCTTCTCGTTCTAACTGGCGGCAGGTGTCTAAAACAGCCTTATGCTCTGTTTTTGAGGTAATAATATGCTTGCCTCGTTTGGCATAAAAATGGGCTGCCCCTTTAATAGCTAAATTATCCGACTCTGTTGCACCTGACGTCCAGACAATCTCCTTAGCATCTGCATTAATTAAGGACGCTACATCTGAGCGTGCTTGCTCAACAGCTGTTTCTGCATCCCAGCCATATTGATGTGAACGTGATGCTGGGTTACCAAAAGTACCATCCATCGTTAAATAGTGGCACATTTTATCAGCAACACGTTTATCAACAGGTGTTGTCGCTGAGTAATCAAGATAAATTGGAGAGCTCATTAATGATTCCTATACCGGTTTGTCACAATTGATAAACCTTAGCTGCTTTATCGTATTGTCACAGGTTCTCTTAAATAATATAAAGTTATGCAACACAAGACTCATCTAAGCCAACATCACCACCATTTTCTGGTAAAGAGCCGTCCTGACGTCGTGCAACATCTTGAACACCTTGCTTTTCCACTAGGCTACCCAGTGAAATATTAGCTAAAAAATTAAAAATTTGATCGCTAAGATCACACCAAAGATCATGAGTTAAGCATCGCTCAGCGTGCTGACAATTACCTTTTCGTTTACACCGTGTCGCATCCACTGTTTCATCAACCGCTGCAATAATTTCCGCTACAGCCACTTCATTAGCAGGACGACTCAGACGGTAGCCACCACCTGGACCTCTAGCGCTATTAACCAACTCATTTTTTCTCAATTTGGAAAATAATTGCTCCAGATAAGAAAGTGAGATTTCCTGACGCTGAGAAATATCAGATAAAGTGATTGAGCCTTGATCATAGTGAATGGCCAAATCTAACATTGCCGTTACTGCATAACGCCCTTTTGTAGTCAATCTCATGTTTAATTCCTATTTTTAAGATAATATGTACCTATCTTAAAAAAACCAAGCATTTTAGTCAAGTATTATTCTGTCTTTCCTGAGTTTGCTGACTCAGCATTTGCTCGAACAGGAATTTTAACATCAATATGTACTTCATTGATGTCCCCGTCTGTTTGATTATTAGCTGAGCTGCTACAAATATCCTGTGCAGGACAAGCTTGATGATCATCTAGTAAGGTCACTTCACAAAAATGTACATCGGGAATCGTAATTTCAGGAAACTCAACATCAATAGAGCGAATTGCCGTACACATTTTATCTAATTTATCATCAACTGAATGCATATGATCCAGCATACAATTAATCGCATGAGCAACGGGATCAGGCATTTCGCTGGAAGTACCATAGGCATCAAAGCCTATTTTTTTAGCCATATGCTCACGTTTTTCATCATTAGGCGAACTCTCAGGTTTGGGCTTTTTGTCGGCACTAATTAATCGCCCCGGTATGCCTACAACCGTACAAGAGGCAGGCACATCTTTAACAACCACAGCATTAGAGCCTACGCGAGCCCCATCGGCTAAGGTAATAGGGCCAAGCACTTTAGCCCCTGCACCAACCACCACATCATTACCTAGGGTAGGATGGCGTTTGCCTTTATTCCATGATGTCCCACCCAAAGTGACACCATGGTATAGAGTACAGTCATCGCCAATAATAGTCGTTTCACCAATAACAACTCCCATACCATGATCAATAAAAAAACGTCGTCCGATAGTAGCACCTGGGTGAATTTCAATACCAGTAAAAACTCTTGCTGTGGCAGAGAGAAACCTTGCCAACCAGCGAAACCCCCAGTGCCATAACTTATGGTTCATGCGATAAAACATCATGGCATGAACGCCTGGATAAGTGCTTAATACCTCAAAATAATTTCGGGCAGCAGGATCACGATCAAAGACACAAAGAATATCTTCCTTTAGGTGGTCAAACATTGTGTATACCCATCATTATCATATTTTAATTAGGTTTAAGTAGCTTTTTATAGCAATTATTTTTGTCTTGCTACAATGCATTTCGCATTCATTTACAATACTATCACTCTCACAACAAGATACTAATGAAAATTAAAGACTGGGCATTTTACTAGGAAATAGACAAACTCTCAATCATAAATAACAGGCTAAAAGAGATAAAAATCAAAAACAACTTAACTAATAGACAAAGATACTCTACACACCCTGTTTTTGAGTCTTATTTAAAATGCCTCGTAAAATATTTACCTCTTCTTGTTTCAAACGTGCTCGATTATAAATATTCCTTAACTTAGGCATCAATTGGGGTGACTGTTCAAGATGCAGAAAATCAATCTCAACCAATGTCTCCTGTAAATGTTGATAGAAACGTTCCATATTATCACTGGAAGCATAGTCGATAGTATTATCAGAATCTTTTTCTGCTTGCTTTTTAAATCCTCCCATAGCCATCATGATTTCATAGGTCACAATTTGTACCGCAGAGGCAACATTGAGTGATTGATAGTCTGGATTTGTCGGTATATTGATTAATTTATGACAAAGCCCTACTTCTTCATTGGTCAAACCCGTGCGTTCTCGACCAAACACCAAAGCAACTTCCTGTGTATTTGCTTCCTTCATAGCCAATACACCTGCCTCACGAGCATCAATAAACTCATGTTGCAGTTTTCGCTCTCTTGCAGTCGTACCAAGAACTAAGTGACAGCCCTCTAGTGCTTCTTCAAGTGACGAGCACACCTTTGCCTTTGAAAGCAAGTCATCTGCTCCAGAAGCCATAGCGGTTGCTTCATAATTTGGAAAATGTTTTGGCTCAACCAAATACAGTCGCATTAAGCCCATATTTTTCATTACTCTTGCCGCAGCACCGATATTGCCAGGATGGGAGGTGTTGATCATCACAACACGAATTGAGTCTACGTTCATCGAATACCTTATTTATATTAATTTAATTCAATTTTAACATGCACTTCTTAGGCGAATCTAGGTTATAATGCTCTGTTTACTTGCTCTTTAATTTTTAACTTACGTTTTTTATGGGAATTCTCAAATGCATCCTATGCTTACTATCGCCGTTCGTGCTGCCCGTGCAGCAGGTACCGTCATATACCGTTCTATGGATAAAGTGGACAACTTAAAAGTCACCACCAAAGGTGCTAATGATTTTGTCAGCGATGTGGATCGTCAGGCAGAAATGGCTATTATCGATATTATAAGAAAAGCCTATCCTGATCATGCAATTAAAGCAGAAGAAAATGGTGAGCTTGCTGGCAATGAAAACTTTCAATGGATCATCGATCCTCTTGATGGCACAACTAATTTCCTACATGGTTTTCCACAATTTGCCGTGTCTATTGCCTTTAAACAAAATGGTCGTTTGTCTCAAGGTGTTGTTTTTAACCCCATCAATCAGGAATTATTTACCGCCAGCCGTGGTGAAGGGGCAATGCTTAATGATCGTCGAATTCGAGTTTCTAAACAAAAGAAGTTGGAAGGTGCATTACTAGGCACTGGTTTTCCATTTAAAGAACAACAGCACCTAGATACCTATATGGAGACATTTAAGGCCTTATTTCCTATGACTGCTGGTATTAGAAGACCCGGCTCTGCAGCGTTAGATTTAGCTTATGTAGCATCTGGGCGCATAGATGGTTTTTGGGAAATTGCCCTAAATGACTGGGACATGGCCGCTGGTGCGCTATTAGTTAGAGAGGCGGGTGGGTTGGTTGGCGACTTTTCAGGCGGTGATGATTTTCTTGAAACAGGCAATGTCGTTGCTGGAACACCTAAAGTATTTAAAGAAATCCTACAAACAATTAAGCCTCACCTTAGCTCAGAATTAGTCCGTTAAGAGTGTCACTGGTATAGGATACCCTACTGACCTAGCTATAAAAAAGTCTTGGGATATCCTTACCAGCTAAATATAAATTACACTTCTTCGTAAACCTCTTCTTCTTGTCCACCCTCTTGTTTTACTGGAGCCAAATCTTCTTTACTAACTCCCATGGCAACTAGGACTGAACTGGCAACATAAATGGAAGAGTAGGTACCTACAAAAACACCGGTTAGTAGTGCTGTAGCAAAGCCATGAATTAATTCACCACCAAAAACAAACAAAGCAACCAATACCAATATAGTGGTTAATGAAGTGATAATTGTTCTGGATAAGGTCTCATTAAGAGAGGTATCAATGACATCAATCGCATCACCTTTACGGATCCTACGAAAATTTTCTCGAATACGGTCAAAGACCACAATGGTATCATTAAGAGAATAACCAATAACCGCCAGAACCGCCGCCAAAACTGTTAAATCAAACTCAACACCAAGCACAGAAAATAAACCTAAAACAATAATGACATCGTGTGCCAGAGCACCTACTGACCCCAGAGCAAAGCGATATTCAAAACGTAAGGCCACGTAAATAAGAATACAGAACAGAGCTGCTAACATTGCAATACCACCTGTTTCAGTCAACTCTTTACCCACTTGAGGCCCAACAAACTCGATACGACGCTTTTCTACCTCCGAGTTTTTAGCTTTTAATAAGTCAAGCAACTGGGTTGAAATAGTGGCATTAGAAACTCCATCTTTGGGAGCAACACGGATTAAGACTTCTTTGCTTGAACCAAAATATTGTATCACTGCATCTTCAAAACCATTATCATGGAGTTGCTTACGAATGGGATCAAGCTGTATTTCTTGGGGATAAGCCACTTCAAGCAAAGTTCCTCCCGTAAAATCCAAACCAAATTGCAAACCACGAAAAGCTAGGGAAGTCAGTGAGATGACAATCAAACTAATGGAACATATCATCGCTAGTTTGCGATGTGACATAAATTTCATGTGCGTATCTGTAAATATCTGCATAATTTCTCTTGAGCCACCGCTCTGTTTACTCTAAAAAATATAAATGATTTAACAAGCTTATTTTAACTTGTAACTAAATGGAGATTTCCTTTATGCGCTTACCACCATACAGGAGATTGACCACTGCACGAGTGACCATAATGGCCGTAAACATTGATGTTGCAATACCAATAGACAAGGTCACCGCAAAACCTTTAACTGGTCCTGTACCTACAACAAATAAGACAAAGGCGGCAATTAATGTGGTGATATTAGCATCTGCAATGGTCATTAATGCCTTTTCATAGCCTGAATGAATACTATTCTGAGGTGAATTACCATTACGCAGTTCTTCTCTAATACGCTCAAAAATTAACACATTAGCATCCACAGCCATACCAACGGTTAAAACAATACCCGCAATACCCGGCAAAGTTAGAGTCGCTTGCAATAAAGATAAAACCGCAACAATAATAACTAGATTCAAACCAAGAGCCAAATTAGCAATCATGCCAAATTTACGATACCAGAACGCCATAAAAAACAGTACCGCAACAAAACCGATAATGACCGACATAAAGCCTTTATTAATATTGTCTTGTCCCAGACTTGGGCCAATCGTACGTTCTTCAATAATATAGACCGGTGCAGCCAATGCCCCTGCTCTAAGTAGCAACGATAAATCATTAGCTTCTTGCACACTATCCAAACCCGTTGTTTCAAAGCGATTGGAGAAATGGCCACGGATAACAGCATTACTGATTACTTCTTCGGTGGTATGGCGTTTAATAACAGGCTTACCCTCTTTGTCCTTAAGAGTGATGCCATTTTTATCTTTTACTGTTTCTTGCTTAGTTTCAAGGTAAACAACGGCCATACGCTTGCCAACATTCTCTTTAGTGAAAGCCCCCATGCGCTTACCACCATAACCATCCAGAGAAACATTAACTTTAGCACCACCAGTATCCGGATCAATACCTGCTTGAGCATTAGTTACATGTTCACCTGTTACAATAACACGTTTTTTCAATAACACGGGAACAGAAGGAATAACCCGCTTAGCCTCATGTCGTTCACGGGTATAATAAATCCTTGAGCCCGCTGGAACTCGGCCATTTAATGCTTGTTCTACGGTATGTTCTTCATCAACTGCGCGATACTCTAGTGTCGCAGTTGCACCTAAAATATCTTTTGCACCTGCCGTATCTTGAATACCTGGCAATTGAATAACAATACGGTCATCGCCTTGTTGCTGAATAATGGGTTCAACTAAGCCATGAAATTTTTCATCAATACGTTTTCTCAGTGTCGTAATATTCTGGTTTAAGGCAAATAATTTTAACTCTTTTAATTTTGCTGGACTCAAACTACCCTGTAAAACAAAGCTGTTATCACTATTTTTTTCTTTAAATGACAAGTCTCGCATTTCACGCTTTAGAATCATAAGACCCTGCTCCCGTAAGGCTTCTGTTTTAAAGCGCAAAATAATTGTATTGTTGACTCGTTTACTACCTAAATAGCGTACTTTTGCCTTACGTAAAATCGTTCGTGAATCACTAACAAAGGTATTTACAGATTTTATAACGGCTGCATCCATATCCACTTGCATTAAGAAATAAACACCACCTCGCAAATCAAGCCCTAAGTACATAGGCTGAGCGTTCATATTTAATAACCATTGGGGCGTTGCGGTGGCTAGATTCAATGCAATAGCATAATCATCACCTAATGTTTTCTCTGCTAGTATTTTGGCCTTATTTTGATCATCTTTATTACTAAAGCGAAATAACAAACCGGTATCAGACAATTTGGCATCACGATATTTTAGACCTTGCTTATCAAACAAGGTTGAAACCCGCACCAATGTTTTTTCATCTATCGTCACATCACGAGCAGAGGCAGCAATTTGTAAGGCCGGATCTTCGCCATAGATATTTGGTAAGGCATAAAAAGCACTGAGCGTAACAATAAATACGATCAGTAGGTACTTCCAGAGAGGATAATGATTAAGCATAATTTTTCTTTTTGTAGGCTCTAAATAAGACAACAGCAATAGCCTTGGCTATTTTAATAAATCATATCTAGGGATATAGTTAAATAGTAAGTGAAAGGGGATCAGTTTTTAAGACCCTTAATGGTACCTTTAGGCTGAATAGCACCAATGGCAGAGCGTTGTACATTAAGTTTTATATCTAGAGCCACTTCAAGTGTCACAAAGCTATCATGTAAGCCGACCACTTTACCTAATACACCACCATTGGTCACAACTTCATCACCCTTGGCCAGAGCATTGACCATTTCCTGATGTTCTTTCATTTTTTTATTTTGGGGCCGAATAAACAGCAAATAAAAAATAACAAAAATACCACCAAAGACCAGTAGTTGTGAAATCATATCTGGGGCTGATGGCCCTGCACCCGCTGCCATGGCATCTTCTATAAAAAAACTCATTGTGTATCCTCAATTATTGCAATAAATATAGGCTATTCTATTTCTACTAAGAAATTCTGCTAAAAAAACAGCCACTAAAAAGTATAAGTGGCGCTATTATGACATAAATTCAAGGGACTTTGGAATGTTAGCCCTTGATTAACTTTTATGGGGATAGCCATCTAACTAAGATGCTTACCCCACATTTCTTTTCTCATAAAACTGTTGCACAAACAAGTCTAAAGTCTGATCTGCAATCGCATCACGTAAGCCCTGCATGAGTTCCTGATAATAATACAAATTATGCAACGTATTAAGATGAGAACCCAGCATTTCATTGGTCTTATCTAAATGACGCAAATAAGAACGAGAATAGTTTTGACAGGTATAACACTGACAAGTTTCATCTAATGGGCGAGTATCCAATTGATGCTTCTGATTGCGGATTTTCACCACCCCCTGATGAGTAAAAAGATGGCCATTACGAGCATTGCGTGTTGGCATAACACAATCAAACATATCAATACCACGTTGCACCGCTTCAACGATATCCTCTGGACGACCGACCCCCATAAGATAGCGAGGTTTATTTTCTGGCATTTTCAAAGTCGTATGGTCAAGAATTTTTATCATTTCTTCCTTAGGCTCTCCCACCGACAAACCACCAATGGCAAAGCCATCAAAGTCAATCGCTTGTAAGCCATTAAGGGAAGCATCACGCAATTGGGGGTACATACCTCCTTGAATAATACCAAAAAGTGCTGCAGTATCTTCTTCGGGTGCCTGAGCTAAAAATTCATCCTTAGAACGCTGTGCCCAACGCAAAGACAGTTCCATCGAACTTTTTGCTTCGTCATAGGTGGCTGGATAAGGTGTGCATTCATCAAAAATCATGACAATATCTGAGCCAAGAGTTCGTTGCACTTGCATGGATTCTTCTGGCCCCATAAACACCTTCCGACCATCAATGGGTGATGCAAAGGTCACTCCCTGCTCAGTAATTTTGCGCAATTTACCCAAACTAAATACTTGAAAACCACCGGAGTCTGTTAAAATGGGTTTATGCCAGTTCATAAAATTGTGCAAACCTTTATGAGCTTCGATCACTTCCATTCCAGGACGTAAAAATAAATGAAAAGTATTACCTAATAGTATTTCAGCCCCCACAGATGCAACCTCTTCTGGGGTCATTGATTTAACCGTAGCAACGGTTCCTACAGGCATAAAAGCTGGGGTTTGAATAGTACCTCGTGGAAAAGTAATGGTACCTCGCCTTGCTGATCCATCCGTTGTTAATAGGTCAAAGTTCATACTTTTCGTGCTCGTTGAGGTAAAATAAACATGGCATCACCATAACTGAAAAAACGATATTTGTGGTCAATGGCGTGTTGATAAGCAGACTTAACATGTTCCAAACCGGCAAAGGCACTGATTAACATAATTAACGTACTTTCCGGTAGGTGAAAATTCGTCACTAGCGCATCAACCGTTTTAAATTGATAGCCCGGATAGATAAAAATATCTGTATCGGCATGATATTCCTGAATCTCGTCTTTTTGATCACCAAATGTAGCGGCACTTTCCAGACTTCTCATCGCGGTTGTTCCGACCGCAATCACACGCCCACCTTGAGCATGAGTCTGTTTAACTTGTTTAACTGTTTGCAGCGGCACATCGGCATATTCTGAATGCATTTTGTGTTCAAGTATATTATCCACTCGAACTGGCTGAAAGGTTCCAGCTCCCACATGCAATGTAACCCACGCGATATTAACACCCATTTTAGTTAGGCGCGCTAATAGATCATCATCGAAATGTAAGCCTGCTGTTGGGGCTGCCACAGCACCTTTTTCTTTAGCATAAACAGTTTGATAGCGTGTTAGATCGGCTTCATCATCTGCTCGTTCAACATAGGGTGGTAGTGGCATATGACCAAAATAGTCAAGCAGACTAAAGACGCCTTGTTGGCTTGCATCCGATAGAAGTTCTAAATGAAACAAGTCATCTTGACGTCCTAATATTTTCACCTGAAAGCCTTCACCCTTATCCATTCCAAGAGATAGCACTGAGTCCTTTTTAGGTGATTTACTGGCTCTAATCTGAGCAAGAAATTCTCTATCATTAAGCACCCGTTCTACAAGCACTTCAACTTTGCCCCCTGATGTTTTTTGGCCAAACAAACGGGCAGGAATGACTTTGGTATTATTAAAAACCAATAAGTCACCAGATTTTAATAGTTCTGGTAAATGATTAAAAAAATAATCACCTAAATCACCACTTATCCCATCCAAGCTTAACAAACGACTGTCTGTTCTTTTTTTCAGCGGAAATTGGGCAATTAACTCATTTGGTAAAGCAAAATTAAATTCAGATAATTTCATAGCGGGGCATTCTACCAAAGATAAGAGCACAGAGCATTATTCCGCTGTATTCTTTTTAATAAGTTTCAATAAAAAAAGAAAAAACTTGTCAGTTTCTTAAAAATCCCTATAATAATGCTTCCAATTTCTAAAAACATTTCTCTATGGCCGAGTGGTGGAATTGGTAGACACGCCGGATTCAAAATCCGGTGCTGGCAACAGCGTGACGGTTCGAGTCCGTCCTCGGCTACCATCATTTTCGTACCTTTCTAAAAAAAAAATCAACTGCTTGGCTCTAATATTTGCAACATTATTCTTATCAGTATATCTTATGTAAGGATTGTAACTTGTCCAATAATACAAACGAACAATTATTGTTGGTAATACTTATTTTGGATTTGTAACAAAATAAGCTTTTATTTATTGAAACGTATCTCATTTTTAGAATTTTATTGAGAAAAAACAATACTTTTTTGGCTATAATTAAAGTACGTACTAAAATACAATTGTAACTATGGCGTACTCAGCAGTAAATATAAGAACTTCATTCACCCAAAAGAAGAATTATCGATTATGGTTTTAGCACAGCAATCATCTCAACTGACAGGACTTGCACGGCAGCTTGTCATGCAAAACCTTATTAATGAAGAAGATGCACTCGAGGCATTGGATGCAGCCAAAAAAGATAAGCAACCATTTGTACATTACATAACAAGCAAAGGACTTGTAAAATCGATTGATGTTGCAACACTTGCATCAACGGAATTTGGCACGCCCTTATTTGATATTTCTGTTACTGAGTTTGAAAAAGACACGGTTAATATCATAAAAGATACTCTTGTTACCAAACACCGTGCATTACCAATATTTAAAAGAGGGTCTCGTTTATTTATTGCCATTGCCGACCCAACAAATATTGCTGCCATTGATGAAATTAAATTTCAATCGGGTCTTAGCACTGAAGCCATTCTCGTTGAAGCAAGCAAACTAGAAAAAGCAATTGATAAAGCTCTATCAGACGCTGATACCAGTATGTCTGGTTTTGATGATGATGATCTAGAAGGCTTAGACTACGAAGATGAAAACGGAGGCAAGGATCCTGATAAGGTTGATGAGGATGATGCACCCGTTGTTAAATTTGTTAACAAAGTGCTATTAGATGCCATCAACAAAGGTGCATCCGATATACACTTTGAACCCTACGAAAAATTTTTTCGGGTTCGCTTACGCTTAGATGGCATTTTACAAGAAGTTGCTAAACCACCTGTGAGTCTAACCCCTCGTATACTCGCTCGCATAAAAGTGCTATCCCGACTTGATATTTCTGAACGTCGTATTCCTCAGGATGGTCGAATGCGTCTAAAAATTTCTAAGAATAGAGCCATTGACTTTCGCGTTAGCACCTGTCCAACACTGTTTGGTGAAAAAGCAGTATTACGAATATTGGATCCTACCAGTGCACAGTTAGGGATTGATGCATTAGGCTACGAAGACTTTCAAAAAGATCTTTATATGGATGCCTTATCAAAGCCACAAGGCATGATCCTCGTCACAGGCCCTACAGGCTCAGGAAAAACAGTATCACTTTACACTGGGCTTAATATTTTAAATACTGAAGGGGTTAATATTTCAACCGCTGAAGATCCAGCTGAAATTAACTTACCTGGCGTGAATCAGGTTAATGTAAATCCTAAAACCGGACTAACATTTGCGGCTGCCCTTCGTTCATTTTTACGCCAAGATCCTGATATTGTTATGGTCGGGGAAATACGTGATTTAGAAACTGCTGAAATTGGTATTAAAGCAGCTCAGACTGGACACATGGTACTATCAACATTACACACAAATGATGCCCCACAAACATTGGGACGTCTTGTCAATATGGGGGTTCCACCTTATAACATTGCCTCTGCTGTTAGCTTGATTATCGCACAACGCCTTGCTCGGCGTTTATGTGAAAATTGTAAGCAACCTCATGACATTCCAAAAGAAGCCTTGTTAGAGGAAGGTTTTACCGAAAAAAATATTACTGATGGATTCACTGTATACAAACCTGTCGGTTGTTCCAATTGTAATGCCGGATATAAAGGACGGGTAGGCATCTATCAGGTCATGAAAATTTCTGATGCCATGGGTCGCATTATTATGGAAGGAGGCAATGCCATCGATCTTGCTGATCAGGCCAGCAAAGAAGGCATACCCGACTTAAGAGAATCAGGGCTGAAAAAAGTGATGGACGGTATCACCAGCTTAGAAGAAGTAAATCGTGTCACCAAAGAGTAGCATTTACGATCAATTACATTTGCAACTCAACTATACAATAATAGATAAAAAGTCAGAAATAACTAAGGATTAATATGGCAACTAAAGCTAAAGCTAAGGCAAGCGCAAAGCCTACTCCAATATTTATATGGGAAGGGGCTGATAGAAATGGCAATCGCAAAAAAGGTGAGGTTCAGGCTTCAAATTCAGCTCTGGCAAAAGCACAACTTAGACGTGAAGGCATTAATGTTCTTAAAATAAAACCAAAGCCTAAGCCCCTCTTTGGTCTTGGAGGAGCAAAAAGTAAAGCCATTACCCCTGCTGATATATCAATTTTTGCTCGTCAGTTAGCAACCATGATGAAGGCCGGTGTTCCTTTGGTTCAATCTTTTGAAATTGTCGGCAGTGGCCATGACAATGCCAATATGTCAAAAATGATTTTAGATATCAAAGCCGATGTCGAGAGTGGTAGCTCTCTTACTGAAGCCCTGCGAAAATTTCCTCTACATTTTGATGATTTATTTTGTAATCTTGTGCAAGCAGGTGAGCATGCAGGTATCTTAGATTCAATCCTTGATAAAATTGCTACTTATAAAGAAAAAACAGAAGCCTTAAAATCTAAGATAAAAAAAGCCATGGGTTATCCTATTGCCGTTATTATTGTGGCCATTATTGTTATTGCTATTATGTTGATTTTTGTAATTCCTGTATTTGATGATATGTTTAAAAGCTTTGGTGCTGCATTACCAGCACCAACCCAATTTGTTGTTAACCTATCCAATTTCTTACAGGAATGGTGGTGGGCACTCTTTGGCTCCATAGGTATATTCTTTTATGTCTTTTTCTATTTTAAAAAACGTTCTCAACATTTTCGTGACACACTTGATAGAATTATTTTAAAAATGGCTGTTATTGGGCCTATACAAGAAAAGGCAGCCATTGCCCGTTATGCGCGAACTTTACAAACCATGTTTGCTGCTGGTACACCATTGGTTGAGGCTTTAAGTTCAGTTTCTGGTGCTGTAGGAAATGTTGTTTTTAGAAATGCTGTCGATCAAATTCAACAAGAAGTATCAACAGGCACCCAACTCAATAAGGCAATGGTCAATACCGGTGTTTTCCCAAATATGGTATTGCAAATGACTGCCATTGGTGAGGAATCTGGTGCACTAGATACTATGCTAGGTAAAGTTGCTGATTTTTATGAAGATGAAGTTGATAATTTGGTTGATGGTTTAACCAGTTTATTAGAACCAATCATTATGTCTGTGCTTGGTGTCGTCATCGGTGGCATCGTTATTTCAATGTACTTGCCAATTTTTATGATGGGTTCAGCAATTTAAGCCTATTATGGATATTGCTACTTATTTACATTTAAACCCAGCATTTTTTCTTTTTGCTGTTTTTTTATTCGGTTTAATCGTCGGCAGTTTTCTCAATGTTGTGATCTACCGGTTGCCTATTATGCTTAAGCATGAATGGAAGTATGATTGCATTGGATTTCTAAACGACGAATTCAAATCTGACCCACAGAACAAGCAGTATAACTTGCCCTCTTGCACAGATAAAAGCACGTTTAATCTCTCCGTGCCTCGTTCCCGCTGCCCATCTTGTGGGCATAAAATTACTGCATTAGAAAATATTCCCATTATTTCTTGGTTAGCACTAAGAGCTAAGTGTTCTAAATGCCAGACAAAAATTTCAGCAAGATACCCTTCTAT
>Ga0256831_1000943_pt1 | contig 15414 bp, 14 predicted proteins | sample 132544metaG_FD_189087 | JGI IMG/M metagenome (GOLD analysis project Ga0256831, IMG submission 189087) | Hydrothermal vent microbial communities from Lau Basin, Pacific Ocean - 132-544 | ecosystem: Environmental > Aquatic > Marine > Hydrothermal vents | place: Pacific Ocean: Lau Basin | collected...
GTAACTTATTTCTTTATTATTATCTTTTTTCCAATTATCAAATTATTATCATTCGTCACAATGATTAAATATATACCTGAAGTCAATTTAGATAAATCAAGGGTCTTGGCAAATGTAAACGCTCCATTTAAGATTTGCTTTCCATCGAGATTTAAGATTTTATACTTTTTTGATTTATTTTTATTCCCATGTACTTGAACCTTAATTACGTCTATGAATGGATTTGGAAATATTTCAATTTTACTTTTATTCTGACTTTCTTTAATTCCTTGAATTGGAATTTCGCAAGGTTCCGAACCATAAATTTTTGTTCCATTTTTATACGAACAAAGTAATATAGGATCGAAATTATTAATGTATTTCCAGTCTTGAAATCGAAATCCCAAGTTACTTGTAATTCCTTCAATCAATACAAATGGTTCTTGTTCTAAGAATGGTATTTTAAAGTCAAACCGTATATGTTTTTTATTATTTAAATAGTAAATTGAATCTACCTTATAATTTCCTGGAAATGAATTCCAATTACCACCAATGTACATTGAATCTCCAACATTCAAATTCATATCCATTATTAATATTTCTGAGGTGTCTTTACTATTGCAATACCATACTTTCCCTGAAATTGTATCTTCTCTTAAAAACCCTAAGTATTCACGGGACTCAAAATCAAAATATCCGTCAATTATTTTATATTCCTTTTCGTTTAACAAGGTATCACCCAAAACGGTATGTTTCGTACTTCCCGTACCCCAAAGATTTCCAATGGTCATATTCCATTGTGTTGACTGGCTCCCAAAAATGCTTTCATAATTTTGAGAGAATGAGAAAAATCCAGTCAATAAAAAAATGAGTAAAATGATTGTTGATTTCATTCGCATATAATTAAATTAAAATACTGTAATTCAGACAGATAAACATACAAGTCGAAATTGTAATTCTTGGTCCATGGAACTCGCATGCACAATTTATACATAAACTTTTGTGTTTTGTCGACCATGCTCGTTTCATAAGTATATAATATAGTTTAATAATTAATAATCAGCTTCTTATGACTCACCCTCTTTTGAGTAATAACTATGTTGTTTCTCAATATACATCTCCTTTCTAGCAGTCAGGGTTTCACTTCGAGTGAAACCCTAACTTACTAAATACGAATTACTTCAACTTACTCATTTCGGCAAAATATTTATAAAACAGTGGAATAGTTTTTATGCCGTTGTAAAATTGTTCAAGCGGGTAATTTTCGTTGGGCGAGTGGATGGCATCCGACTCGAGACCAAAGCCCATTAATACCGATTTTATTCCCAAAACCTCTTCGAAAGTTGAAATTATAGGAATACTTCCACCCGACCGAACGGGCACCGGACGTTTCCCAAAGACGTCAGTATAAGCTTTTTCGGCTGCTTTATATGCCGGAATATCGATTGGGCAAACGTAACCCTGTCCGCCGTGCAACGATGTAACTTTTACTTTAACCGAGTTTGGAGCAATATTTTCAAAATGATTTTTAAATAATTCGGCAATTTGTTGGTGGTCTTGATTGGGCACCAAACGCGAAGATATTTTTGCAAACGCTTTTGATGGAAGCACTGTTTTTGCCCCCTCGCCTGTGTAACCTCCCCAAATTCCACACACATCGAAAGAGGGACGAATTCCGGTACGCTCGTTTGTCGAATAACCTGCTTCTCCGCTTAACGCTTCCACCTTTATTGCTTTTTTATACTCCTCTTCGTTATACGGAGCTTTTGCCAATAGTTCGCGCTCTTCGGCAGAAACTTCCATCACATCGTCGTAAAAACCGGGAATGGTTATTTTACCTGTATCATCGGTCATTTTATCAATCATCGAACAAAGCACGTTAATCGGGTTGGCCACTGCCCCGCCAAATATTCCCGAGTGTAAATCGTGCGACGGGCCGGTAACTTCAACTTGCCAATATGCCAACCCACGTAATCCGGTTGTTATCGATGGAATATCGGGAGCAATCATTCCTGTATCGGAAACCAGAATAATATCGGCTTTTAGCATCTCTTTGTTTTGCTCGCACCAAACCCCAAGACTTGGCGAACCAATCTCCTCCTCGCCTTCAATCATAAATTTCACATTACAAGGCAACGTATTGGTTTTCACCATTAATTCGAAAGCTTTTGCATGCATAAAGCCCTGCCCTTTATCATCGTCGGCACCTCGGGCAAATATTTTTCCATCGCGAATTTCGGGCTCGAATGGTGGAGAATCCCACAACTCTATCGGGTCGACCGGCATAACATCCATGTGTGCATAAACCAGAACCGTAGGTAAAGCAGCGTCTATTATTTTCTCGCCGTATGTTACCGGGTTGCCCTCGGTTTCAAAGACTCCTGCACTATCGGCCCCGGCATCTAAAAGTGTCTGTTTCCAGTATTCTGCCGCTTTATACATTTCGGGTTTCCGGCTTTTTTCTGAGCTGATTGAAGGAATCCGAATTAATTGAAAAAGTTCTTCGAGAAAACGGTCTTTGTTTGCTTCAATATATTCATTTATCTGTTTCATATACATCTGTTTTTTAAAACCTAAAAGATAAGGTTTCATTATTAAAACAAAAAACTTAACGGTTTTTATCTGTTCAATAACTTTTCGTTCGTTTTATAAAAAAAGGGCAACCCGCTATAAACGAATTGCCCTTTACATATTGTAATTCTACTGTTTAGTCAACAATAGCTTTAAATCTCGAGTTTTCGAAATACTTAGCAAATTCCATATCGTTTTTTGCTTTTGCTTTCATATCAGGATTAATGTCGCAAGCAGCTTTTAAGCTTTCGTACATAAATGTTTCTTTTGCTGTACGTGCACCAATAATTGCTTTTAAGTACTCTTTTTTATAGCAATTCGGGTGATTAATAGCATTTAAATCTTTTAATGCACCGTTGTTGTCGCCGGCTAAGATTTTAGCGAGAGCAGTATTTCCATCAGAAAATTTGCTGAAATATTTTACCGCTTTATCGTATTCTCCTTTTTTAACGCTAATAATTCCTAAGTTATAGTTCACCTCGTCGCCTGCACCCGAAGCAGCACCAAACAATGTTTCTGCAGCGGTTAAATCATCAGCATGTAAAGCAACAGCACCCAAATTATTTTTAACAATAATTTCATCGTTTTTCAACTTCTCAGCTTTTTCGAAAAGAGGTTTTGCTTCGTCGTATTTTTTCTGTTTTACCAAAACATAACCTGCGTTATTTGGTCCACGCCAGTCGTTTGGATAGGCACTAATAAACGAGTTGTAGACAGCAAGCTGATCGTCAAGCTTGTCGAACAGAGTTGCTGCATAAAGCAACTCGGCTTGATTTAACGACGATGGATTCGATTTTGCTGCAGCTTTTAGTTCCTCGTCAGATTTTCCGGTTACCTCAACACTGGTTACCATTTTTGCACGGCGCAACTGCGGAAGAATATCCTCGGCAACATCGGTAAATGTTTCGCTTAGGTTTTTAATCTCACGCTCGCGTACTTCCGGGTCGTTGTACATTGAAAGCACACGCAAGATTAACTCTTTATCCTGAATATTCGACTCTTCCAACAACTTTTTAAATCCATCCCAGTCTTCAGGTGTATATTTTGTTTTTAACTCCACATCAACACCGGCAGCTTTCAACTTTTCGGCTAAAAATTTCGACGAAGTCTCTTTTCGTTTTGCTGCCAAATCGGTATTTAAATCAATACTTCCGTCGGGAGAAGCATATGCCGAAACTTCAACTCTTTTCAGTTCGGTTTTTTCGTCTTCGTTTGCTTGTTTAGTAAACTTTTCCAATCCTTCAACATCGCTGGCAGAGGCCTCCTCTTTACGAATATTTGCACGATTAATTAAATAGTGAATATCGGCCATCATTTCGTCGGGAACAACACGTTGAAACGGGTCGGTTGCCGGATTGTATTTTCCTGTTGTATTTACTTCGCGCTGAACTCCCAATATCGGTTTTGGCATGTTCATTACCAATTCGCTGGTAGCAAGAACACCATCGGCAATTTTAACGGGCTCAAAATCAACCGACTTCTTCCCCTGAGTTGCTGTAATTTTAATGTATAACTCCGATTTACTCATTGCCTCGTCGAAAGCAACCGAATTTTTATAATTTACACTTCCTCCGTTGTTGTAACTAATAACTTTATTATTCGCCTCAACATTTTCGCCTTGAACAGCAACCGGATTAAATGCTTTTTCGCCTCCCTTGTATTTCAAAACAGGTGTTGCAACAAGAGTTGCTTTTTTGTTGAAATATTTTGCCGGAAAACGCGTGTTAATTGCCAAATCGACATCACCCCCATGGGCCTCCAACAATTCGGGAGTAACTTTAAATTTAATTTGGTCGGCATTTTTTTTCATCTTGTTCAGCCCCGAGCATCCCGATAAAATAACTGCTACAACGGCAACAAGAACAACATGTTTTGCATTAATTTTGTACATGGTAAAATTTTATTAATTGATTTTTATTTATATTAGTTTAGTTCACAAAAATAGTAAGCTTTTTTTCATAAAAAAGAAGGTTACACTTTTTTATTTCAATATTAAGCGGTTTGTACCTAATTTATAATCACTATTAAAAACGGCCTCTTTTATAAGGCGATAATGCTGAGGATTATTAACAAAATCGATACCGGTTGTGTCGATTACCAAGACAGGGAATGTGAGATTTTGTTTGAAAAAAGTAAAATAACCGTTTTGAATTTCTTCGAGGTAACCGGGTTGAATATTCTGTTCGTAACTTCTTCCCCGTTTTTCAATATTCCGAAGCAATTGATTGGTGTTGGCATGTAAATAAACATACAAATCGGGTTTCGGAACCGAATCGAAAACCATATCGAAAATCTGTCTAAAAAGGTGGTACTCATCGTCTTTCAACGTATTTTGTGCAAATATCGACGATTTGGCAAAATAGTAGTCGGCAACTAAAAACGGATGGAACAGATCGAGATTTAACAGTTCATTTTTTATTTGATTGTAACGATCGGCAAGAAACGACAACTCCAACGGAAATGAGTAGCGCTCCTGATTGGCGTAAAATTTAGGAAGAAACGGGTTGTCGGCAAATTGCTCTAAAATAAGCTTTGCATTGTACTCTTTGGCAAACATTTTCGAGAGCGTTGTTTTCCCTGCACCAATATTTCCTTCAATAACCAAAAATCGCATCATAAAAAATTACATTATTCTTTTTTCCGAACGAATTTTCCTATCGTTTATCGCACCGAAAATATAACCCGGTATTAATCCAGTTGAAAAACCAATGGACAACATTTCGGTTGAATATCCGGGAACTGTTTTCATTAAAATAAACCCCAGAATTAACCCGGCAACCATACCGATGAACGAGTAGTGGTAAGCAAAATAATAGGGTGGATAAAACTTGTGTTCTTTCTGCATATGTTTCGAAATACGGTAAATTAACCGGTCGTAGTTGCGCCGTGTTTCACCGGGCTCGTTCACCGTTTTATCAATTTCAGAAACGGCTTCAACAACTTCAACTTTATGCTTTTGGCAAAACGAACAACTCTCAGAGAAAGTATCAATTCTCGTAATGTTTCGTTTGAACTCATCCATTCGAAGAAAACGCAAATCTTTATCACGGGCATCTTTTAATTTGCTCTCTATTGTTTCGTTTATCTCTTTTGCCCAGTTTCCCATTCTTATTGTTTTTTCTTGAAGAACAAAGGTAGCAATTAACGACAAAAAAAAACCGTTTATTTCTAAACGGTTTCTTTAATATTATTTGCAAAAATTTGCTTAATCGTTGTTTTTACGCGGACGGAAGTCGTTGTTTCTGCGGTCTCCTCCTCTACGGTCATCACGGCGATCTCCACCACGGCGATCGTTACCTCTGAAATCTCTTCTCGGACCACGATTTTCTCTTGGGGGACGCTCTACATAACCTTCAGGTTTTGGAGTTAAAACTTTATGCGAAAGCTTCAGTTTACCTGTTCTCTCGTCAACACCAATTAACTTAACCTCAATCATGTCGCCCTCTTTGGCAAAGTCTTCGGCATTCTCAACGCGTGCCCAATCCATCTCCGAAATATGAAGCAGCGCCTCTTTTCCCGGCATAATTTCGACGAATGCGCCAAACGATACTACCGATTTTACTTTTCCGGTGTAAACTTCGCCAACTTCAGGAATTGCAGTAATTGCTTTAATTCTTGCTTTGGCTGCCTCAATTGGCTCAAGTCCTGCTCCCGAAATTTCAACTCTTCCCTGGTCGTCTATCTCCTCAATAACGATAACCGTTTCAGTCTCTTCCTGAATGGCCTGAATTACTTTTCCTCCGGGGCCAATAATTGCACCAATCATATCTTTCGGAATAACTACTGTTTCGATACGAGGTACATTGGGTTTATAATCTTCGCGAGGCTCGGGAATTACTTCCAGCATTTTACCCAAAATGTGCAAACGCCCCTCTTTGGCCTGTTGTAGTGCCTGAGCCAAAACTTCGTAAGGAAGCCCGTCGACTTTAATATCCATCTGTGTTGCGGTAATTCCGTCAACGGTTCCGGTTACTTTAAAGTCCATATCGCCAAGGTGATCTTCGTCGCCAAGGATATCGGAAAGCACGGCATATTTTTCGGCTCCTTTATCGGTAATTAACCCCATTGCAATACCCGACACCGGTTTTTTAATTTTTATACCGGCATCCATCATTCCCATTGTTCCGGCGCAAACAGTTGCCATACTCGACGAACCGTTCGATTCTAAAATATCCGAAACAATTCTCAATACATACGGGAAATCATCAGGAATCATTTTTTTCAATCCACGTAACGCAAGGTTTCCGTGTCCAATTTCGCGACGGCTTGTACCGCGCGGAGTTTTCGGGTCGCCAACGCAAAACGGAGGGAAATTATAATGCAACAAGAATTTCTCAGTTCCCTGGAAAGTTACATTATCAATTTTTTTGATATCCATTTTTGTTCCCAGTGTAACCGAAGTTAACGACTGTGTTTCGCCACGGGTAAAAATTGCCGATCCGTGCGAGCCGGGCAGGTAATTAACTTCTCCCCAGATTGGGCGAATTTCGTTGGTTGCACGTCCGTCGAGACGAATACCATCGTCGAGAATCATGCGGCGCATTGCCTCTTTCTCCTCGTCGTGAAAATATTTTTTAATTAAACTAACATGCAAATCCATGTCAACCTCTTCATTATCGGCGTTGGCTTCAACATACGCTTCAATGTACTCGTCGCGAATTGTTTGAAATGCCTCTAAACGTTCGGCTTTGTTTGTTATTTGCTTTTTAGCTGTTTCGTAACATTTTTCGTAAAGGTCTGCTTTTACTTTTGCACGCAGTTCGTCATCGTTGGTTTCGTGATTAAATTCACGTTTTACAACACCCAGTTCTGCGGCCAATTCGTCCTGTACCTTACACTGTTTTTTAATCTCTTCGTGTGCAAACTTAATTGCATCGAGCATTACCTCTTCCGAAACCTCGTCCATTTCGCCTTCGACCATCATAATGTTATCGAACGACGCACCGACCATAATTTCGAGGTCGGCTTCTGCCATTTGCGAGCGGGTTGGATTAACCACAAATTCGCCGTTAACACGAGCCACTCTCACTTCCGAAATTGTTGTTTCGAACGGTACATCGGAAACTGCAATTGCAGCCGAAGCCGCAAGTCCTGCCAATGCATCGGGCATCTCCTCTTTGTTTGCCGAAATTAACGAAATCATCACAGCCGTTTCGGCATGATAAGTATCGGGAAATAACGGGCGCAAAGCACGATCGACGAGCCTTGCTACTAAAATTTCGTCGTCTGATGGACGCGCCTCTCTTTTAAGGAATCCACCCGGGAAACGACCTGCTGCTGCAAATTTTTCGCGATAATCAACCGAAAGCGGCATAAAATCCACATCGTCTCTCGCTTCAATTGCCGAAACAACTGTTGCCAGCAACATGGTGTCGCCCATACGAACGACAACCGATCCGTCGGCTTGTTTAGCCAATTTACCGGTTTCAATGGTAATGGTCTTGCCGTCGGCAAGTTCAATTGTTTTAATTGTTGCTTTTACCATAATCTTTTAAATAAATCTTTTAATAATAAATAATTACAATGGGTGGTGAGGCTTTGCAATTTACAAAAAAGAAAGGCAATACAATGCATTGCCTTTCAGTTATTTTACTTACGTAAGTTCAATTCTTTAATAATCGAGCGGTAACGTTCGATGTCTTTTTTAATTAAATAGTCGAGTAAACTGCGGCGTTTACCAACTAGCTTAATTAATGCACGGCGTGTACCGTGGTCTTTTTTGTTCTCTTTTAGGTGCTCGGTCAAGTGGTTAATTCTAAACGTAAAAAGTGCAATCTGACCTTCTGCACTTCCGGTGTTTTCTTTGCTTTTACCATATTTGGCAAAAATCTCTTGTTTTTTCTCTGTCGATAAATACATGTTAAAGAACTATTTATTTGTTATACAATGTTTAACCCGCAACATCGCGTTAGATTGAAACGGCTTAAAATTAATTGGGCGCAAAAGTAAGTAAAAGTTTTCGATTTACAAAGCTCCAGAGAATGCGAAAATTGAATTGTTTCTTTTCTTCTTTCAGGAATGAATACAAACAATAATTATTCTCTCTGTTTAATCAATAATAGTTTCGATTCGCTATTTTTGCTTTTATAATGACTCAATACGAAATTAAAATAACAGGCCGGGTTCAGGGAGTAGGGTTCAGGTATTACACGCAAAAGGTTGCCGGCGAACTGGGCTTAAAAGGCTGGGTGAGAAACCGGCCCGACCATTCGGTATTGGTTATGGTGCAGGGCAATGAAAAAGATATTGAAACGTTTGTCGACTATTTGAAAATTGGTCCTGCGCTTGCAAGGGTCGATAAAATATCGAAAGTTAAAATGGCTACGATGAATGAGTTCTCGCAATTTGAGGTGAAATATTAATAGGACGGAGTGATGATAATTTGAACGTTAACTAAATGAAGAAATTGGGAAAGCAAAACTTCCATATGACTACGGAAGAGTTTCGTAAAGAGGGGAAAAAGATAATTGACTGGATTGCCGATTATTACGAAGAGATTGAAAAATATCCGGTATTGTCGCAGGTAAAACCAGGCGATATAAAAGCGTTATTACCCGAAAAAGCTCCGCAAAAAGGCGAGCCAACCGATGCTATGATAGGCGATATCGACCAAATAATTATGCCCGGAATTACCCATTGGCAGTCGCCCAATTTTTACGCTTACTTTCCGGCAAATACATCGTTTCCCTCTATTTTAGGCGATTTAATCTCTTCGGGGCTGGGGGTGCAGGGAATGATTTGGGCAACCAGTCCGGCAGCAACCGAACTGGAAACTCGCGTTTTAGACTGGCTGGCAGACATGATGGGAATGCCGGAAAAATTTAAATCGACCTCCACCGGTGGAGGCGTTATTCAGGACACTGCATCGACATCGGCATTAACAGCCATAATTGCTGCCCGCGAACGGGCTACAAAATTCGAATCGAATAAAAAAGGAGTTGTACAAAAATTAACGGCTTACATTTCAACGCAAACCCACTCGTCGATTGAAAAGGCCATAAAAATTGCCGGAATAGGAACCGATAATTTGCGGTTGATTGAAGTTGATGAAACATTTGCCATGCGTACCGATTTGCTGGAAGAGCAAATAAAAAGAGACAAACAGTTGGGATTTACGCCCTTTTTTATTTGCGCTGCTATTGGAACAACCTCGTCGAATGCTGTCGACCCGGTACGTAAAATAGGTGAAATTTGCCGGCGCGAAAACTGCTGGTTGCACATCGATGCAGCAATGTCGGGCAGTGCAATGGTATGCCCCGAATTCAGACATTTTCAAGATGGAGTTGAGCTGGCCGACAGCTACTGTTTTAATCCACACAAGTGGATGTTTACCAATTTCGATTGCGATGTTTTTTGGGTGGCTAACCGCGAAGAATTGATAAATACATTTTCAATATTACCCGAATACCTTCGTAATCAGGCGACCGAGTCGGGCGAGGTTTTCGATTACCGCGACTGGCACATTCAATTGGGGCGGCGGTTTCGTTCGCTAAAACTTTGGTTTGTAATTCGTCATTACGGAGTTGAAGGATTGCAACACCACATTCGTAAACATGTCGAAATGGCCAGGAAGTTTACAAAATAGGTAAGCGAATCGAATGATTTTTCACTCTTTGTTGAACCGCCATTTAATTTGGTCTGCTTTGTTCATAATGCCGGTAACGATTTCAACATGAAACTGATGAATGCAATTAATAAAACGGGGAAGATATATTTTACCCACACAAAATTAAATGGGAAAATTGTATTGCGCATGAGTATCGGACAAACACACACCGAAGAGAAACATGTGGAAAATGCCTGGAAACTGATCCGGAAAACAGCAAAGGAATTGGGTTAATGTTTGCATTCTCAACTAAAAATAACTTCTTTGTAAATCGTTTCTATTTTTATAAACAACATTTTTGTTCTTTCTTTGAATCCGTAAAATTTTAAACATATTGGTATGAAAAAATTTCAGGTAATTTTCGTTCTTCTCTTTTTGTTTTTACAGCTTTTAAAACCGATAAACCAGCTTATTCTCTCTTCAATAAAAAAGGAAAAGAGGTGAAGTACTCGAAAATGATTAAAGAGATTGCCGATGCCGATATTGTATTGTTTGGCGAATACCATAATAACCCCATTTCGCACTGGTTAGAGTTAGAGGTAACAAAAGATCTTTTTGAAATAAAAGGAGATAAACTTGTGCTGGGTGCCGAAATGTTCGAAAGCGATAACCAACTCATTCTCGATGAATATTTAGATAGTTTAATTTCGCAAAAAAGTTTTGAGGCCGAAGCGCGTTTATGGCCCAATTACAAAACCGACTATAAACCGTTGATTGAGTTTGCCAATAAAAACCGGTTGAAATTTGTTGCATCGAATGTTCCACGCCGTTACGCGTCGTTGGTAAATAAAAAAGGGTTCGAAGGATTGGAAGAACTTTCTGATGAAGCGAAAAAGTTAATTCCGCCGCTACCAATAAGGTACGATGGCGAGCTGGAATGTTATAAAAGTATGCTAACAATGATGGGGATGGGATCGTATGTAAACGAAAACTTTCCAAAAGCACAAGCTATAAAAGATGCTACAATGGCGTATTTTATTCTGAAAAACTGGTCGGAAGGAAAACTATTGTTGCATTACGAAGGTGCATATCACTCAAATAATTTCGAAAGTATTTACTGGCATCTGAAACAGCAAAATCCGAAACTGAAGATTGTTACGTTAACAACCGTTTCGCAAGCCGACGTTTCTAAATTAAGCGAAGAAAATACAGGCACAGCCGACTATACAATTTGTGTTGTTGAGGATATGACAAGTACACGGTAATTGTTTTATTCCTGTCTTGTGGTCTTGGTTCTAATTTCTTGATTCAAATTTTTAATAATGAAACAATTATCGGTATTAATTCTAGTTACACTGCTATTTAGCAGTTTTGCTTTTGGCCAAAAACAGAGTAAAGAGAGTAAAAAAGAGCAGGCAAAATATTCGGGCAAATACGAGAAATCGACATTAAACGGGTCTGAACTTCCGGTAATGATGCCGTACAACCGGTGGATAAATCCTGCCGGCAAGCAAATTTATTTTGGTAATCACGAGTTAGAAAATCATGCCCTCGATTGTTCTGTTTCTCCCGATGGGAAATGGGTGGCAGTTGAGGGGCGCTATTCAGTAGTTATCGTATCGGTTGCATCAAAAAAAATTGTCCATCAGTTTCCGCTAACAAACTACTTTGCCCAGGGAGGTGTAATGAACACGTTTTCGGGTATTTTATGGCAAAAGTCCGATTCCGGATACGAACTGTTTTGGAGTGCCGCAGGCCGCGGCGGACTCGCATACGTTGTTGACGCAACCTGGGACAGCAGCGAAATAGCAGTGAAAAAAGTTTTTATGTTTGCTGCCGAAAAACCGGCTCCGTCGGCACTTCCCAACGAATTGGCCATCTCAACCGAAAAAGGGAAAACCTACCTGTACATTGTTTTAAACGGAACAAATAAACTGTTAAAAACAAATATTTCGACCGGAGAAAATGTGTGGTCGGTGGAAACCGGAGTTGCACCTTACGGAGTAACCATTGCAAATGGTAAAATATATGTAACCAACTGGGCAGGTAGTGTGCCGTCGACCGACGATGAAAATGTGGCGGGTGTTCCGTGGGGCGCAGCAAAAGTCGACCCCAAAACCGGTGCTACACGCGAAGGAACCGTGTCGGTTTTTAATCCCGAAAATGGCAGTCTTATTTCTGAAATTTTAGTAGGACTTCATCCCAACGATATTGTATCAGACCACAACGGAAACTATGTTTATGTGGCAAATGCCAACAGCGATAATGTTTCGGTTATCGATACAAAAAACGATAAAGTTGTTGAACAAATTGAGGTGCGTGCCGGTGCCGAATTGCATTCGTTTATGGGCAGCTCGCCAAATGGGTTGGCACTCTCGGGCGATGGAACAGTTTTGTATGTTGCCAACGGAATGGACAATGCAGTTGCTGTTGTTGAGCTGGGTAAAAAAGCAGCTGAAAACGGAGTTGGGGAGAAGAGTATTGTAACCGGTTTTATCCCAACCGGAGCATATCCGGGTGCCGTTTGCAATGTAAACGACAAGGTGTTATTTGTTGCAAACATTGAAGCCGAAGGGGCGCGAATTCCGTTTATTGATAATAAAACCGGAGTGATTTCGTATAACACGCACCACATGATGGCCTCGGTGTCTATAATTCCGGTTCCCAATAAAAAACGGTTAAAAAAATATTCGAAACAGGTGGTAAAATCGAATATGCTTTTCAGAACCGATTTGGCCAACGAGTTACCACGTAAAAATATTCAACCGGCACCGGTTCCGGCACGAATTGGCGAACCCTCGGTTTTTAAACATGTGGTATATATTATAAAAGAGAACAGAACGTACGATCAGGTTTTGGGCGATATGGAAAATGGCGACGGCGATGCATCGCTGTGTGTTTTTGGCCAAGAGGTTACGCCCAATATGCATAAATTAAGTGACGATTTTTTGTTGCTCGATAATTTCTATGCTTCGGGGAAATGTTCTGCCGAAGGACATCAGTGGACCGACATGGCCATGGTTCCCGATTATATTGAGAAGAATGTGCGGGCGTGGTTCCGCAGCTATCCGCATGTGCAAACCGATGCACTTGCTTATACAACAACCGGTTTTATCTGGGACAATGCAAAGCGCCACGGGAAAAGTGTACGTATTTATGGCGAAGCGTGTATCCCGGTTTTCGATAATAGTTACACCTGGACATCGATTTACGAAGACTTTAAAAACGGCAAGAAGTTTCAGTTTAAAAATAAAACAACCATTGCCCCGGTTAGAGAGATTCTGAGTGAGAATTATCCTGGTTACGACAGCCATAAAATTACCGATGTTTTACGGGCAAAAACATTTATCGACGAATTAAAGGAGTACGAAAACCGCGAAGGCGATCAGTGGCCTGAGTTAATAATTATTGCACTTCCTAACGACCATACTTCGGGCACTCGCCCCGGATTCCCTACTCCACGGGCGGCGGTTGCCGATAACGATGTGGCGCTTGGCCAAATTGTGGAGGCCATTTCGAAAAGCCGTTTCTGGAAAAACACTGCCGTGTTTATTACCGAAGACGATTCGCAGGCAGGATGGGATCATGTTTCGGCTTATCGTACTGTGGGCACAATTATTAGTCCGTATTCGAAATTGAAAAAAACAGTTCACACCAATTATAATCAGGTGTCAATGTTTCGAACTATTGAGCAGATTTTGGGAATTCCACCGCTTAATATTTTAGATGCTACTGCCATGCCAATGTTCGACTGCTTTACCAACAATGCTGATAACTCTGCATTCGAGGGCGTTCCAAACCGCATTCCGTTAAACGAAATGAATAAAAATCTATCGAGTTTAAAAGGCGATGCTTTGTATTTTGCAAAACGTAGTTCCGAGCCACAATTCGAAAGAGTTGATGCCGGCGACGATGAGCTTTTTAATAGAATTATCTGGTTTGCTACAAAAGGAGACTTGCCTTATCCCGAGAAATTCAGCGGCAAAGACGACGATGACGACGACGATTAATTCGAATTGATTACTTTTTGTAAAAATTCATTTCGTCTAAAAATTCCCACGTTTTTTGCGGAAGGAAATAGCGAACATCTTTTCCCTCTCGAATTGCATTTCTGATAAACGATGAGGAAATCTCCATTAAAGGAACACCTTCGGCAATGGTAATATTTTTAGTGATTCTTGCTTTCGAACGGTCGAATCCGGGACGCGGATAAACAATTATTCCGTAGTTCTCAATAATGGTTTCGTAATTTTTCCATTTATGAAAGTTCTCCAGATTATCGGAACCCATTAAAATACTGAAATGATAATTTGGAAACTTTTCGTTTAAATAAGCCAAAGTATTAATGGTGTAACTTGGCTTTGGCAAGTCGAATTCTATATTCGATGTTCGTAACCGGTTGTCGTATTCAATGGCACGGTCGATTAACGCGATACGGTGATAATCGGGCAGTAAATTTGTTTTGTTTTTATGCGGGTTTTGCGGCGAAACCACAAACCAAAGTTGGTCGATGTTGGTATATTCAACTAAATAGTTGGCAATGGCCAAATGCCCGATATGAACCGGGTTAAACGAACCAAAATAGAGTCCTATTTTTTTCTCGACTTGAGGTTTTTGTGTAAGTAAGTCGGTTACTAAATTGCTCATTTTGTAAATGTTCTAAATTTTAATTGTCGGAATAATTATTCAAACTATTTTTCCAGAAACTCTTTGATGATTTTTTCAGCTTCGGCAATTGCTTTTTCCAGTTTATTGTTTACAAGAATAACATCGAACCGGTTGGCAAAACTTAATTCGTGCTCGGCTTTTGCAATACGCATTTCAACAACTTCATCGGTTTCGGTAGAACGACCTTTTAGCCGTTTTCTCAACTCTTCAACCGATGGCGGTTGTACGAAAATTGCGAGTGCCTCGTTTCCAAAATAGTTTTTAATGTTTAGCCCGCCAACCACGTCAACATCGAAAATTACATTTTTACCGGTTTTGCGAATACGTTCAACATCGCTTTTTAGCGTTCCGTATTTTATCCCTTTATAAACTTCTTCCCACTCTAAAAACTCATTGTTCTCTATCTTCTTCTGAAATTCATCTTCCGATAAAAAGTGGTAGTCTTTTGCGTTTGTTTCGTTGTGACGCGGTTTACGACTTGTTGCCGAGATAGAAAATTCCAACCCCGGAATTTGTTGTAAAAGGTGTTTTACAAGTGTAGTTTTCCCAGCCCCCGATGGCGCCGAAAATATAATTAGCTTGCCTTTTTGTTTGTTCTGAATCATTTAAAACAAATTCTTATATTGAATGTGAATTTTATTGAATAATTC
>Ga0256831_1000944_pt1 | contig 15409 bp, 13 predicted proteins | sample 132544metaG_FD_189087 | JGI IMG/M metagenome (GOLD analysis project Ga0256831, IMG submission 189087) | Hydrothermal vent microbial communities from Lau Basin, Pacific Ocean - 132-544 | ecosystem: Environmental > Aquatic > Marine > Hydrothermal vents | place: Pacific Ocean: Lau Basin | collected...
TTCTCAAGCGGTTTATCTTCTCTTCAAGAGAGTTAAGCAGTTGCATGGCAGCAACCTTCAGTGCTGTAGGGATAACATCATTTGTTGACTGAAAAACGTTTGCATGTTCAATAGGGTCGATGAGATTGTAACTTCCGGGTTTTTCTCCTGAAGCAATAAGTGCAATATTTGTAATGATCTCATTAATATTCATGTTTATTGACGTGCCTGCTCCACCCTGAATAGCCGGTACAATGAAATGGTTGAAGTACTCTCCGGCACCAACATCTGATGCGACCTTTTCGAGAGAATCAATAGTATTGTCGTTGATGAATTTTTGTGGAAGTTCTGAGATCTCATATTTCTGACTCACTGCTATTTTGAACTTCCGGTAGGTGATGTAACATGCCTGCTTAACTACACCAATTGCCCTGTACCACTCTTTATGAAAAGGGGTAGAGTCAGGGAAATTCTCTTTTGCCCTCAGTGAGTGTATGCCGTACAGAGCATTCGCAGGTATCTCTCTCTCTCCTATGTAGTCTTTCTCAATTCTCATAAATTATGCGTATTCTTTTTACTTTTGCCTTTTTCCTTTCAATTTTTTCAAGCAATGGGTTTAGCATAAAGATCAACATCTTCACCGGTAATTTTTGTTGGGCATAGAATTATCAGTCGCTCGATAACATTCCTGAATTCCCTAATATTTCCTGACCAGCCAATCTCTTTCAACGCTTCAATTGCAGACTCATCAATCTCTTTTGGTGGGATGCCAAGCTCGGTACTAATCAGCTCATTGAAATGCTTTGTCAGTAGAGGGATATCCTCTTTTCGCTCTTTCAGTGGTGGCACATTAATAAGAATGACGCTTAACCTGTGATAGAGGTCTTCGCGAAAGCTCTTTTTTATAATCTCCTCCTGCAGGTTTTTATTGGTTGCTGCAAGTACGCGCACATCAACCTTTATCTCTTTGTCGCTCCCTACTCTGCTGATAACATTCTCCTGTAGTGCACGTAGCACCTTCGCCTGAGCGGCAAGGCTCATGTCTCCAATTTCATCCAGAAAGATAGTGCCTCCGTTTGCCTGTTCAAACTTCCCTTTACGCTGCTTGTGAGCAGATGTGAAAGCACCTTTCTCATGTCCAAACAGTTCACTCTCGATTAACTCAGAAGGAATTGCCGCACAATTTACCTCTATAAATGGTCCGTCTGCGCGATTGCTCTTTTCGTGAAGCCATCGTGCAACCAACTCTTTACCGGTACCGTTACCTCCTGTTATAAGAACTCGGGCATCTGTTGGGGCTACTTTGTCAATCATACCTTTCACCTTAAGTATGGCCTCTGACTCACCAATCATATCGTATGTCTTACTAACTTTTCGTTTTAAAATTGTTGTCTCCTTAACGAGGTCTTTTTTCTCTATAGCATTACGAACAGTAACAAGCAAGCGGTTTAGGTCAAGAGGCTTCTCTATGAAATCGTATGCCCCCTTTTTGATTGCTTCAACAGCGGTATCAATATTGCCATGCCCCGAAATCATAATTACAGGAGCCTCGTAAGGAATTGACATTATCTTTTCCAACACCTCCATACCGTCCATGTTTGGCATTTTAATATCACAAAGAATTACATCAGGTTTATCTTTCTCAAATATCTCAACCCCCTCTTCGCCATTTTCGGCTGTAACAACCTCATGTTTTTCATATTCCAGTACATCCTTTAAGGTGTTTCGTATACTTCGCTGGTCATCGATTACTAATATTTTTGCCATAATAGAGAAACTGATTATAGTTGATTGTTTATTATCTGATAAATTGACCCCTCCTTAAGGGCAAAGGAGCATTGCCATAACTCCTCAATGCTTAATTCCCGAAGTATGAAGTTAATAAAAATAACGGCAATAACTATTGTATCAACCCGATGAATTGCCATTTTATTCATATTAAACCGCTCTTTGTATGTTGACTTTACCAGTTTATGGTATAACTCTTTGAAGTAGAAAAGAGGGATATGGTATGATGTTGCTTGTGTTATATCAAAATGAGGGTGGTGGATTGCAGCAATCATTGCAGCGGTGGTGTCAAACGAACCGCTTGCCCCAATAAGCGTATCAATGCTGTATTGACGAAGGGCAGTGAAGAGAGGATGAAGCTCTGTTCTGATATGGGTTTCAACTCTTTTTATATCCTCTTTTGTTATTGGGTCTGAAGGAGAAAACATCTCGAGTAGTCGGGCAACACCGAGATTAAAGCTATGTTTCCACATAACTCCGCTACTGTTAGCAATGATGAATTCATTACTTCCTCCCCCAATATCAAGTATCAGTACCGGTTGTTTTCCAATTGGAGTAACCTGTTTAACCCCGTCATAAATTAACCCTGCTTCGGTATTACCATCAACAACTTTAACATCGATATTCAGCTCCTGTTTTGCTCTCCCTATAAATTCCGACCTGTTGGTGGCATCTCTCATTGCTGACGTTGCAATGCACACAACTTTATCAGCACTATATTTCTCAATAGTATCGAGATGTATTTTAAGAGCGGTAATTCCTCGTTCGATAGCCTCCGGAACAATGGTTAGGTTGATGATACCACCTTTCCCCAGTTTTGCCGGATAGGCAGTTTCTAAAATGATGTTATAGGTTTTGTCTTCTCTGATATCTGCAATTAACAGATTAATAGTGTTTGTACCAATATCAATGATTGCGGTCCGCATTGTCTGTTTTTATGTCTGTATTTCTATTTAATCCTGACAGATTTCAAAACCTGTCAGGATATAGAATTAATTACTTCCCCGAATATCTAAACCATTTCCAAATCTCTTTGTAGGTTATCTTTTTTCCATACATAAGTATTCCCGTGCGATAGATACGACCGGCGAACCATGTTGTAAAGATAAAGCTGGCAGTTAAAATTACCATCGAAAGAATTACCTCCCATACAGGAATCTGAAATGGTATTCGAGCCATCATAACAATGGGTGAGGTGAAAGGGATCATCGAAAACCAGAATGCTATGTTGCTGTCGGGTGCTCTGAATGCAGCCATTGCAATATAGATGGATAGTATTAGCGGCATTATTATTGGCATCACAAACTGTTGACTGTCTGTTTCGTTATCAATCACGGCTCCTACTGCTGCAAAGAGGCCGGCATAGAGTAGGTATCCTCCAATAAAGAAGAAGAAGAATGAGAATATTGGGCCAATTAAATCAATACTTTTGGCCTTCTCCATAATTTTGGAGAACTGCTCTGCAAATTCTGAGCTCTCTACAGTACTGCCACCCTCCTGATTAGTTGAAGACTGAACTATCTCCATCTGCTTATCCATACGTGTTGGCATCTCCCCATCGGGAAAGAGTGCCGTTTTAATTCCGAAAATAATTGCGACTGTAAGTACAACCCAGAGTAGGAATTGAGTTAGAGCAACCATTGCGATACCAATAATTTTACCCATCATCAATTGGAAAGGTTTCACCGAAGAGATTATCACTTCAACAATTCTGCTTGTTTTCTCCTCAACAATACCCCGCATAACCTGCGTCCCGTACATCAAGACAAAAAAGTATATTAGCATGGCAAAAATAATCGCTACCATCATGGTTAATTCGGTAGAACTCTCCTCCTCGGTTCCATGCTCGCCAAGTTTAATTGTGGATATGTGAACAGTTATATTGTTCACTTGTGATATAATTTCGTTGAGTCCATCTATTTTAAAAGATTCCAGCTTCTCCTTCTCAAGGAACTTTTTAAGGTCACGCCTGATATGTGATTTCATATCTATAGTTACCGGAGCATCAGAATAGATTTTGATACCGTCAGGATTCTGCAAAAGGTCTTCTGAAATTACTACGTACGCCTCATAGCCCATCGATTTGTACTCCGACTTAACCTGTTGCTCCTTGTCATTTTGCAGCCAAGTAAATTTTAACGTCTCAGTGTCAGAGATAGCACCTGCATACTTATTTGTTTGGTCGATAACGGCAATGCGTTTCTCCGATGTGCTCTCCATTGACGAAAACCATGCAGGAAGAACAAACATTGCAGCAAACAGCAGAGGCCCGATAACGGACATCACGATGAAGCTCTTCTTTTTTACTCTGGTAGTGTATTCCCGTGTTATTATTAATCCTATTTTACTCATGGCTGGTTTGTGTTTGCAGTTGTTGATGATTGATTACTCTTATTTACAACATTAATGAATATCTCATTCATGCTGGGCAGTAACTCTGTGAGGCCATTTATTTCAATGTCGTTTATCAGAATTTTCAGCAGTTGGTTTATTGTTCCGCTATCTCCCATTTCTATGTATGCCTTATGGTGGCCATTTGTAGAGGCTGTCTGGCGGATATTGAAAGGATGGGATATCTTCTGCTTCAAAACATCCTCACTTCCGGTGTAAGTAAGCTCTACCAAATGCTCTTTAAAGTCCTGTTTTATCTGGTCAACCTGACCATGAAGAATAGTCCTGGAGTTGTTGATTAGGGTAATGTGGTCACAAAGCTCTTCAACCGACTCCATGTTGTGAGTAGAGAAGAGTATGGTTGCACCATTTTCTCTAAGTTTCAATATCTCTGACTTCAAAATGCTGGTGTTAATGGGGTCGAACCCGCTGAATGGTTCATCAAAAATCAGAAGTTTCGGCTCATGCAGAATAGTAACAATAAACTGAATTTTCTGCTGCATACCTTTCGAAAGCTCCTCAATTTTTTTATCCCACCAGCCCTGAATCTCAAACTTCTCAAACCAATATTTAAGCTTCTTCAAGGCATCATTCCGGCTCAAGCCCTTAAGTCGTGCCAAATAGATAGCCTGTTCGCCAACTTTCATTTTTTTGTATAGTCCACGCTCTTCGGGGAGGTATCCGATTTTGTAAACATCATCGGGTTTCAGAGGATTGCCGTTGATAAGTATCTCACCACGATCGGGGCCGGTAATCTGATTTATAATTCTAATCAGTGTTGTTTTTCCGGCACCGTTAGGTCCAAGCAAACCATATATAGAGTTCTCAGGAACCTCTAGGTCTACCTGATTAAGTGCCACATGATTTGCGAATTTTTTCTCAACTTTTCTTGCTTCTAAAAACATCATCTTCTTTGGATAGATTCTTTTAATGAAATTCTGCATTATTTAAACACGAAGTTATTATAATTTAGCAATATTTTAATCCTATTTTTGATAAGTGTTTGCATAAAAGATACCAAATGTGTAGTTTTGTTTTACTAAACCGCTTTAGCAATGAAAAACATTTCTTTATTAGAGCTTGCCAGAAAAGCAGGAGTAAGTAAGACTACCGCATCCTTAATACTTAACGGGAAGTCGGATAGATATAAGATCAGTTCTGTTACGAAGGCACGCGTTCTTCGGATTGCCAAGGAAAACAGCTATAAACCGAATGTGCTTGCCCGTAATTTATCTATGGGTAAAAGTATGACTGTAGGGTTGATTATGTCGGGTTTGAAAGAGCCTGAAAATGTGGAGCTGATTGAGAGTATTGAGGGAAAGCTGATTGAAAGGGATTATCAGATAGTTATTGGTATTACTGCCGATGATGTGGAAAAACGAAGGCGAATACTATCCGAAATGGTTGAAAGAAGGGTGGATGGAATATTTTATGTAGGAGAGGAAAGTGATATTGCTGAGGTTGATATGAAGACAATGCAGATTGTTTGTGTTGGCTTTGGTGCAAAGGAGATGTCGGGAGTGAGCATAAATGTTGATGCAGGGATAAGAAAGTTGATAGGCTATTGGTATTCAAAAGGAAAACGGTCAATTGGCTATGTAGGCCTCTCTACCGGAAATGTTGATTGTAAAAAGAGTTACAAAGAGAACTACGTTGAACGTTTCTCAATGCAGGGAGACAACATGCTTTTGCTGAAAAGGGAGAACGATTATGACAAGATGAAAAAGAAATTACTGGCACTCACGACAAAGGGGGTTAATGCAATTCTGTTTGAAACATCCGGTTTGGCTTTTCTTGCACTAAAGGTTGCTAAAGAGTTAAACGACCACTCACTTAACGATATCTCTTTTGGGAGTTTTGGTTACCATCCGGCATTTGATGTTGCTGCTAAAGAGGTAGTTTATATTGCTAAGCCTGTCGATGCTATTGCTGATAAGAGTATTAGCATACTTTTTGATTTGATGAATAGTGATAGTAAAATAAATGCCAGATTTAAATTGGAGCCGTTGTTTAGGTCTTAAATATATAGGGGTTGGTAGAATGGTTAATAAACTATGTGGTAACAGGCAGTGAAAATATCGTTGTTTAATGATTATGGAGTTATGAAAAAGATAGTAGCCAAATTTGGGGGGTCGAACCTGAAAAAAAGAGAGGATATTTTGAAGCTGGTAAAGGTAATCAGAGCCTATGACCGGCCAATGGTAATTGTTGTGTCAGCATTTTATGGCATAACCAACAGGTTGATTAAATCGCTGGAGGCTGTTCAAAAGGATGAAGCAGAGATACAGTCATTAACCGGGTTTTTACTTTCGATGAAAGAGGAGGTGATACAGGAGCATTTTCCGGATTCAGAAATTGCTGAGCGAACAATGATCGAAGTTGAACAGAGGGTATCGGAGCTTAAGAGATATCTTACAGGAATACATTACATTGGCGAAGTGCCGGAGTTTGTTGAAGATGTTATTCTTAGTTATGGTGAGCGGCTAAGTTCACTACTGCTTACTTCAATACTTCAAAGTAATGGGATAGATGCTGAGGAGGCACTGCCGGAGGATATGCCGTTGATTACCGATGGGGAGTTTGGGAATGCTACGGTTGATTACAATAGGGCCTCAGCAGGAGTAAAGAGAAAACTTTCGGAGGATAAAGTTTATGTTGTGCCGGGCTTTTATGGAGTGTCGCGCGAAGGGAAGGTGACCCTGCTTGGCCGGGGAGGCAGTGATTATTCAGCAGCAGCACTGGCTCGCTGTCTCGATGCTGAATCGTTGGATGTGTGGAAAGATGTTGAAGGATTTATGAGTGCCGACCCTAAATTGGTAGATAATCCGGTATTGATAAAAAGCCTCACTTACACCGAAGCCGCCGAACTCTCATATTTTGGTGCAGGAATTCTTCATCCGCGCACTGTTGAGCCACTGAAGGAGATAGGAATTCCTGTGAGGATTCTTAATATTGACACATTTAATACCGATATAGATTGCGGAACAATGGTTCACACGAGTAGTACCGTTGTGGCGGGAATAATAAAAAGTGTTACCTTTAGTGACGATTTCTGTGTGCTGAAGCTACGAGGTGCGGGAGTAGGTGTAAAGCGTGGTGTGTTGGCCAAAGTGTCGGGTTCGCTTGATAGGGCAGGGATAAACATAAAATCGGTAATCACAAGTCAGATTGCCATAAACCTGTTGCTTTCGGCAAGGGACATTAAACGAGCTTACCGGATAATTGAACGTATGGATTTGAGTGCCATAACAGAGATGGAGGCAATAGAGCAGTTATCAACTATTGCAACTGTGGGTGAGGGATTACTCGAACATCCGGGTGTTGCCGGACGAATATTTTCTGCCTTGGCGAGCGAAAATATAAATATCCGAATGATTGTTTCGGGTGCATCATCAGTTGCTACATATTTTATTGTTGCTGCCTCCAAAAGAGACAGTGCTATTAAGGCTATCCATCAGGAGTTCTTTTGAAAATATAGCGTTGTTGTTACATAAATAGATTAACCCATTTATCAAAGCGGTTTAGCTGTGATTCTCCATGCTTCAGTAGATTATTCCTAACTCTGTTTATCTTTTGAGGTTTTGAAAGGTTTTTACTTTTTCTGAAAAACTTATCTGCAAAACAAATTATCTGCTCTTCAATTGTTACAGGTAACATGTTACGATGTGGGATAGGTAAGTTTTGAGTAATAATTTTTTCTAGGCTAAGACCGGTTCCGGTGTGACGTTCGCAAACGAGAGCATGTTTTGGGTATCCCTCTTTTTCGAGCAGTTCACGACCGAGGTATCCGTGACAGATATATGGTTTGTTGCCAAAGCAAAACAGTGATGGAGCATTAGTATAGAAAATTCCAATGTCATGCAGCATTGCTGCTTCGCTGACAAACTCCGAATCTGCTTTTAGTTCGGGATATTTTTGTGCGATATTTATGGCAAAATCCCGAACAGCCTTACTGTGTTCAGTAAGAATAACCCAGCCTTTCGAGTTGGGCTCGTAGTATTTGTTTATAATTTCTATTGGATTCATAATCCCTTTCTAACTCCCCCCAAGGGGGAGGAAAAGATATTGTTTGCCCCAACTCCTCCCCATTTGGGGAGGTCGGGAGGGGCTAACTTATTTATGTCTTTTAGCCAGTTCTCTTGCAAGATCTTCTATTCTGTACCCTTTGTGTGTAAGCAGAACGATTAGGTGATAGAGCAGGTCAGCTCCTTCGTAAATAAAGTTTTCATCATCCTCAGCCATTGCACCGATAATTGTTTCCACAGCCTCTTCTCCCACCTTCTGTGTTATTTTACGAATTCCTTCGTTAAAAAGAGATGTAGTGTACGACCCTTCAGGCATCTCTTTTCTTCTTTTGTCGATAAAGTCTTGCAGATGTTTCAGGAAGAGGATATCATCCTTTTTGTTTGTCTCGTCCCAGCATGTGTCAGATCCGGTATGGCAAACAGGTCCAATGGGATTTACTTTTATCAGCAGCGTATCATCATCACAGTCTAAAGATATTGACACAACATTGAGGAAGTTTCCTGATGTTTCACCTTTAGTCCAGAGGCGTTGTTTGCTTCGGCTGAAAAATGTTACTCTTCCCTCTTTCTCTGTTATTATCAGAGCCTCTTCATTCATGTATCCCAGCATCAGAACCCTGTTTGTATCATTGTCCTGTATGACGGCAGGCACAAGTCCGTCGGGTGATTTTTTAAAGTCTACATTCATAATAATATGTTTTTCTTTACCTTCTAATTCTCAAATGAGAAGAATAGGGTTGTTTATAAGCTTAATTAGTCCCTTACTCTTTAAGGGAATTGTTTGGGTGGAGCCGGTTCTACAACCGTATCTCTATCCCTACGTTTTTCAGATAATTCTTTAAGTCCGGAATTGCAATCTCTTTGTAGTGGAAGATACTTGCAGCAAGTCCCGCATCAGCCTTGCCGGCAGTAAAAACCTCCTTGAAATGCTCCATACTTCCTGCCCCTCCGGAGGCGATGATTGGGATAGAGAGCAGATCAGACATTTTAGCAAGAGCTTCATTGGCAAAGCCTTGCTTCACTCCATCATGATCCATACTGGTGAAAAGTATCTCTCCTGCTCCTCTCTCTTCAGCCTCTTTAGCCCAGGCGAAAAGTCGTTTGTCAGTAGGTATTCGTCCACCATTAACAGTTACAGTCCATTCGTTACCATGGAGATGTTTGGCATCAATTGCAGTAACTACAAACTGACTGCCAAAATGCTCTGCCATATCACTTATAAGTTGAGGATTTTTAACAGCAGAAGAGTTAATGGAGATCTTATCTGCACCGGCGTTAAGCAGTGCATCGGCATCCTTCAATTCACTAATCCCACCACCCACTGTAAATGGGATATTGATATTTTTGGCAATCCTTTTCACCAGATCAACAAACGTTTTTCTGCCCTCGTGAGTTGCTGTGATGTCAAGAAACACAAGCTCGTCAGCCCCTTGTTCGGCATAAAAAGCTCCCAACTCAACAGGGTCGCCAACCTCTTTTATCTCCAGGAATTTTATTCCCTTCACTGTCTGTCCATTCTTAATGTCGAGACATGGTATTATTCTCTTTGCTAACATATTGAACAGCCCCCCCTTATCCGCCCCGAGGGTGGACAGAAACTAAAAATATGTAATTGTAAAATATTCATTTGTCTATTGATATTATATTCATTTTGGGTGCCTATAGAAAATATCTCTCCAACTCCTTCATTTTAATCTTCCCCTCATAAATTGCTTTCCCGAATATTACCGCAGGAATACCCGCATCCTGAAGTTTCTCTATATCATCAATATTGCTCACTCCTCCGCTGGCAATAAGGTATAGACCAGAGATTGTTTCAAGCAGCTCCTTGTAGAGGTCAATGGCCGGTCCCTGCAGCATCCCATCCTTACTGATGTCAGTACAGATTATTTTCTCAATCCCTTTCTCATGATATCTCCTGATGAAGGGAATAAGCTCTTCTGAAGTTTCCTCCATCCATCCCGATACGGCAATCATTTTATCTTTTACGTCAGCACCGAGAATGATTTTATCAGCTCCGTACTTGCTAATCCATGAGGTAAACTCATCAGGATTTTTCACAGCAATACTGCCTCCTGTAACCATCTTAGCCCCACTTTCAAAGGCAATACGCAAGTCATCTGTTGTCTTTAATCCTCCTCCAAAATCAATTGTAAGGTCTGTTTTGCCTGCAATTTTCTCTAATGTTTTGTAGTTGATAATATGGCCTGCTTTTGCTCCGTCGAGGTCTACCACATGTAATCGCTTGATGCCGTGGTCTTCAAATTCACGGGCAACTTCAAGAGGATTTTTATTATAAACTTTCTTTGTGTTGTAATCACCCTTTGTGAGCCTTACACACTTTCCATCTATAATATCGATGGCAGGGATTATCTCTATTCTGCCCCTTGATTCTTTAGGGTTATTTAGCTCTTCAATCATAATTTTAAAAAGTTACTTAAAATCTTTTCTCCCACTTTTCCACTCTTCTCAGGATGAAACTGAGTTGCAAAAAAGTTGTCCTTTTGCAGGGCAGAGCTGTAGGGTAGAATGTAATCTGTTGTGGCCGTTGTGTGCACACCTGTAGCAACAAAATAGCTATGCACGAAGTATACGTACTCTCCTTCAATTGAAGAGTCAAATATGTCTCCTTTCAAATCATGAATTCTGTTCCAACCCATGTGGGGTACTTTAATATTGTCAGGATTAGGTATGGGTAGGTTGAATTTTTTCACCTTCTCAGCAAATATGTCAAAGCAGGCAACATCGCCCTCTTCCGAATGGCTACACATCAATTGCATCCCCAGACAAATTCCTAAAACCGGTTGTTTGAGTTCTTTGATAATATTACCCAAACCTGTTTTGTTAAGATAGTCCATGGTTTTGGTTGCTTCTCCAACACCGGGAAAAATTACCTTGTCAGCCTTTACGATCTTGTCAGGCTCTGCTGTGATTTCTGCCTTATACCCTAAACGGTGAATTGCGTTGTTTACTGAACGGATATTTCCGGCGTTATATTTAATAATTACTGTTTTCATTGATGAAAATCTTTCTTTCCTGTTACGCGCTAATAAGGTATCAACTTTTTGCGAGGGCATGACTTAATTAAACTCTTTTTCTATTCGTTCAACTAACCGGTTAAACTCATCTTCGTTGAAAAGGCGTGTCAGGAAAATAATCTTTCCTGTTTTGTCAATCAGGATATTTCGGGTTACACCCTCTCTCATACCTGCGTAGAGTCCGAAGATATTTGAATCCGGATCCAAGCCAATTGGGTAAGATATTCCAGTCTGCTTCTTCAGCATCTTAGCCATACTTTTGGGTTCATCTTTGTCAACCGCATAAACCAGCAGTCCTCTCTTATTGTATGCTTTCCATATACGTTTCTCTATGTGTGGCATCTCTTTTCGGCATACACCGCACCAACTTGCTGTAAATTGTAGCATTACGGTTTTTCCTTTCAACTCAGACAATTTAACGGTTTTTCTATTAGTTAATTTCATGGTAAAGTCAGGAGCCATATCTCCAACCTTTACGAGGAAGCCTCTTTCATCAGGAGTCCTGTCCTGAGCAAATGAGGTTGAAGCAATTAAAAGAGTGAAAATGGAGACTAAAATGGTTTTTATCATCGTATTAAATATTGTATCCAGGTTCTTAAGCACTACTCCCCCTAACATGCCCCCCTGCAATTATCAATACAAAGATAGTGGTTATCTTAATATTTTCACCATAGCATAGGAATCATCAACAATATTTTGGTTTTATAAGATTTTAAAACACTCCGACTTCGTCTATTATCATCCTTGTGGGTACGCTGTTTGTAGAATATTCACCGGGGCAATCTCCAGGATTTATTAATTTAATTCTAATGTACTGTACCTTTCCTGATATTTTTATTTGGTGGAGAGTATGGTTGCGACCCTCTATATAAGCAAACGGGTTGTAATTCTTCAATGTTTTCATATTTCGGAATCTATTCCCATCCTTTGAAACGGAAACAATAATTTCTTTTGGTGGAAATGCACAAATGTTATGATCTTCAAGAATGGAGAGGTACACCTTTTCTATTTCCTGAAGGTTTTTTAGTTTAAAAACTAGTTCAATATCTTTTCCTGTAATATTAACACACTCGGTATTTTGAATCTGATCCTGCATTATCCGGCCGTCAAATAGCCACTGGCAATGAGTACAGGAGAAATTTCTATTATGACTCGGTTTAATACTTATCAGGCTGGCATTATTTATCTTCCCTTTTATAAAGGTTCGCCGGGTTGGTGAGCTCGATAAAAAATTTGAAGCAACAGTAGTAGCTATCAATGTTGTTGTTTTCTTAAATATCAAAGGTGATAAATATTTACTTGATGTTGTGTCGGGTGTTCTGCCATTCAGGGTGTAATATGTTGTGACATTTAATAATCCACTTCTAACCGGTACAATAACGCTATCCTCAAAAACTAACTGAGAAGTTTCAAAGACCGGGGCAGGGGCAAATTTGGGCATTGGTTTATTCTCTCCGTTCCTCTCTAACCTATCGATATTGAATTTTACTTCAGCCATTATGGGGAAATGGTCTGAAATAAAAGTGCTGTCTTTAACTATCTTAAATGTCTTAAAACTCAGAACATCCAGATATCCGTTGACAAAAATGTAGTCGATACGTTTAATTCCGTCCCTATTTTTAAACCCATTAAATGTGAAACCATCTCCTTTGGAAGGGAAAGTACCTATTTCATGGGTGTCGGAGAATGAAAAATGTTTGTGCCAATTGCCGGTCATTAACATGTGCACCTGAGAATTTGGTTCGGAGTTGAAATCTCCTGTAACAATAACGGGAACATTATCGGCAATAGACTTTATTTTGTTTAAAAGGAGTAGTACACTTTTGTTTCGGGCATATTCACTAACATTACTTAAGTGGGTGTTGTAGACGAAGAAAATATGACCGGTGTGTTTATTTTGTAGTTTCACCCATGTCACTATTCTGGGCAGGTGTGCTCCCCAGCTAATACTCTCAGGTTCTTCCGGTTTGCCCGAAAGCCAAAAGTGTGATTTTGCAAGCAACTCAAATTTAGAAGTTTTAAAAAATATTGAGCAGTGTTCGCCACTATTAATTCCATTATCTCTGCCAGCAGTAACAACAGTGTATTCATCTAATAAGCCGGATAGATAGTCGAGTTGTGATTTTAGTACTTCCTGAAAACTGATAATATCAAAATTACCTTTTTTCAGATAGTTCTTAACCAAAGGTTTTCTGTTCTCCCACGAGTTTGTTCCATCTGAATTATTTGCATACCGGATGTTAAAGCTAACAATTTTCAGATCTTTGTTTCCAAAGTTGCACGAAGAGACAAAAATTAGAAAAAGAGAGGATATTGTGAACAGAAATTTCATTTTATATTAGATTAAATGGGCTTTTATACAAAACTAAAGATAAGACCTATTGTTTGCATATATCAGACTTTTCCACAGGAGGGCTAATTCTGTTGACAATGATGCAATTATTTATGACGACTGAATCTCTTCTACTTTCATTTTAGTAACTAAATGACTATTCAACTCGATAGTTGAATATGTAGTTATTATCTCCGCCAACAACAAGGTTGAATCGTGAGGAGGAGGATTTTAAAAATCCTATGCTAAATCTGGAACTACCTCTTAATGGAAATCCTTTGTAGGTTGATCCGTTTGAATTAATAAGAAATATGTGATTGCCCGATTGTTCTGTCAGCCCCAGTTTAGAATTTCCTGCAGAGAATTGATATTTGTCGATTGTTAATCCCATTCTTTTATTGAATGTTTTACTTACCAGTTCTTTGCCAGAACTGTCAAATATTTTTAATCTGTCGGGTAACATAAAAACATATTTTGGGGTGTTGGCATCTTTGTAAAATGTAAAAGCAAAATTGTTAGTTTTTTCTATAAGGGATTTGATGGTTGTTTTACCTGTTGGGATATCGATAAATATCAGTTCGGCATTAGGCGAGGCACTAATCAATTTGCAATTAGGTGTGTTTTTGTCTTTAATGTGGAATTTGCAATTTGATGCTACTACTATGTGTTTGTTTGGTTTAACACGACTATTCCCTCTTCTGTTGAGGATGTAGACTTTATGATTGTCAGAAAATACGATGTAGTCTTTTGAGTTATTTCTGAAATATTGTACCGGTTGGGTAACGGTTCCTTCGGTTTTTTTAAACTCCCAGCCGGTTACTTTATTGCCTCGCTTATCGAATAGACGAACACGCCTGTCGTTTGTGGCTAAAAATATTCGATAGTCACGATTATTGTCATAGTCTAAAACTGCGATACCATTTGTTGCTGTAACAGGTAGTTTTATTGGATATTCTTCCACACTGTTACCATTGCGGTCGAGCAGGTATATCTTGTTTTTTGTGTTGAAAATGTATTGAAGCTTCCTGTTTCTGTAGTAATCAATCTGTTCAATAGTCCCCAGTATCTTACCATCAAGCGGTTTCTTCCAGAGCAGACGACCGGAGTTATTTATCAGATAGAGGTTAAACTTTGCATCCTGAACCATCAACTCTTTTTCGTTTGTGTAGTGGTTTTTCACTAAAACAGGTTTGTTGATAACCGTTGAGTCTAACAAGCTCTGCCAAATGGTGTGTGGTTCATTTTCTCTCGAAGGAAGATAGTTTGCATAGATGCTTGAGTAAAGCAGGTTGCCTGTTGCGGCTATCTGTATGCCTCCGGCGTAGAATTTTGACAACTCTCTTCTTTGTTCGGGAGAGAGGTTGATATATTCATCCTTGATAATATTTTTTAAATAACCGGCTAAAACGGAAATTTCACTATAGATGAAGAGATTTTCTCTAATCGAGAAGTTCTCTCTAAAATTGTTAAATTGCTTTTTGTTTGAAAGCGTTTTTTTCAAAACATTAGCATATAAAAAATCATGCAGAGAGCTTATGTTGTTGGAGAAAATTATGTAGTTGTCGAAGAATGAGAAGTACTTCTGGGGGACAAATGGGAAGAATCGTCCCATAAGGTGTTCCAATAAATTATCAGGAAGTCCCTTATAAATAGGGAAAGATGTGTCTTTATCCACTTTGTAGTATTCGATAGGTGTGGTGGTGTGGCTGTTTAGTGCTGCCAGTAACCTTTTCATCTTGTCTGATGAGAATGATCTTCCTTTTGTTTCAGCAATTAAAAATGAATTAACATCAGGACTTGATGGATTCAGATCAGTGTACACCAGAGCCATCTCCCCTTCAATAAAAGAGTAAAAC
>Ga0256831_1000945_pt1 | contig 15408 bp, 10 predicted proteins | sample 132544metaG_FD_189087 | JGI IMG/M metagenome (GOLD analysis project Ga0256831, IMG submission 189087) | Hydrothermal vent microbial communities from Lau Basin, Pacific Ocean - 132-544 | ecosystem: Environmental > Aquatic > Marine > Hydrothermal vents | place: Pacific Ocean: Lau Basin | collected...
TATGTTATATCTAATTTAAGTAATATTATGTAAAAACATATGATTCTGTTTTGCAATATGAAAAAATAATTTTACCTTTGTGTCGAAATGTTAAAGCATTTTAATAAAAAACACGACATGGCTTTAGAAAACAAAAGAAAAAGGAGAAGCAGAAAAAAGAAGAAAGGATTTAATTTTTCAGACGAGAGAATCAGGAAAATTGGAGGCATATCTATAGTATTGATTAGTATTTATCTTACAATAGCTTTTACTTCATATTTTTTTACTTGGAAAACTGATCAAGATCAAGTTTTGAATTTTTCCACATCTATATTATTTAATGGTGACGTTGTTGTAAGCAATTGGTTAGGACGATTGGGAGCATTGGTGTCAAATGCATTTTTTTATTGGGGGTTTGGACTAGCATCTGTATTTTTTGTTATTATTTTCTTTAAATTAGGTTTTACGATATTATTCAAAGGAAGTATGAAGAAATTCTTCAATTTCCTTATATATGCTTTATACGGAATTGCATTCGTCTCAATAGTATTGGAATTTATATTTCGTGATTCTGCCTTTAGTTGGGGAGGAGCTTTCGGACAAGCGACAAATATATGGTTAAGCAATTTTATTGGGTATATTGGCTTATTATTATTGCTTATATTTTCTGTTTTGGCATTTGTGATTTGGTTATTGAACCCAAAATTAGAGACTCTGCATTTAAGTACAGGGGTTTTGGATTTCAAAATGCCTGTGATGTTCTTTAAAAACAGGTTTAAATTCAAGCAAAGCACAAAAAAAACGGGGAAAGATGATAGTTTTGATGATATTGTTGGAGGTAAAAGAGAAGTCGCAGAAGAAAAAACCATTGATGAATCAATGAAACCAAATTCATCAATTGAGTTTAATCTTCCTGATACTCCTGTGAAAAAGACACAGACAAAAGAAAGTCCGGATTTGGAAATGGAAATCAATGATACTAATTTGGTTCAAGAAGATACAGTCAAAGTATCAGGGGTTATCACAGAAAACAAGTTGATACCTGATGATGATATTGATACTTTAAAGGTAATTACCGACTCCGATGAAGAAGTTTTTATAGAACCGTATGATCCTAGAAAAGAGTTGTCGAATTATGAGGCTCCAAGCGTTGAATTGCTCAATGATTACAGTACGGATAATATAACTATTAACCGTGAAGAACTTGAAGCTAATAAAGATCAGATTATAACTACTTTAAGGAACTATAAAATAGAGATTGTTAAAATCAGAGCTACGATAGGGCCTACCGTAACATTGTACGAGATTATACCTGCACCCGGTGTAAAAATAAGCAAAATAAAAAATCTAGAGGACGATATTGCTTTGAGTTTATCTGCTTTGGGAATTCGTATTATCGCACCTATTCCGGGAAAAGGAACTATCGGTATTGAAGTGCCAAATAAACATAAGCAAACTGTAGGACTTAAAGATATTATAAAATCTACTAAGTTTAAAGAAACAACAATGGAATTGCCTATTGCTTTGGGAAAGACTATTTCTAACGAAGTTTTTATAGCTGATTTGGCAAAGATGCCACACCTTTTGGTTGCAGGAGCCACAGGTCAAGGTAAATCAGTAGGGATCAACTCTATTATAGTTTCTTTATTGTATAAAAAACATCCATCAGAAGTTAAATTTATTCTTATCGATCCGAAAAAAGTAGAATTATTCCCTTATAATGGTATGGATAAGCATTTTTTGGGATTTTTACCTGATGAAGAAGAAGCTATCGTAACCGATACAGACAAGGTGGTTTACACTTTGAATTCTTTGATTATTGAAATGGAGGATAGATATAATTTGTTGAAAAGTGCAAAATCACGAAATTTAAAAGAATATAATAAGAAATTTAGAAGCAGAAAACTTAATCCTAAAAAAGGACATAGATTTTTGCCATATATAGTATTGGTTGTAGATGAATTTGCTGATTTGATAATGACTGCCGGAAAAGAAGTAGAATTACCAATAGCAAGGCTGGCACAGCTTTCCAGAGCTGTTGGTATACATCTTGTTTTGGCGACACAGCGTCCTTCAGTTAATATTATTACAGGTGTAATTAAGGCTAATTTCCCAGCTAGAATCGCTTTTAAAGTAACTTCAAAAGTTGACTCAAGAACGATATTGGATGGCGGAGGTGCCGATCAACTTGTTGGTCGAGGTGATATGCTTTTGTCTTTGGGAGGAGCAAGTGTTATTAGGTTACAAGGTGCGTTTGTCGACACAGACGAGATAGAGAGAGTTGTTGATCATATAGATGGGCAACAAGGATATCCTGAACCATTTTATTTGCCGGAGTATAAGACAGATGAAGAAAAATCTGATTCATCATTGAGTTATTCAGATTTGGACGATTTATTTGTTGAAGCTGCTACAATGGTAGTAACCGAGCAATATGGCTCTACTTCTTTATTGCAAAGAAAAATGCAAATAGGATATAATAGAGCTGGGAGAATAATGGATCAGATGGAGATATTGGGTATCGTAGGAGGCGCTAATGGTTCAAAACCAAGAGAGGTTTTGGTGTATAGCGAAACAGAATTAATAGAATTGATAAATAGATTAAAAAATAAATAAAATTAATTTACAAAGTCCCAATAACCGATTTATAGGGTCTTTGTAGAAATTTTAGTTTTCTTAGAGACCTTTGTTTTAGAATAGACCTACGCCGGTAGGTCTATTTTTTTTATAGCACATTGCACATTAGTGCAACGTGCAAAGTAATCGGTTTGGATAACCTGAATTTAGGTAAACCTTTTAAATTTGGTGGTTGGTAAATTGGCATTATTCTTTTTAGTGGAAAAATCGGTCAAAATTCGTTAAAAACGGATTATTGTTTGAGCCCTGATGAAGTCGGGCGAGTTTTAAGACGTTTAGAATTTTGAGTGATTTTGGAACGTTAAGAAAAGAATACCTTTTCCGATTTTGATAAATCGGTTCTCTCATTATGAAGTGATATTTAATCATTTCATTTTGCAAGCAAACCATTCGTTCATTGTTTCGTTTTTTGTATCAAGACAAAAAATGAAAAGGAGTTTAAAATTTCATTTTTTTTTTGCAATCATTGATTTATTAAAAAGAAAGATGTTGCGAAATACTAATATTCAACTCCATTCGGAGTTGCATCTATTTTATGAATTTACCGCGGGTTTTACCCACGGTCATTCACATTTATCCCCCGTCGGGGATATCTTGATTTATAATAAAAAAACTACCAATGTATAAGAAGAGAAAAAAGTACGGAAGTGGCTTAAAATTCACTTTTTATGCTATCCCTTTTGCCAATATCTCTGCAATATCCATTACTTTGATTTCATCTTCTTTTTCATGGGCTTTCAGACCATCTTCAAGCATTGTGATACAAAACGGACAATTAGCAGCTATAACTTTTGCTCCTGTTTCAATTGCTTCTCCTGCTCTTTCTTCATTTATTCTTTTATCTCCTTTTTCTTCTTCTTTAAACATCTGTGCTCCTCCTGCACCACAACACAATCCGTTTTGAGCAGATCTTTCCATTTCAGTAACACTAATTTGGGCTTTGTTTAGAATGTTTCTGGGAGCGCTATATTCACCATTAACTCTGCCTAGATAACATGAATCATGGTAAGTTACTTTTGTGTCACCAAGTACTTTGGTATCGACTTTGAGCTTACCATCTTTGATTAATTGTTCTATAAATTGGGTGTGATGAATTACTTCAAAATTTCCTCCCAACTTTGAGTATTCATTTTTTAATGTATTGTATCCGTGAGGACATGCAGTGACTATTTTTTTTATATTATATGATTTAAGCACTTCGATATTTTGCAAAGCCAGCATTTGGAATACGAATTCATTCCCTGCTCTACGTGCCGGATCACCACAACAACTTTCTTCATTACCTAAAATAGCAAAGGAGATACCTGCTTCATTCATTATTTTGACAAAGGCTTTTGATACTTTTATCGCTCTGGCGTCAAAGCTACCTGCGCAACCTACCCAATACAATATATCGGGTTCTTTACCTTCACTTGCAAATTGAGCCATTGTTTTAACATTGATATTTTCTTGCATTTTATATTTTTTTAATCTTTTTTATAATAATAAATAGCTATCTTATATAAAGCTTACTGATTAATCCAATCCTCTCTTGTTTCTTGTAATTGCCAAACACTACCACTATTTTCAAGACTTGTAAACATAGGCATCCAATCTTGTGGACCTGTTGAATCTGTAAGTATCCTGTATCTTCTCAATTGTAAAATTGTATCAAGTGGATTAATCAATAATGGACATTGCTCTACGCAGGCATTACATGTAGTACAGGCAAAAATCTCTTCATCAGAAATTAAATCAAATAGAGATTTGCCATCATCAAAATTATCAGCTGTTAATTTAACTTCATCTCCTTTCAAATCTTCTCTGATATATTCTGAATTTCCTGATCTTATCTTTTTTCCTACTTCCTCCGCTCTGTCCCTGACCATCATTACTATTTTTCTAGGGGATAATTCCTTTCCGGTAATATTTGCCGGACAATTATCTGTACATCTACCGCATTCTGAGCAAGTATAAGCATCCAAAATATTTTTCCATTTTAATCCGGTGATATCTTTTGCCCCAAATTCAGGAATTTCCTCCGACATTTCCATAGCTGCATCACCACCTTCAGTAAGTCCCATCATAGATTTTACCTCAGCCATAATCACGGGCATATTTTCCATTTCTCCTCTAGGAGTCAATGAAGTGAAAAAAGTATTTGGGAATGCAAATATCAAATGCAGATGCTTTGAAATAGTAAGATAAAGGATAAATCCAAATACTACTAAAACGTGCAGCCACCAACCAAATCTTTCTAAAAAATGAAGAGTTCCCGTACTAAAACCGTTAAATATTCCATCTGCCAAAATACTTGAAATCACAAACCTTCCCGTATGATGATAGTGTTCGGGAAGCCTGGATTGCAATACCAAGTCGGAACTATTTGCTAAAAATATTCCTGTCACAAGCAAAATTTCCCCAAACAAGATAAGGTTAGCATCTTTGAATGGCCATCCTTTCATTTCCGGTTTGTGGAATCTTGGTACTTTTAATATATTTCTTCTGTAGAGAAAAATTATTGTAGCTATTAATGCCAAAACGGATAATATCTCAATTGTAGAAATTAAAACGGTATAAACACCACCAAGATATTCTGATAAAAACCTGTGTGTTCCAAATACCCCGTCAATCAATATTTCAATTAATTCTATCTGAGTAAAAATAAATGCCAGATAAATGAATAAATGAAATAAAGCGGGGATAAAATACTTAAACATCTTCCCTTGTCCCAAGGCTATTAATATCATTGTCTTCCATCTGGAAGATTTATCATCAACCAACTCATAGTCGCGCCCCAATTTTATATTATAAGCAATGGCTGAATAAGCTTTGTAAGAAAAAAATATCGTTGCCAAAGTTACTATTAGAAATAATATTTGTTGTATCATATTTTCAAATGTTTTTAAATATCTAAATTAAATTTAGAAAAATTATTGCTAAAATATGCATATTATTTGATTTGTGCTATTTTTACATTCAAATAATGATAAATATGAAAATTTTAGATAGTATACAAATAAAAAACAAGATTCAAAGAATGGCTTACGAGATTGCTGAGTCCAATTTTGAATCAGATAAAATATATTTTTTAGGTATCAATAATAACGGTTATAATTTTGCTCAAAGGCTTAAAAAGAGCTTGGAAAGTATCTGCAAAATTGAAACAAAATTAGCAAGAATTACGCTAAAACCCCAAGATCCTGTCAATAATGAAATAGCGAAAGATATTGATGAAAGCGAATTGAATGGGCAGACAATTATAGTAGTGGATGATGTCGCCAATACCGGACGTACATTGTTTTATGCAATGAAGGTTTTGATGAATATTACACCTTTGGTTATAGAAACCGCAGTCTTAGTGGATAGAATGCATAAATCATTTCCAATAAAAATAAATTATGTTGGGCAAAGTTTCGCCACTACTATTCAAGATGATATCCTTGTAGATTTGGAAAGGAGTGGAGAAGAAAATGTTAAATTAGTCTAAAACAAATATGATTTTTATAAGGTTTTTTGATTTTTTATTAAAGAAAAAGATAAAAGAGGATAATAGTATGAAATACCTTTTGGTAGGTCTTGGAAATATTGGTGATGAATATATCGATACGAGGCATAATATAGGATTTAAAATAGCTGATGCAGTCGCAGATAAAGCAAATGCTGTATTTAAACCCGGGAAATTGGCAAGTATGGCGAATTTTAAATATCGAGGAAGACAGGTTTATCTTATTAAACCTTCAACTTATATGAATTTAAGCGGTAAAGCTGTTTTGTATTGGATGAAGAAACTGGATATAAAGAAGAGTAACCTTATTGTTAATGTTGACGATATTAACCTTGATTTTGGAAAGCTAAGAATACGAAAAAAAGGTAGTGATGGAGGGCATAACGGATTAAAAGATATACAGAATTATCTAGGTAAGGATTATAACAGAATTAGAATAGGCGTCGGAAATGATTTTCACAAAGGTCAGCAGGTTGATTATGTTTTAGGAGAATGGACACAGGAACAAAAAGAAGCTTTGCCTGCAATAATTGAAAAAGCAGTGAATGCCAATCTTGATTTTGTATTTAGAGGAATTCACAATGTGATAAATACATACAATGGTTAGTTTTTTACGCAAAATAGTATTTCTGATTATTATTTTAAGCAATAGTACCTTACTATCGCAGTCTGCATTTTGTAAAATAGACAGTTTTTTTATTCCCCAAAACGAATTTAGTTCAACGAGATTTTATTCTGCATTAGGCATCGGAGGGGTAATTTACGGTAGTGGAACATACTTTTTATACGATTCATGGTATAAAGACAATGGAGTAGGGCGATTCCATCGTTTTGACGATAGAGGTGAATGGTTGCATATGGATAAAGTAGGTCATGTCTATACTGCTTTTAACCAAAGTAGCATAATGTATTCAGGTGCAAGATGGACAGGTTTAAATGAAAACAAATCTTTGATATTTGGAGTGACCATGGGATTATTGCTTCAAACAACGGTAGAAATTTTAGATGGTTTTTCTGACAAATGGGGTTTTTCTTGGTCGGATATGACTGCAAATGTAGGTGGCGCATCGCTTTTTTACCTACAGAGAAAAGCTTGGGGAGAAGAAAGAATTTCATTTAAAGTATCATCATACAAAAGGCAATATTCCAAAGCCCTAATTTATAATTCAGTAGGGAAAGGAAGTGTTACTCTTGACGATAGAGCAAATGATTTATTCGGTTCCACTTTTGCCCAAAGATATCTGAAAGATTATAATGCCCAGACTTATTGGCTATCATTCAATTTGAAATCTTTTTTTAGGGATAGCAATGTTCCTGCATGGTTAAATATCGCTGTAGGTTATAGTGGTGAAAATATGTATGGAGGATTTTCAAACGATTGGGTCCCCAAATCAGGAGAAAGATTTTATTTACCTTCAAAATACGATAGATATGCACAGTTTCTGATCGCCCCTGATATAGATTTAACAAAAATAAAAACCAATTCTCATTTTCTTAAAACACTCTTCAAAGGCTTAAATATATTCAAAATGCCCACTCCTGCCCTTGAGATAAATACCAAGGGAGAGCTGGTCTTTCATTTGTTGTATAAGTAGGGGGGCTTGCACAGCTGCCTCCCAGCCTCCTGAAAGAGGTGCATCTGCCCGCACTACCATTTTCTAAACAATGCTTCCACTTTTTCTTTAAAATATCGAACACCGATTAACGAACTCTGATTTAAGATTTTAATCATCGATATTTTATTTCTTAAATCGTTAATCCTTGTTCGGTGTTCGGAGTTCGGAGTATAGCTCTTGATAAGCGAATATTTCTGACCTCGCTTTCGATAACCCCATATGATAAATGCTGTGGTCTCTCTACCAAAAAGGCTTAAAATGAATATCGAATACTGATTAACGAACGCCGATTTAAGATTTAATAATCGATGCATACTTCTCAAATCGTTAATCCTTGTTCGGTGTTCGGAGTTCGGAGAATAGCTCTTGATAAGCGAGTATCTCTGACCTCGCTTTTACTACCCCCAAATGATAATTACATTAGTCTCCCAACCCAAACGGCTTGATATGAATATCGAACACTGATTAACGAACGCCGATTTAAGATTTCATACATCGTTAATCCTTGTTCGGTGTTCGGAGTTCAACGTATTGCTCATGGACAAAGATTATTAACAGAGAGGGTCGGAGACCAAGGTTTCTAACCTCTGGTCGAATCATGTAGCGGTATAAAAAACAACATGTTTTGGGCTTATCATAGTCTTATGAACTGATTTGAATTTACCGTCTTTATCATAGATTTTAAGGAGGCCTCTTTCTGTTGCACTTGGAGAAATAAGTACATAAATATCGCTATTTTCCGGATTTATGCCCAGTCCGTTAAATGATTCTCCTGTAATTATTTCTTTTTTGCTATTATCTGTTAAATCAATAGATATGATGGATGACAATTTGCCGGGATATTCTTCTCTGGCTAGTACGTAAAGAGTATTTTTATCCGGCGATAATTCAATAAATCCATTGCTGCCTATAGTGGGCACTGAAATAAAATTTTCGATATTATTATGATCTAGGTTGATAATGGCAATTCCAAGCTTTTCAGTAGGAAAAGTTGCTAAATATTTACTCACTAGAGAGACATATAGTTTTCTGTTACTGCCAAGAGCAAATTGTTGCGGTATAGCCGGAACTTTAAATGAATCTATAGCCTCAGTCAAAAGATTCATAGTGACAATTGTATTTCTAGCTGTTTGTGCAATATATAGAGTATTTTTGACAATTGACATTCCTTCCGGTCCACCCGGAACAGGGAATTTCTCAATATTGAAATTATCCAAATTCATTTTGGCAATATAGCTGGTCGCAACTTTATTCCAATCCTCAACATTTCCCCAACAAGATATGTATCCTGTGCCATTGTGTTCAAGCATAAATCTCGGCTTGACTATTCCATCATAGATAGGATTAATAGTTTGTTTTAATGTATTGGCATCCAATATGTCGATTTTGTCACCATTATTGGACATCAGATACATTGTGCTATCCACAATTGTTACAGACTCGATTTTTGAATTAAATTCAAGACCATTTGCCGACAAATATCCGGTAGAATCGGTGATTTCCCCTTTATCTATGTCAAAAATAGATATTTCACCATTTGCCCCAGAGTATGTGCCATAATTTATAATGTATGCGACTTGTCCAGCAGTTGGAGCAGGTTTGATTACAATATCATCATTGCAAGACAAAAAAGATATTATGCTGATAAAGGCTATTAAAATATTTATTCTCATTGTTATTTATTTAAATTATACTTGAGGCTAAATTTGTAGTTTCTTCCCGGCATAGCATAGTATTCCCAATTTTGATATTCTTTGTTAAGCAAATTATTTACAGAAAAAGCTATTGAAAAAATATGCTTTTCGAGTTTCATTTTTCTTTCAATAAAGACATCCAATAATATATAATGATTCAGGACTTTTCCAGTCTCGGTAAGTCTTTTTCCTGCATAATTCACGCTGTTTTGCCACGTCCAATGATTTGAAGTCAAAGTGAAATTAGCCGTGCCCATCATTTTTGGCGAATAAGTCAGTTGGCTATTATCCGGTTTTGCTCCTGTATAATTTTCTACTTCCTTAACACTATTTAAAGTGAAATTCAGATTGGCAGAAAATCTCAATTTGTTAATTTTTTTTTGGTATTTTGCGCTCATTTCTATACCATTGCTTAATACTTTTTTCTTGTTCACGGGCTTCCAATTACCTTGGTTTATCCATTGTATCCAATTGTCAACAATAAGATAAAATCCTGTTAAACTAATATCAAAAGTATTGCTTTTGCTTTTGTATGAATACAATCCGGATAGCTCAAAAGTATTTGAATTTTCAGCTAATAAATATGGATTTCCTAAGGGAAGCCAATACCTGTCGTTCAAAGTAGGTATTTTGTAGCTGTTTGAATAGGATAGTTTTATATTGGTTTTACTATTTGATTTTTTTAACAAATTATAATTAAATCCCAAAGAAGGTGAAAAATGACCTGAATAATTTGAGACATAAGCCTGACGTAGGTTAACAGAGGACATTAGACGATTAAAAAAAGTCTTTTTGAATGACAGAAAGGCGTCGACCCTGTTTTCGTTGAGGTTTTTGTCATAAGCATATACTTCGGGTTTGATATGTCTGATATTTAGCCCGATATTCAAATCTCCTGTCCAAATATCAGTATTGAAATAATTGATTCTAAGGAGTCCTGATTTTGTCGCAATTTTAGCGTTCTGATTTTTATTATAAACTTGATAATCGTGAATAAACCCAAGGTCTGCCGTTATTTTATTAGTTCCTGTATAGTATTTCAATCCTGTAATAATCCTGGTATTTTTATTCAAAATCTCAGCATTATCTCCTCCGTAATAATTGGCAGACATATTGGGTTGGATCTGACGCCAATTATCTTCATACCAAATGTCAATATGCGAAAGTAGATTTTGGTTAAGCCAATAATTTACCGTTTGAAGAATTCCGTAATTCAAAATTTTACTGTTTCTTGCTGTATCTATTATATATGTATCGTTTTCAAAATCTTTGGCTTGATAATTGGTGAATGTGAAGTCATTTTTTTTCTTGGATCTAAATGCTTTTATCAAGTATGAAAATCTGCTATTGCTGTACGAAAAATGAATTCCTGAAAAACAGGAGTGAAATGAACCGAAATCCTGTTGCAATCCTATTTGCAATCCTTTATTCCATTTGGGATTATTATTGAGGTGAATGCTTCCCCCAATAGCATCTGTACCATAAAGAGCTGATGCACTTCCAAATTGAATTTTGATATCTGAAAACAAAAAAGAAGGTATATTAGCAATGTTGGAATGTCCGAGTGTAAGTGAATTTATATTTATGCCATTGAATAATATTGCCGTGTGGTTAGCGCTTGTGCCCCTAAAATGTATGGTAGAAAGTCCAACCGCATTCTGTTTGATATATATCGGAGTATATTTTGATAATAGCATTCCAAGGTTTTCTGATGAAATAGTAGTATTTAGCTGAACGGAGTCGATTTTTTGTGTCTTTGATGCCGTCATATATTTAATCTTGTCGGCAGTGATGTCTATTGTTTTCAGCAGAATAGCCTTGTCCTCTTTCTGTGCATTCAAACAGAAAACAAAAAAAACAAGTAATGAGGAAAGCAATTGTTTTTTTATAACTGACATTTTATTTAAGTTTAATCCCGAACTATTTACTATTTGGCAGGTCTTCTGACTTACTCAACTTTTACAACCTTCCCATCAAAACAATAGTGGTTTCATTAGTAAAAGCTTAACATACATCATTTACAATTTAATAATGTGGGTTAAAATGAGCTTACAGCTACGGGTATAGTTTCAGATTTTCACTGAATTCCCTTTTCATTCCTTATAAACGGAACACCAAATAAACACAAAGATAAAATTAATATCTAGCGTCTGCAACAAAATTGGTTATTATAAATTTGAAGTATTTTTTCATAGGCATTATTAATTTTCAAAGTATATTTTTTTAATTATTATTTCAAGATTATCTACAAAATCCTTTACTGTCGGGGTAGAAGCTGAATTTACTGTAAATATCCTATCGTTTTTTACAGCGTTGATACTTTTGTATTTTTCCCAATTTTCTTTTTCTTGAGCTCCAACACCACCCATTAAACTGATGATGATAATATCAGGATTACGTAAGACAACACTTTCCCTGCTTACAATTAGTTTATCCAAGTCTTGAAATATATTTTTACATTTAGAAAAACTTATAAAATCATTCATGAAAGTATTGGGGATAACTGTAGCTATTGGATTAGCCCCTAGTTGAAAGAAAATGCTTTCTCCCACTTTATTATCAGGAATATTTTGCTCTAAACTATCAATTTTAAGTTTTGCTTTTGATATAATTTGAAGAGCCTTGTTTTTACGGTTTAGTACAGTTGCAAGTTTTTCAAAATTACGGCATATCTCATCAAAAGACGTGTATTTGCCAGCATATTCTACTCTAATTCCATTTTTCTTTAATATAGCTATAGATTTGTCTTTGACCAAAGTTGAAGCAAAAACGATATCCGGTTTTAATAGGATTATTTTTTCTTCATTTACTTCTAATGCAGAACCGACTATCAACTCAGGATTGTCCTTGGATATATCACAATAAGAAGTTGCTCCGATGATATTGTCTTTTAGACCTAGTCGCACTATTTCTTTTGTTATAGACGGAACTAAGGAGACGATTTTTAATTTATGGGTTGTGGTCGATGTCCCATTTGTATTGGTTGAATCATTTTTTTTATTTCCACAAGCTGAAAATAACAGCGCTATCAACGCAAATACAAATACTTTAAAATATCTCATAATTGATTTTTGCACAAAGATAGTAAAATAGATTATAACACTTTGCTCTTAATTACTATCAATTTTTCTCTAGTCATTTCGTGCATAGAATATTGAATTCCGCCCGTGCCAATACCTGAAGTATCTCTTCCTTGAAATGGCATCCAATCAACACGAAAAGCTGTATGGTCATTGACCATTACAGCTGCGGCATTTAGCTTTTGTACCGTATCAAATGCAATATCCAGATTTTGTGTAAATACAGATGCTTGAAAATGTACACTTAGACTATTTGCGAGATCAATTGCTTTATTTCTGTCGGAATATGTGTAAAGACATACCACAGGACCAAAAACCTCTTCCGTTGATACTTTCGAATCCATAGCAGGATTTAACAAGATTGTAGGTTTGTAGCAAGTATCTGAAATGCGCTCACCACCACATAAAAGTTCTGCACCTGAATCTATTGATTCATTCACCCATCTCTCAACTCTTTCTACTTCGAGAGGAGAGATAAGAGGACCGACATCTGTGTCTTTATCCAGTTGATTTCCAACTTTAAGCTTGTTTGCAGCAGTGACAATTTCATTGATAACAGTATCTTTTATCGATTCATGCACAAATACTTTCTGAACTGAAACACAGACTTGACCGGCATGATAGAATCCACCTTTTACCAAAGCAGGTATCATTTCTGCTATATTTGCATCTCGCTCTACTATAACGGGAGCAACTCCACCATGTTCTAAAGCACATCTTGTACCCGGTGAAAGTTTTGACCTTAAATACCATCCGATTTTGGATGAGCCGATAAATGAAAGGTAGTTTACCCTAGGGTCTGTTACTAATTTCTCAGCTAGTTGACTTTTGCATACAATTGCTTGACACCATCCATCAGGTAATCCTGCTTCCTTAAATATTTCTACGAAATTGAGACAGGAAAGTGGGGTAGTGGATGCGGGTTTTACTATAACAGGACACCCTGCAGCAATCGCTGTTACCGTTTGATGTATTATCAAGTTCAGAGGATGATTGAATGCACTAATAGACACGACTACACCAATGGGTTCTCTTGTAGTAAAAGCTATTCTTCCTTTTGAAGCATTTGTCAATCCCATGGGAACTTGTTCCCCTTTCAATTGTCCGATATGCTCAATTGCAATTTTTACACCGTTTATAGCCCTTAAAACTTCAATTTTAGAATCTTTGTAGGGTTTCCCCCCTTCATGAGCTGCTAAAACAGTCAATTCCTCTATTCTTGATTCCATTATTGTTTTTACATTCTCGAGTATTTCTATCCTTCTGTATGGAGCAATCCACTTTGATTGATCTGTAAATAGAGAATAGGCTTTTGTTAATGCTTTTTCAATATCATTTTCATTAGCAAGTGGAATTTCTTTTATCAAGCTATGGTCGAAAGGAGATAGTACTTTTAACATTTTATAGTTTTTTATAATTATCAGTTTTTTTACAATTAAACAAGCTAACTCTCTTACTACAAAACCCACTATAATTTGCACCAAGCACCATGATCGTGTTGTGGCTCTTTAACTTTCTTCTGGTTATTTAAATAATGTTTTACTGCAAATAGCGCTGCTATGGTAGATTCTTCTTTTTTATTTTCCTTGATAGCTTCTTTTGTGAAATATTTTTTCACGAAATTTGTATCAAAATCACCTGAAATAAAAGCTTGGTGTTTCATAACAAATTCACCGAAATCCAATGTTGTTTTAAGACCTTTTATCTTGTATTTTCTTATTGCTTTGAGCATAAGATTGATTGCTGAATTTCTATCTTTACCATACACTATTAGCTTTGAAAGCATAGGGTCATAATAGATAGGAATATCCATTCCTTGTTCAAAGCCGCTATCAACTCTGAAATATTTCCCTTTTGGCTCAATATATGTTTCTAGAGTTCCAATGCTGGGTAAAAAATTATTCTCGGGATCTTCTGCATATACCCTGAGTTCTATTGAATGTCCTTTAAGATTAACCTGATCTTGTCCAAATCTCAGTTTTTCACCCCTGGCTACTCGTATCTGTTCTTCGACCAAATCTAATCCTGTGATAAATTCTGTAACCGGATGTTCAACCTGCAATCTTGTATTCATTTCAAGGAAATAAAAATTGAGATTTTCATCCATTAAAAATTCAACAGTTCCAGCTCCTACATAATCGCATGATTTTGCAACATACACAGCTGCTTCGCCCAATTTTTTTCTTATTTCAGGTGTTACAATCACAGCTGGAGCTTCTTCGATTACTTTTTGATGCCTTCTCTGTATACTGCATTCCCTTTCGTTAAGATAAACTATATTGCCGTGTTTGTCAGCGAGAATTTGAATTTCAATATGTCTAGGTGAAGTTATATACTTTTCGATAAACACGGCTCCATTTCCAAAAGCTGATGTTGCTTCATTGATAGCCATTTTGAGTTGTTCTCTGAAGTCCTCTTCTTTTTCTACAATTCTCATTCCCTTTCCTCCACCTCCGGCAGAGGCTTTTATCAAAATAGGGAATCCTATCTTTTTAGCAATGTCAATACCCTCATCTATATCAGTAAGTGCAGAATCCGTACCGGGAATCATTGGAATATCATATTTGCTAACAGTTTCTTTTGCTGCCAGTTTATCGCCCATCAACTGCATTGATTTTGGTTTAGGTCCTATGAATTCAATTCCTGCATCCGTGACTTTAGTCGCAAACTCAGCATTTTCGCTAAGAAATCCATATCCTGGATGGATTCCATCTACACCATTGGCCAGAGCCAATTCTATTATTTTACCTCCCAATAAATACGATTGACTTGAAGGAGCAGGTCCAAGAAGATAAGCTTCATCGGCATTTTTTACATGAAGTGCATCTCTATCAGCTTCTGAATATACTGCAACAGAAATAATCCCCATTTCTTTCAATGTTCTAATAATGCGAACTGCAATTTCACCTCTATTT